>Ga0307514_10000688_pt1 | contig 59574 bp, 67 predicted proteins | sample 16_EM_MG_FD_203088 | JGI IMG/M metagenome (GOLD analysis project Ga0307514, IMG submission 203088) | Populus trichocarpa ectomycorrhiza microbial communities from riparian zone in the Pacific Northwest, United States - 16_EM | ecosystem: Host-associated > Plants > Roots > Unclassified | place... | reverse complement strand
GTTGCAAGGGTTGTTTCGAGGGGCTGACGCAATGGGTTTGTTTCTAGATAACATACGTCAAGACGAGCCAGGGTTTCGACTGGAACCAGGATATCTTTTTGCCATCGAGTTCGGATATCACGATTCACAACGGGATTAACAGGCCAGAGGATGTGCACGAGATTGTGTTGACGGACGAAGACCGGTTTTTGCCTTCGTAATAGCGCCCGCATCGTATTACTCCAACACTCAGGTTGCCGCCCGGGCATATGTTCGTCTTTGATTCACTGCTTCTTTTATTCTTTTGTCTGCAGGCGTCTTTTCCAACTTTTTTTTATTTCTGTGGTCGTGAAGGAAAGGAACTTGGGCGGTGGTTGGTCGGTGTCTATTCTGCTATGGGTCTGGATTTGGTTAAAGAGGAGAAACGGTTTGGAGTTTTTTGTTTTTTTTTTCTGCTTTCTGTTTGGAGGAACTTGGATTCTCACTCTGTACCTGTGTTCCGCTCCGAGTGGTTGTAGTTGTTTTTGGAAACTCACATATTATCCCGGTGGTGGGCTCAGTGGAGTTGTCTTGTATTTCTTTTTCTTCCCCGAGTACTTAGTAAAGCCCCAATTGACAAGTATCATTCTGTTTTCTTGTTTCCTTGCCGAAAGTTTCTCCGGATGATTCGTGCGTACTCGGGAAACATCGGGCCGGCAAGTGTGGGCGCTCGACAAAAAGAAGTGCCTGTGCAACTTTAAAACAAGCCAGCAGCTGAAGCTCCAGCTCCGATAAGATGGGCAGATAAGAGCTTCCTGTTTTGCTAGTGCACTGCCACTATCGGAGCCGCACACACGTGATATGAGATATAGCGTGGAAGCGCGTTGACACTAGAGAGTAAACAAAGCGCGACACACCCTACCGTACAACCCCAATCCGCAACCCCAAACCCATATACACGGCATTGATGGAGCCCGAAAAAAATGCGGCCGATAGAGCTGCAATCCCCCGAAGACCGAAGACCTCTGGCATCTAATCAGCAAGCTCCAATCTGCCACACAAGAAAAGATCCAAAACAGCTGCCAGTACCCGACGACCCCCTCCGGCAGCGCGCTGACGAACTCGCCTCTGAAGTTCCTCCCCCCCAACTCCCCTCCTTCTAGCTAATCCCCCACTTGTATGCTCTAAACTCCTTCCACCTCGCCCTCCCAATCATCACCATCAACGCACTCGAGCTGCTGCCGCTAGAATTCTACCTGCAACCCGTAGAAGAATACAAGCCCTACGACCATCGCCTCCATGATGCTGTCACAGCCCTGTACCAAAAGACCAAGAAGCGGACATTACAGCTTACGGCTATGCGCCGCGAGAAGCCGGCGATACTGAGACAGGCGTTTAAGGAGGAGCTTGCAGCAGAGGAGAGGAAGGGGGAGAGCTTGAGAAGGGGATGGGAAGAGTTGGGGGTTGTGCAAAGGGCGGCGGAAGGAGGTGGAACGGACGAGGGAACGGGCGTTGAGGGGACTGGGGGAGCTTAAGACGGGGTTGCTGAGGGTTGTGGGGAGATTGGATACTGTCGGGAAGGCGGCGGGGTATGTTCTTGAGAAGAGGGTGAGGGTGAGGGTGAGGGTGAAGAAGTAGGAGGGGGATGGTGTATGATACTTGGGTTTTGCTTTTGCTTTGGGGGTTTGGCGCAGGGCTGATATGATAAGATTGGCAGATTTGCGTATGGGCGGGTAGTGGAGTGATGTCATAGATATGTGGTTATCCTAGTTCCCCGCCACTCTAATCTTTCCTGCTGCAGACCACCAAAAGCCTTGGAGATATTACCCAGTCTGTCCTGACCGGTCTTGTTCGGGGTGGGGTGCACAATACAGATCCACTGGCCCGCTGTGTTTGTTTAATCGGATGTATAGTGATGAGCCATGATGACAATTCCCATTGGGGCCAAATGGAGTTCGCGGATCCACTCATTTACCAAAGGTCTAGACCGTAGATATGTAGTAATTCAAGCAACGACAGAACATGAGACACAGCAGATAGCGAGGATAAGAGTGTCAGTGATATCGCGATCAAGCAAAGTACTCTCTCATCTGTCCAAGTGATAATAACATTATCTGGTGAGGAGCAACGCCCAGTGTTGAAATTAGTCGTCCTATTCATTTATAAACACTTGGAAGGCTCATGTATATATAGAAGTTCTTGTGTGCCTTGCACGCGCGTATATGTGCGCAGCTTCTAGCAGATTTTACCATGCATGCAATAGCAATAACGACAAGGTCGCATCTGAATGATGGTGATTCTATTGGCTGTGCGATACAGCGTCTACTTAGTAGCACAGCCTTCCTTCAAAACGAGGCGAGAGTTGATTTCCGCTGGCAACGTCTTCTCGCTTCACATTCCAACTTTCGAACCTCATCACCATGGCCGAAGCTATCAGTTTAGGCACTAGCGTACTTGCTTTCATCACGATCACCGCTCAGTTATCAAAGATAACAGCCGGCCTCTACGTCACTCTCAACGATGCGCCGGAAGATATTGCTCGATTACGAACGCGACTGGAAGATCTCCACTTCATTCTTTCGGAGATTAACCGCCTTCGATCGTCATTCCCCGACTGCGATACATCTTCCGAAATCCAACGCTACTGGAACGACAAGAGCAAACGGCTCGAGCTCGACTTCGAAGAGTTCCGGAAGTTTACAGATGGATTGAATACGAAAGACGTTAAAGGGAAAATCCGATGGTTTTTGTCACATCGGGATCACGCAAAGACGGTTCTTGTGGTTCTTAGTGAGGACATCGACATTTTGAGGTCACTATATCAGATCATGGAGTCGTAAGTTTCCCGAAAGAGTTTAGGGTAAATACCAACTCATACCTGTGGCCAGCCACCGTATGAATCACTTTGAACAACTCGTTCGAACTCAGCTGCCGACTATGGCGCAGGTACTTCAGGTGGTAAACCGCGTCAGCGCCGAAATGGTCACAAGGGACGATTTCAAACGGCAGCATGATAAATTCCTCGACCAAATTAAGCCTTGTCCAACTCTCTCTAGGCAGACTCACAAAGAGAATACAAAGCCGGGCCTAGCAAATCCGATTGCCAACCCAAATATATACAGGAGTCACATTAGCTATAGTTTGCCGATAGGCGTCCTAGAAATGTACTACGATTGGGAATATAACGACTCTGCCAAGGACTCCTCCAGCGGAAGCATATATATAACCCACGCGTGGTGGGAATTTCAGCCTGTGCCGTGGCTGTCATATAAAGCATTCGTTACTAAGGCGAGCTTCCTAATGCGATGCAGCAATGAGTTGAATCGGCCAATTCTCACACCTACTTTAACGGCTTCGTGTTTTCTATCCGATAAACATCCGGTCTGGTCAATGATAAAAGAGGGGGATCTAAGAGGCATTAGGGGTCTTCTCGATGAAGGGTCGATTAGTATCAGAGATACTGACACTGCGGGGAATACCATTTTACACGAGGTAAGTGCTTGAACTCATGGGCCTTTGCAGACTTACGTGATATATAAAATTGTCCCTTCTCACAATTCATCAGGCATTTTACTGGCTGGCTATACCTTATTGGGTTAGCTCGGTGTACTCGAAAGGGATATTAGATATTGTGAAATATATAGTAAAATCAGGTGCGGATTGCAATACCCTAAACAACTTCGATTTGTATGTTGAGATCTCTCAATTTACAGCATGTATATCACTAAGATTCTACGCATTAGGACTCCATTGCAAATTTTATTTGCGATATTTGGGATATATAGATTAACTGTTACTTCCGATATCTTGGACGGAGTGCAGGCCTTAATCGAAGCCAATATGTTGTCGGTCGACGGGCTCGCGGAGGGAGAGGACAATATGCATATGTTTAAGGCGACTATATTGATCGCCTCACATCTTGAAGGTACATTCAAAGCGGATTATTTAAATATCCTCAATGAGTATACATTGAAATTGTTAAAAAAAGAGCCGTGCGAATGCGGTGAGGGTAACCCCGGTGGATACAAACAGGTTATAACTCTAGTCGCAGCATACTGCGGACAGCTGCAACTACCGTCTCTGTGGAGCAAATATTGCTCCCATTTACCTAAGGACGAAGGTTCTACACTTGAAGCATCCGTTGAACTTTTAGACGATATAGTTGCGTTAACTAGAATAGACTCTGCCGGAATCTTAGGAGAACGGACTTTGGGATATCACACTTTAACATACCAAGCTTCAGACTACGCATTTAGAACCGGCAACATCACTGCTGCTAATAAGATTCTTTCCGCGGTTTTTGGACATTGTCTTGCCGATTTTGCCCTGGAATTTTTTGGCTCTGATCACGGTCTTCAGTTGCGGAAGATTAGTCTTCCGCCTGAAGTTTTTAGGACCGGTAATAAAGAGACGTTGGAAATTTTTGAGCGAGTAGGCGGTAAACCGGCTAACATTCGATACATGTTTATGTTTCATGCCATGGGATATTGGAGCAGTGATTTACAGCAGCAGCTCATGGATGAGGCAGATTCAACTGTGCTCAGCCGGTTGCTCAGGGACTCCAGTGATTCTCGGCTTTTCACTCCAGAGAAAACACTACAGTTTCTTATTTCCAAGGGTGCTGATGTCAATTACTTTGATGAAAATTGTCCTCCGCATACTGCTTTGGCTGCAGCCGCATCAAATGGGAGAGTTGATTCCATAAACATCCTACTTGAACATGGTGCGGATATTTTGCTGGGTACAGAGCAAGGGGCCATTTCGGAACTTTTGAGACTCTGGTGTGAGAAAACGGGTAGCACTAATTGGTACCCTTATGGAATGAAGGGTTTAATAGAAAGGCTGGAGAATATAGAAAGGGAAGAGAGAGAAAAGAGAAATATTCCCAACCCTCCAGTTACAGTTACAGATACAGGTTTACCCCTCTTGAACTTGCCCCATACATTAAGGCACTACTAATATAGTTAGCAGAGAACATAATCCTGGAACAACCTCACTCACACTCACTCCAAACGCACTTATTAGTTGTCGCGGGTGTCCCGCTTACAGCCATTGAAGGGATACGTCACCTATTCCTTCTCGGTCTTTGGTGGGTGTTGAAGAATCGTCGAATGGTGTTTTGGTTATTCGGATGGTTCAGCTACTTGGTGGGAGAGTGTGTGGCACATTGTGGATGGGCAATTTTGGGGGCATATTTCATGGGTAATGCCCGGCAGGGGGCTATTGATCAATGTCTGGACTGTAATTGAGTGGTGAGATACTGGGATTTGTCGGTTTCTGATTGTATGTAGCACTGGGAGTCTGGATGGTTTATTAAGGTGAGGAAGGAGGAATGTGGGCTGTGATGGAGGGGGGAAAGGGTAGGAGGATCATAGCAGGTCGTGAGCGCTTTTCCACAAATAAGCGCGGTTACCCATTCTCATGCTATAACTATAAGGTCACTGGTACTGGGTAGTGATTACTATCGTGAATTTCTTTTGCTCTGATGGGTTGTTGTAATGATGTTGAGATGAGGTCAAGGTTTGAGACCTAGGTCTATACCATCACGACCCCATACCAGGAGATGTGCACCCAAGCTTTATAGATGATAGATTTAAATCGGCATTGTTTTAGATTCCCCTACAGCTAGTAGTGCTCCGGAATTTCACCTGAAATGCCGGGTTAAGTCAGCATTCTTTTAAGGCACCATTTGACTTTCGTATTATTAAACATGTAGCTTTTTACTGTAGACTAGGAGCCTGAAATTCAACAAGTTCAACATACATGTATAAAGAAATAGAAGCAATAAAAACTCCCAATACTCCGCAATATACAGGTCTCTCTCCTTCCACCGGGAGGACGCCTTTTATTTGCAAAATTATGTGGGCGTGGATATGCGCATAGAGTATCCAGGTACAGCCTTATGTGCATAGAGCTGGCACAGGCACGTTGACGAACTATTGTCTTGCTTTCCCTCTGAAGTCCATTAGCCCGAGCTAGAATTTTCTAGAAACCTATTATGGGAAAGCTAGCCGCACTCCGATTGGCTCCCCGCATCAACTTACCCGGACCGACGGATTATTTGGAGCCTCATTAAGCTTCACCTGTCGTCATACGACATCAGCAACTTTACCAGTCTTCATAAAAAAGTATATTTCCTAGTACCCTTGTTAACGATGTCGGCATCCCTCGCCCCTGTAAGTACTCCGTCGCCGCGCACGACAGCGACGTCTAACAACACCAGGAATGCTCAGAGAGGAAGGAACGATATGATACCTGCTTCATTAACTGGTACTCGGAAAGTACGTTCGCCTCCGAAATGTATGCCTCTGACCGTCTTCTGATTGTTGCATAGAGTACCTTAGAGGCAGCACCGAACCGTCGCAGGAATGTGAGGCGTTGTTTAGGGAGTATAAAACTTGCCTCAATGTATGTAAGGCGATGGCAGTTGGAGAGGATGGAAGCTGACGGCGTGCACAGAAAGCGTTGAAGGAAAAGGGAATCTACGATATGATTGAAGACGCGAGGAAGACTTCGCCAAGTAATAACGGGGCTAAGGCGTAGCACTGATGGGGCGGTACTGGAAGGTGTAGGATAGTTTGGGCGGTATGGCGTATTGCGGTTGCTCTTCTCTCACACACGGTGTATGGGGTCTTTTGTACTGTACTGTACATAGTTGATTAGGCGGGCGGGGGTTATTAGATGCTGAATGAAAATTGGTAGCTCCCGTTCTGGATCCTTACACAGAATTGTGAAAAAGTCCCAGTAGCTCTTGTGGCATTCGCCCAGCCTTGAGCTACGACAAGGTAGAATTTCGGGAAGGAGCCTATGTAAACTGTGATGCGTTATGGGCTGGTGCTGGAACCTAATGATTCGTACACGTGCCCAGTGTTCCTGCACTCAGTTTCCTCCCTACTACATCTCGGTATGTTGGTCATCACCGAGCAAGGGAGTGCCAGGTGGTGGTGGCGGCGGTATTATACTATCTATTGTTTAGAGCACCGGTGTTTGTAACACTTCTCCTAGTTAAGCTAGACATTCTGGTCTTGTCTATGAACTAGCTGGAACTTGGTTTGTTAAACTGTTTAATCCCGGCAGATGGATTAGCTGGCCGCGGGGTACGGTAGCATATAAAGCGAAAAAGAATGATCAGTGCAGGTTTCGAGCCTGCGACCAGGTGTTTAGCGCACCGGGTGTTTAGAGTACAGGGCGTTTAGTGCACTTTTACCAGCTAGGCTATGCTATCTGGTCTGTTTATACGATGGGCTTACGGGATCTTGATTCGCTCATCTCGGAGTTATTTGTGTTGCAATTTATCGACACCCGCAGATGAACCAGCTGGCCTCAAGTAAACTCAAACATTTACCCTATACAAAACTATAAGAACATATTTGCGAGCGCTAGATATGGTAGGAAAAAACCGAAAATGAATGATCAGTGTAGTTTTTGAGCCTGCGACCAGGTAGGTGTTTGGCGCATCTGGTGTTTTGAGCACGAATGTTTAGAGCAACAGCGTTAAAACACTTTTACCAGTTAGGTTAAGAGATCCGATCTTGCTCATTTGACGAAACTTACGGGATCTTAAATCAATTTTCTGTGTGGCAATTTGTCGATCCTCGCAGTTGACATCGATGCATGAGCGCGGGCATACTACGTAACATTTATTGTAAGTGCAAGATATTACTCTCTACTTATTGTAAAGACCGGGAAGATAGGAGATGAAAAAGAACGACAAAGCCTGCAGGTTTCGAACCTATTCCCTAGCGTTTAAAGCGCCAGATGTTTCAAGCACCAATCACGAATGTTTTGGGCAACAGCGTTTAAAGCACTTTTACCGGTTAAGCTATGTGATCTGATCTTGTTTATACGATGAACTTACAGGGTCTTGGTCGATTTAACTAGGTATGTTGTAATTTATTCATCTCTGCAATTGACGCCTGTGCAGGCATACTGTCCATGACATTCGTTATGGGGACGAGGTATTACTTCATTGTGAAAAATCCGAGGATAGGAGCAAAAGAACAATGACGCCTGCGGGTTTCGAACCTGCACAGGTGTTTGGAGCCTCGGGTGCTTAGAGCACTAGAGCGCGAGTGTTTAGAGCACAAGGTGTTTATAGCAACTCACTGGTTAAGCTAGGTGATCTGACCTTATTATACGATTAACTTATGGAATATTGGTCAGCTGTGTAGATGAAATTCGCGCGTGGACATATTGCACATGACTTCCATCGCAAGTCAGAAATACCACTTACTGCGGAAAATCAAAGGAAAAGAGGGCAAAAGAGTGACTAGACCTGTGCACTGGGTGTTTAGAACGCTGAGCTACGGGTGTTTAGAGCACGAAGTGTTTAGAGCATTTCACCAGCTAAGCCAGGAAATCTGGTCTTGTTTATGCGATGAACTTACGGGTTTAGGTTCGTTCAACCGCGGCAATTTATTGATTCGGGTTCTCGCACTTGTACAGTATTAAAGTATAGATTAAGATATCTACGTGGGCATACATGGCATCCTTCGCAAGTGTGAGATATCACTGCTGACAATCAAGGATACAAGGGGCGAAAGAACCTGCAAGTTTCGCAGATATCCCGAGGCTTCGTCCCGGGACGTGAGTTCGGAGCTGATGAGACCATCTATGCTATGGGACAAGATATCCCGGGATATTCTTGGGCTGGTCTTGAGATGTCCCGGGACTTCGTAAGTGAGATCTTGTGATCGTGGAGTAGGGTTAGTGGGTAGAACGCAGGTGCGTATTATAAGCACAGTGCGGACTTAGCAGACCTCAATGAGAGAGAATGCGTTTGGTTGGTATCTATTTCGACAGCGAGGATGACAAAGAGTTTGGTTGTACATGTTCCAGAGCGCCGTTTTTGAGGTTGAGAACTGTCTTGTCGAGCTGCAGCTGCTCGAGCCTGTTCATCAAGGATGGCTTAAGGCAACCTGTGGGTCATAGGGACATTTACTGAATGAGAAGAGCCAAAGAGCATTGAAGGATCATAGAAGAGCGCTCTTCCAGTTTCCCCAACTCACCTTTTCTCCATACAAAACGACCCCGAGCCCGTGGCCCATGAGTTTATAAATCTCAATCTCTCCCAATTCTCCTTCTCTTCCCAACCCCCTCCAGACTCGATCATGGGAGTACTAAAATTACCACTTTCGTTTATCAGGTATTAACAAGAGTACCAGGAGTTTCGGGAATGCCACTCTCTACCTAAAGCGCATTATCCCACTAGCAGAACAGCCCGAATTATCTAAGGCTTTGGATCCTTTATATATATTGGGCCCCTTTGTATGACGTGGTTTGTTCTACTGCCTTCTTGTTCAGTTCAGGTAGTGTATAGGAGGACACCTACAACAGAGCTCAACTTCAAGTTTAGTAACCTTAGAGTTGTGAAGATGGCTCTTACCCTGTTGCAAGGCCTGCGAGGCGTATAAGTTTTCTCTTTGGGGTTATGACTTTCTGATTAACCTATGGGAGGCCCTCAGAAATACAGTAATGTTCTTGGTTGCCAAAAGGAGCGAGGGAGTGAGATTACTACATTTATCAATTTGCATGGTAATAATAGATAGGCACCGTGTAGTGGAGTTAATAAACTTGCGCATAAGCCATTTGGAAGGAATTGTTTCTGCCAAATCGCTAGCCCAGCCGGCAGGTGTTGTAACCGCCGTAACCGCCGTAACCGCCGTAACCGCCGGGAGCACCAGTTAGACCTGGTGCAACGTCAATTGCTTACTTGAGAATAGGGAAATAATATATACCACCTTCATTCCCCTCTAATGTATCCGCCGAAGCTTGCTCCAGAGAATTCTTCGAAGAAACAGCGTCCACCGGTAATATTAAGAGTAAATGAGTCGCGCGAGTTTACCTCCAACCCACAAATGCAGCCGCCGAACCAGCCCATCTAGACCTATCGCTAACAGTTGTAAGCACCCATGCAACTAATCCTAGCCCGCAAGCCAGCATTGTGTCCTTACCAGTATTGACACACCCGTTATAGAGTATCGTTGGTGTGGTGTGCACAGGGTAGTTTGTCAGGGACCAGGAAGTCGGGAAATATGACGGGCGTGACAGCTGCTCTGGGGTATAATCTGGGCTTAAAGTTTGATGGCAAGCATTGTGGCAAGCTATTTTTTTAGTGCATAGCTTCGTTATCTGGCAGACAGCTTTGTGAGCGTATAGATTAGAATAGAGAGAGGCACAGGGAGAGAAGATAGGCGGCGGAGTGAGAGACCATGTTTGAACCACAAAGCTAATCCAGAAAGGGAAAGGAATCAGGGTTAGGTGTCGGTGGTCTCGCTTTCTTTCACGACAAAGTGTCGTGAGTGAAATCGTGAAGCTTAATCTCCTGTACATAGCTTCTCGCTACCCATCAAGTCCCCGTTAATTTCACTCTTTTCTTCGCAAAGTCTACCTCACAGCCACCGACGTCAAGACAGAGTATCTGGGGGAGTACGTCTGCTCCATAGCTACAGTCTCGTAGCAAAAGTCTTTGTGATGGCTGCAACTGACTACTCTATCAAAATGAAAAATGGCGATTTCACAACAACCACACAATAGAGAGAGCTGTAATTGGAAAGATAAGTCCTTTAGATGATGAAGAATAAAATGGTATGCTGCTTTTAAAAAAATTACAACACTGTGGTTACTTTTATAGCCCCTCTACCCACCTGGCTGCTCTCAAGCTACTTGAGCCCACCTCATAAACACAACCTCAATATACATAAATAATATACAGACTGTTCATAGATGAAATTTAACACATAGAAGAGTCCGATAAAAAAAAGACAAATTTTTAAAGTGAGTTGGGAAAGAGCTCTTGTGCAGCGATTGTAAACCCTATTGTACCCACCAAATCCCCACTAAAATATGTGGCAATTGGTGAAGACAAAAAATAGGACCACCTTTCTCCACCACCACAATTCCTAAAAATTTTATACTGTATTTTCCGAATATCCTATATCTAAACTTTCATGTATCCAAAGGCTACATTTTATTTCTTTCTAGCAGTTGTGTGATTGTGGTGTCTATGAAGTAGGTCAGGAAATGCAGGTACACATAGAGGAGGTAATAAGGGAATCCACAGTGTCACTATTTTTTCTTAAGCAGGATGTATTCTTTCTCTCCATCATCTAAAGGACTTATATTTTCAATTACAGCTCTCTATTGTGTGGTTGTTGAGAAATCGCCATTTTAATGTTCGTGGGGCGCTCGGTTGCGGCTCTTTTTGCGGTCATCACGAAGACTTTTGCTACGGGACTGTACTTAAGTAGAAATGGAACATGTCCCCTACCACGCATATTCTGATGTCGAACACCATCCACAGTTGTAGTCGTGACAAACGGCCTACCCAGCCTAATTATTGTATGGAATTCTGTCATTGGGAGAGTTGCAAGGCCGCCGGAGCGTGTACTATAAGAGCTATACACTGATTCGGGCTGTGGATGCTTAAGAAGGTCATTACAATACTCAAGGTGGGGAGATGGTGATGTTCTAGTGAGGCAAACATTCCGCGAAGTACAAGACCAGAGAGAAGAGGGCGTTGTATGACCGAGCCCCGAGCCCTAAACCCTAATGCCCTTCCCAGACCAAGGAGGGTAATTCCCTATTCGTTAATACTCCCCTCAGCAATTCGGTCCCAGAGAGCCACAGCCAATATTAGTAACGATTATAAGTGTTACTTTTTTACGTTTGGCAGACCTGCCGTTAAGATTACGTACGTACAGTAAAACGCAAACTAGAATTATCTCGAGCTCACCCAGGGAAAATCTTCCAAAGCGACAATCATTCAGCTAAGTAGAGAAATACAGAGTAGCGGTCAGCGCTATCTTCTTTAAATTGCTGTACCACTAGGGTAAGAAAACCCCACACACTCCCTCGTCTCTCCTAGCCTTTTCCATCTTCGAGTCCGTCTTATATAAACCAACCCGCAAACGAAAAAAAAACCCAATCACGCCAACCCAAAACTGCAAACGGAAAAAGTCAAACACCCTACGCAACCCTATATACACCCATCCTCTATTTCTCCGTCGTACCCGCTTCCACTGGTGACGGTTCCGCTGCCGGTGAGGTCTTTGCAGCAGCCGCAAGAACCCGCTCCTCATTCAGGATACCCTCACCATAAAGCTCTCCACACAGTTCCTCGAGTGTCTTCCGCTTCGTCTCCGGGATCAAGAGACTCGTGAATATACCGGCAAACATGAACACGGCGAAGATCTGCATGACGTGCTTGAGCCACGGGGAGGCATCGGTCTTTGTTTGACCGCGTACACGGAGGGGACCGATCAGCACCTGCGCGATGATTGCGCCAACCTTGCCTGACGCCGCAGAGATACCGTGGGAGGTTGAGCGATAGCGCGTGGGGAAGCATTCGCCAGGGACGATGAAGGTGGTTGCGTTGGGGCCGAAGTTGAAGAAGAATTGGCACAACACGTAGAGTCCCAAGAGCTGGCTCGGGTGCTGCTTGAGCTTGTCGAATCCGAAACCGATTGCGAGGAAAAGGATGGTTAGGAGAGTGAAGCCCATCAGCTGGATTGGTTTCCGGCCGACCTTGTCGACGGTGAATACTGTGAACCAGTACCCGGGGATAGAACCGGCGCATATGAGGATCAGGTTGCCTACGGCGTTGTTGTGGAGCTGTTGGTACACGTCCGTTTTGGAAGAGTATCCGATAGCTGCGAGGATGATTGAGTTATTCAAGCCAAGACCGTAGAAGGCCACATCCAGCAAAAACCAAGATCCGGCCGTTCCTAGGAGGATTTTGCCGTAGCGCCATTGACCGTAGTGTCCGATGAAGTCGGCCCAGGAAGCCTTAGGTACCTCGAGCTGATCTCGGGTTTGCATAGCCGTGATCTGCCTAATCTCATCGACATCAGCGTTACCACGGGCTCCGGAAATAAACTGGTCAATGTCGGCAGAAGCTTTCTCGATATCGCGTTGAACATCGAAAGTGTAGCGGGGGGTTTCCGGGATGGTCAGACGGTAATACAGGGCGATGCATGCGGGAACGGCGCCAAAACCGATAATGATTCGCCACATTCTATCGACGGCGGTCTTGCAAGAGTCGTCGCAATGATTAATTGCCTTTCCTTCGGTGTGCTTCTTGAATGCAACGGTGACAATTAGCGCACACAAGGCGGCGCCGAACTGGCCAATTCCCTGCATTGCGAAGACCGCACCCATCATAGCCCCACGCCATTTCGTAGTTGCGAATTCAGAAGTGATGATCGAGGACAGCGGATAGTCACCACCAATACCGATACCCATTATCACGCGCCAGAAGATGAGGAGGCCGACAATGTGCATGGAGTGGGATTCCGAGGTGAGCGCTTGTGCCAAGGTTGCGACAATAATGATTAAAAGCTCGAGACCATACATCTTCTTACGTCCAACAACATCCGCGAGCCATCCGAAAGCAAGCTGACCGATAACCGTTCCACCGGACGTAGAAACCTTGATAGCAGTGTCGGAGTGTTCGGGAATCACGCCACCTTGCCAGTAGACAAGACCCAGCATACCAGTGACCAAGTTGATTGCAAAAATCTACCAAACCGGCGTTAGCAAAACAAACGCACGGGCCATACCGTAGACCGCGGGGTAAATACATCATAGGCGTCGGTAAAGAAACCAATCCCAGCGACTACAACAGCACGGACGTGGTACCATCCGAAAGGAGCTTTATCGATCTCTGCAAGCGCGAGACGGCGACGTTCATTAGGATCCTGGGTACAATCACGTTAGTTGTTTCTTTTTCTCCCCCCCCTGTAGAGGCACTAGTAGTATTACCGTAACGTGAGCGAACTGGTTGTTGAAGTTTTTGAAGGCGGCGTTTCCACCGGAAGTCTTGAAAGCTGCCATTGTTGGCAGACCGTGTTCGTCGAGGCGAATCCGGACTTTTTATTCCAAAAAGCCGGCGGCAGTTGTTGCGGGAACCCGTCACACGATATATCCTGACGACGACGAAAAAGAAAACACGTCAGCCCAAACCCAATGAAATAAAGTGACGGTGCGAAATCTCCAACGCCATTCTAACGTGCATCCCGTAAAAAGCTTGTTCTAACCTTTGTTGAGAGCCAAGAGAAACGGGGCTCGTGGTCGTCCTGTAGTGAGGAATTAGGCGTACGTAGTCGAGTGTCGTACAGCCACCGCCGAGAAGCAACAAGACTTCAAGAAACGAACGGTGCCGTCTTGGTGCGGGTCTTGTGGTCTTGAAAGGGATAAGACGTGTCTTGGGAAGTCTTGAGCGGGCGGGGGATGCAGACTTTTAAACAAGCTGACAAGGTGGAAGTGTCCTGAGCTGTTGCCGTTTAATTTTATCCCTTTTTTTTTATTAGAGCTCAGAGTATCGAGGTAACTTTTCCGGCGGAGCGACTCAACGAGGTTGTTTCGCCAATCAGAAGTGCAGACGGGGAACACGTTCTCTCCAGATACCCTAAACGACGTCCCCTCCCTCCGAGGGCCATTTTTTGGTGGGTGCAGCGGACCGCCGTCTGGATTTAGACAAGCAGCAGAAGCAACGGCCAGGACAAGGACAAGGTATCACACACGCAATGCAGTACACGATCCCCGTACTAGTGATATCTACACAGTACTATTCAGACGGTGGCACCGAATTGCCAAAAATGGCCGCTGCTCCCCCACACGCATTCAGCCTCTTCGAAAGCCAACTAAGTGCGATTACCTACAGCTGCACCCCGATCTGTCGATACGTGTCGGTACAGCTCCAGTCCAATCAATCCAGCACGGGGAGGCCCTGGAATCACCGGCAGCGGTTCTAGCCGAAGTTTGTCTAGAGAGCTTTTCTTTACCTTTCTTTTCTTTTGGGGAACTTTCTCTCTTTTCGTGGGCAGTTCTCTAGTTGGCATTCTAAGCTCTGGCTTGACCGACGTAATGTACCTACAATCCGATACAATCCGACACTCGAGTGGTGTGGTTTCAGCGGTCTCAAACGCGCGCTCACCCGTCAATCCAGCAGTCGCGTTCTCCGAGACCGCCAACTCCGTACCCTTGAACACACCCAAATGTCGTCTCATCCTATAAACCCCATCCCGCACCTAACATTCTCCTCCAATACCCACCCACGCATCCCATAAAAAAAAACCGACGCACCCAAATGCAACAAAAAAAAAATCCACGAAATCAATATATACCCAGCACGCGACACCTCACACGACACATTCCCGCATTCGCGCCCTTCCAAGAGATTGGTCTGTATGCCAAGTTCCCCGAGTCGCTTTCCAAGAGATCGTACACCACGCCAAAGTGAACAGTCGTATTCCAAGAGATCGCCAAGCACGCCGAAGGGTTGCGGGGCGTCGTCCGTACTCATAGCGCCTCGGGCGCTATGGGAAACAAGCTCTCTCTTGGCACGCTCCGGTGTGAAGCCGAGATCTTGACTATTCTGTGGCTTGCAGGAGAGAAAGCTTTTCTTCGCTACATAAACGGCGATGGCCGTACTAACCCCGCAACAAGTACCGAGAAGGTATAAACCGATATACCGAGCTGAATTTTGCTCGCGTGTGTCATTGATATTGGTAGCCCCATCCCGCAAGGCATACTTGAATTAACGGCTAGCGGAGGAGAGGAGAGGAGAGGAGGCGCTTGAATTGAGTAACAGAATGTTTGGAGGTGGCGAGTGAGACTGCGTGTCGCCGAAATATGAAACCCCACCCGCCTGTTCGATGCCGAGGCTGCATATGAAGGCATGCAATGCAAATCTGTAAGCAAGCTGATACAAATAAACGCTGTCAATTACGCACTGCAAATCCCCATTACACTGCAAGTCAGCGCCCTATGGTATCTTCGTCAGGGTTGTCTCATCCCTTGACGAGAACAAGGTCGGGCAGGAGGCGTCCTTCACGTTCCTGTCCCTACTGTAGAGCATTCAGGTGCGTGCGTGCGAAACCCATCCCCATAGGCTAAGGAAGCCTCGATTCTCACCTCAGCGTAGGAATATCGCCACACACTTGCAATGTCTCAGGTTCCAGAATGGGGGTTTTACGAGCACGTGTATGATACGTACAGTTAGGGACCTTCTTTTTCAGGATTTGGGGACGCCACAGATTTTCTCTTAACCTTCGTACGAAGTAAATTGACGGGTTCTTCGAAGTAGAGTACTGGCAATCCGGATGCCACCAAACAAAAAGTGTAATTCGGGGTTCACAGTATTCCCCTACACGCTCAGTTTCCTCAGATTTTTTGCCACGCCCATTTCGAGACGACGATGCATAACGCTGGCCAATAAAATGCTACATTGTGCTGGAAACAAAACAATCATTTGCAGCAAACCAATCTGAAGAAACTGAGTGTAGCCAATCAGCCGTGCATAGAGTGTACGGGATTTTCCGCAATTAATTTGATTTGAAAACGGACAGTAGATATGAGCAGCGAGGACGATCCCTACCGGTACTCTACATAGGAAGCGATTTCCCTACCTCCTAGCAATGCCAATATTTCTGCATATGGAGATGTTCTCCTTGCGGGGAGATGGCATAACGAGTCTATGTGCGTTTGTATATCTCGAGCAGGACAAGATAGAGGGGACTTCAACAATTTGTAGATAGCATAATAACACAGAGGAACGAACCCATGCAAAAAAAAACACGGATTTCTCCGTCCTAGCCCAGCTTTGTATGATGTAGGAGTCACTGAATTTGTGGGGTGGGGGCTTAGTGATACTTCTAAGTTCTAACAAAGAAGCTTCTGACGACATTTGGGCATCTATGCATCTTGACGCCTTCTCATTATTGGAGCTAAGGGAGGTCGTTAACGAGTTGCGTGTGATTGGCCCGACCGTTCGAGAGCCTGGGGCATGCGACAAGTCTCGCGAATTTTCTCCTAGTTCTCGAGTTAGGGTAGTGCGCGGAAGCTACTGCAATCCCAATCACCTACCAGCGATCCCTCGCAGAAACGCCCCACAAACGTGCAAGTGTGCGATTGTAAATTGTACAAGGGCTTCGCGCGGATGCCGAGAGAACCGATGAGTGCATAGTGGTACTAGACATTTCCCAATTTCTGCCTGTCATGTCATGCGTGCAATCAAAACCTCGGATCCGTCAACGTGGTGCATGCTTATCGATGTGTGGCGAAAAATATATATTGTGTAGTAATCTTCTAGGGGGGTGGATCGTACATTTTTCCGAATACGTGGGATGACATTTCGATGTGGTTGGGGGAGGGAATCGATATCCTTTGTGAGGGACCGGAAAAACTTCTAGTTTTGGTTCAAAACATGTGCATGTCATACACGGTAGGGCCTGGGGTTTCAAAGTTATATTGAAATATACCAATATACCCATGGATGAGGATACCCGCAACGGCTGCTTTGCGAGGGGGGGAACGGACGCGATTACAGATCTGTGAGCCTGGAATTTCTAGGTAGTGGTACACAATCCCAGGTTCAAGATACCCGTTCCAGCGATTCATCTCTAGCTGACATATATAGAGTATATCGAACATTCCAAGCGCCCGTTGTTCGAGGATTTAATTATTCTCTGTTCCACTAGTTACCCGTGGTTGAGAAACGTGAAAGGAGTGAGTGAAATGGCTATCTTTGAGCAGTTTTGGGGGGTATACACATGTACAGAGCTAGAGATCCAACTGGAAGGAAGCAAACCAAGTCAATCAAAGATCTTCACAGTTCGCCCCGAAGGATTTTAGAAGTTTCCGGGGGCTGCGGGCGTGTGCAGACTGGCGATGTGCTTGAATAATCTTCTCAATCTGATATCCAATCACGGACGCACGGTTTGGCAAACATCGTTACGGCGGCTCATCATGTTAATCGTTCAGCCACAACTCCTAAGGAAGCCTGCAAAAGTTGGGAAATACAAGGCAATGGTTGAGTGATTATCCTCAGATCTTTGAACTAGATACTACAATCGGGGTTAGTATAGATACTTATCGTGACAGACCGGTGCACGTGGCTGTCTCACCGCCGACTATCTACAGAAGTGCTTACTGGTTATGCTAACGATAAATACAGCTTGAATTTCATCTCATCACTGCGGTAAGGGTTTTGAGACATCCACGGTATCGATCATTACCGTGATGCATTTCACATCCTTCTGGAAGCCTTCGGTGCCGACTGAATCCCTACCTCCGGAGCACGCAAGACATCTGCACGTGGGCGAATTACTGGATACCGGTCCGACCGAACGTGCAACATGCAACGTCCAGTGAGTGATGTCACCATTTTGTCGGGTAGAAAAAAACTCAATATACAATACTAGTATTGAGTGAAAAAAAAAATTCCCCATATGAATTTTTCTTTCTTGCGGGCGGTTTTTTTGTTGGGAGAAGAGGGAGGGGGCAGAGTGCGATTTTGTGATTGAAATATCGTTCGTGGCCCGGGTACTAATCGGCCTCCCGGATCGTGTGTTTCCGTTCCATTTGGGCCCCCACCAACTGAGAACACAATATCGGTGGGAAAGCACAGACTCTGGTACAGTGGGCGTTCGTTCGAATGCACCCGAATAGCCCAATATTTTCTCATAGCACATACGGAGCAATCTGTTATGAAGAATTCCAAATTACTATTATCTACGGTGACTTCATGTTTCATCAGGAGAACTAAAACCACAACGTTCTAGAATTCTCTGCTGATGTCTCCTCTCCCTCCTCTCCCCTGTACAGCTAGCCTTAGGTACCGTACACGTGGGATGGGATATATTGACCGGTACCATAACGCCGGCGAAAGAGAAAGAAAAAAAAAATTTGTCTTTATTACTTAAAATCTCGCAAAAACCGAAAACAATGGGTTGAATTGATGGGATTCGACTGGGCTAACCGGTGTGTTGTGGGGCCAAGTACACGTGTATGTGGGGAGAGGTTTATAATTAACAGGTTTATATTCAAGATTTAGTTGTCGGAACAAGATAATTCGATGCTAAAGAGCCATTTAAAGTACCTGCATAGATAGATGGGAGATAACTATGCGTATTAAGTCCACTAGTTACGATCCAGAGGACACTGGTGTTTTTGGGGGGAGGGGGTAGGTTTGGGCAGCTGGTACTAGCTCAATGCAAAACTGGGTCGCCTCGGGATCTGAGTCGTACCTACCTGGTAGGTACATACGGATGGGCAGCTTATCATCCTACTTTTGAAGCGCTGATTTTGGACGCTCGCCAGGCTTTGTTTTGGAGATTTCATCATTATACTTTTACGTTTAAATACCTCCTTTTCTTGAAATATACTTCTCTATGGATGAGGGTTGTACCGCCCCGGAGCAGAAATGTGGGTTTTGTTTGCGTACTGCAGCTGGAGTTTGCCAGTATGGAATAACTAGATGTGACACTTTTCATTTCCCAATGAAGCCGTTTGGCAGCCTAACTTTTGAGGTTTTTATAGCGAAGAGATTTGGATGTCTTACCTATTATAGAGAGCCGTTGAGGGATATCAACATATTTAGGCTCATAGCGCTGGAGGAATGAGATTCTGAGGACAAGGCAGAGGTGGTCCCGGAGTAGATTAAGGAAAGCGGGAGCATTAGTAAGTCTTGATGGTAGCTAACAAATGGAACTTTGGGCAGATTTTCCGGTCCGCTTTCTGGAAGTCGTATGATTGACATCCCGAGCCGGATTTCCAGCCGTTCGCATTGGGGCCTAGCCGCACAATCTCCTATTACCTATAATTGTTTGCCGCCTCTTCAAGCCGTTGGGATGTCGTATCGCTCTCAACCGTCATGTCATGTCATGCCTTGCCACTGGTCCTGCCACTTACTAACTCGCGGATCTTTGTCATGATGTAGCCAGGAGCTGTTAGTTCGGGACATTATTGACATGACAAATGTCTGCCACGAATCATCTGTGACTGACGCCCGCCATCTCTACGTAATGGAATTGCTGTGTAGCATTTTCTGATAAAATTCATTCATCTTGAAAAGCGTCGATGGGCTAGTGTCGAGAGCATCCGAGGATCAGTAAGTACTCTAAATGATAGCGCAGCTCAAGTGGAAACATCGAGACCGTCTCTGCTACTATATTGGTTGAATATTGGGCTTGTACTATTACAAATCCTTGTGCCGAGGTGACAGTGGTCTGGGGCAACACGGATCTGAAGCTATCATAGAATGCTGTGCCGCGAGGATACAGTTTCTGCGGATATTTGTTCCGCACGGGTTCCTTTACCGTGACATCCAAAGGATCTCCTGTGCCGGGCCTTGATCCGTAACGGTTGTGCCGACATAGTTATTACATCGACTAATAAATAGGAAGATACAATGCTACCTACGCTATAGAGTTGAATTTCTTGGGCTTTTGTCAGCCCTGCAGAGGACCTAATGCCTACTCTAGTTCTGCCTAGCAACTTCTTCGCGCATGGGGCACACTATCACCCTCAGTTGAACCCTTACCAACTTCGCAGCCTCACCTGCAATGTCCGAAGCCGCACTACACGGAAACCGCTGTTTATCGTTGCTAACTTGCTGCTAAGTGTGTACATATGTATATGAGGCGCCCATTACATTGTTTTCTTCCTTTCACTGCTCTCATATTATATTATGTCTAAATACACGTACAGAGGACTAAGTGATCTTAACACCGTGTGTTGATTCTACCAGCCAATTGAATCTTGCTCCGCCTTGGAGAACCCACCAAATTGCCACACTGTTTAATCCCTCACGCATGGCAGGTGCTTATAAGGCGGACCACCCAGAAATCCGTGACTGGTCACGCCACTCGCGGGATGAGGCCTTGGGATTATACTTGAGATACCCAAACCATCCGTTATTGGCCTGACTCTTAGTTGACTGGAATATACTTCGTTTCTTATGTCTAGGAACTGGTGAACGAACTGGCAGTTGCGCACATGCAAACTAGCAAAAGAGGGGTTGCAAGATACCATCACTTCTCTCTCAGTCTGGCCTTGTCGAGGCCGCGTAAGCCACTGCTTAGTTGACTTAGGGTCTGTTTGGGAAAATCACAAACGGACCAGTGTTCGCTACCGCTTCAACTGAACGACCACTATCGGCCAAAATCGACCATAGCAGAAAGTTCTCCTAGAGGTACTTTGGCGATCGCGGCAATAGGATTTGCGAGACAAAAATCAAAGTTCATTCTAAAATTGACCTCCCGTTCGGAGGATATGAAAGGATACTTAAAGGAATAGAAGTTTTCACGACCATCCAAGCTAAACACAGCCCAAAGCCAGCTGTATACATAACTTTGCATGGCGGTTGGTTGTCTTGGTTGCAATATCGTCTCCGACAGAAGTAAGAAGTTGGAGATGTATAGACCATTAAGGACGACGTAGTTGGAATGTAGTGCATTCGCCCAGTGTCATTAAGCGTGCGATCATGAGATAGAGTAGGAATCGAAAAAGCAATGGAGTTCGGATCGTGCGATCTCAGAATCACAACCCCTCGTGCGGCTGACGGCTGTTCATCTTTTTAGTTTCAAGACGGCTCTCGTCCCCGACCTAGCAGTATTCAGCCAATTAAAATGCACACCACGGTCTAGACAGCAATTAACGTCCTCACCACTGTCATCGCATCTTTGACGACTCTTGTAGACTCGCTAAGATTCAGGTTTTGAGTACGACCTAGACCGAAAAATACTGCAGTGAACGGAGGCCAATTCCTGCAAGTTTATTGTGGGTCCTACTACCCTCAAAATCGTTATCATAATAATGTAGATAGGCAGTAATGGCACTGATCAAGACGGTTGGGCGGCATATACTGCTGTGATGCAGGAGAGGCTTTAGCATGTCATAGTTCGGTCCAGGCATGCAAAAGTGACGCCGAGCCCACGGGGTCCTCAGAGCAGTCCCTCTGTCAGGCAGCCAGTAGATCATTTGACATCAAACAAGTGTCTCAATCGGAGGAATATTCATGGAGTTGGCATGGGTGGGTGGATGGTGGAGTTGACGGAATCCTCCCTAGTATAACTATCCACTACCCTATGTCAATTTCATCAATTATTCTCTGATTAAGACGCTTGTTTGACGTTAAATGATCTATTTGATGCGCTTTAAATGTTTGCGCTCTCAGATCGTGAATTTACTGAGCTGTTCTCAAGCAGCGGCTAATTTTGGTTTTTGGAGGGGACTGGATGCGGAGCATGCTTTCTAGAGCAGTGTAGCTAGCATCAACCGTAGCTAGGAGCGTGAAGTCGAGTGCACTTGGGAGCTTGGAGTCGAGTGCACTTAGGGTCACGGAATTGAGTGTGCTTGGAAGCATAGAGTTGAGTGCTTGGGAGTGGTGTTCCTAAGCGGCCCGGCCGGCTGCACTAGCGGCGGCCTCAAAAATAAGGCCGGCCGCCAAGATCCAAGCCTTTTGTTTACACAAGAATGAAACATCCGCCCACAGTCATAATTCATTGTTATGTGACAAAACACAACTGCTACAAAATGAATATACCAAAGTCAATCACTCACGCCATTGCAGTCTGTGTTCAAAGTAGAGAGATAGAGAAGCTTGATTGTGTAATATCTAAGAGAGCCACAAGGCCATATATATGAGAGTACAAGTGTGAATGCGTGCGTACGCATCTATGTATAGACCTTTCAGGCCGACAGCAATCTCCGGTCATACGAGACTCACCTCCGGCCATACGAGACTCATCTCCGGCCATAAGAAGGCTGAGACCTATCATGCAATAGTCTGCGTGCTTCTGTTCTTCCACTCATTCCATCACCCTCATGACCAGTCCTTCCGCTTGTCCAATGCGCTGAGTAGTTCCTGTACCTGACTCCATGAACAATATCGAGATGCTTGTTCATGTTTCGAGTGGATCCATCTGTAGTGGGTGTCTATATTCGAGGACCTAGAGAATTGTAAATAATTGAATATACTAGTATTAACTTGAAGAAATATGAATGGAACTACTCACAACGTGTACAGCACATCTCTACCGCAACTTCCCTGGTGACTCCTCGTATTCGATACCATTGCATGGGAACTAACAGTATCCCGTTCGATGCTTAGCTCGTTTCTTATATTCGAGCGAGCGCGAAGACTCTGTGTTTATATATAACTTCTTTACACTCAATGGAAGGTCGGCTAATATTGAGGGCAAGCGGTGGTTCATGTAGGCTTACTAGGATTTGTAGGCTTTACGAGCTTTAATGCAGGCTTTGGCCGGATTTGACAGGCATTGACGGCTTTGGCAGGCTTCGGCAGGCTTTTTAGGCTTCGATGCGGGCTTCTCAGGCTTGCATAGATCCATGCATGCTTTGTAGGCTTCAGTAGGCTTCATAGATTTAGGCAGGCTTTGCAAGGGTTATTCAGGCTTTTTGTAGGCTTTTGTAGATATACATAGATTTATGTGAGATTATGCAGGCTTTATGCAGGCCTCGAAGATATGCAAGCTGGCCCGACTTTAAAACACAGGCCTGGCTGGGCCGCTTATGAACACCACTTGGGAGGATGGAGTCATGTGTGCTTGGAAGCTGGGAATCAAGTGCACCGGGACCTTTAAGTTGCAATCGAGTGCACCTGGAAGCATTCAACATAGTATCCAGCGCCGTGAATAGTATCAAGCGCAGATTTGTTCTCGTGTACCATAGTTATCTAGTCAAATGTGCAGGCAGTGCCCACGCGCCGAATTCCCTATGGAATACTATTCAAGAAACCGCTTTTCTATGGGCTGCGCGTCGTGCAAGGTCATTTTTATCGGTGTTCATCTCGGTGAATATTTTCGGTATTTGTCCTGTTTGCGAGGTCAGTGCCTGTTCTCGTTGTGTATCCCGTTTGAGTTCGGTGCCCTTTCATCCAGATAAGAGATTGGTGCCTTTCGTCTCGACATTAGGTAGGTGTCTTATCTAGTTAATGCACTGGTTAGTACCGCTCCTAAGAGCATTGTTTCCTTTGGTATTTGACTCAGCTACAGAGTTAGTATCTTCTATTACCTGCTTCTTTTCACGTTTATTCATCTTAACTTGTGGAAATCTTCTTCACCATTCAGTACTCAGCTTTCCGAGACGGAATCTGCCTTTAGGCTCTATTTGTGATAGCGCTGGTAGGCCAGAAGGCCTCCCTCAACAACCTTTGCAACGCCTTCTACGGTTCCAAAGGAAATCTGTGAAAAAGGCAGTTTCGACTCAAGAAGTCTAGAAAGAGAATAGGAGATTCTAAACGGATACCAGTCCACGAGAGAGGCATTCTGTAGTCGAGCGCACCTGGGGATATGAAGTCAAGCTCACCTGGTAGCGTGGAGTCCAGCGCATGGGAGTATGGAATCAAATGTGCCTGGGAGAACGCAGTCGAGCGTACCTAGGAGTTTAGAGTTGAGCGCACCTAGGGAGCACGAGCTACTAGAATTCAGAGGCCTATTCGTATTAGTGACTAAAATCCAGTAATCATACACATCGACGTGCGGGAAATTTATGTCGACGTGCTGATGTACATCATGTACTGAATTTCGGCACCCCATGCGTATGCAGGTCTGAAATATAAAGGTAGAATACTGTACTGGCCAAAAGAGATAGTCCACAAATGCTTGATGGCACATAAATTTATTGGTCTGAAGAGTTTCTGACAGCTGACAGGGCCAATACAACACTCAACTGACATGCAAAGACCAGTGCAAAGCGGCGGCATGCATAGCTAGTACTACATGCCACTAGAAGAGGAAATACCTGCGGCGGTCTAGCAAGGACAATTGTCTTCTAAGGACCTTGTTCTTGCTGTAGCCTGATAGATACTCCACTCAGATAGCAATTACATGCTTCCGGATTTTCCACAGTTTACTGACACATTTTAACTTAAGTACGCAGCCTCTCCGACATATTTATTGGCCGGTGCTTTTGAGAACGACTTTGGTTATGCCAAGCATGTATACCCTTATGGTTGCGACTAACCTAAGTAATCAATCGCAACCTAGGAGAGAAGAGGAAATTTCGGAGCAACCACCACATTATTTGCGTCGAGGATCTCAGCCGAGGCATAGTCTTCGTCAAAAATGACGCGGATCAGCTTGGCTCCTGGGACGGAGATAAAATTGCGCGGGTTTAGATAGGTAGTCGATAATGACCCAGTCGGTCAGCTTACCACTTGTAATGAAGTCGTAGTAACTGCCGCCTGGTTCAAACCGCTCACAGTGTTTCGTCAACCGATCGCTGTCTCGCAAGAACTCAACACCCTTGAAGCAAAGCGGTACTCGGCAAATCTAGAGGACATGAGCATGACGACGAATGATAACAAGATATGTTCCAACGGACTTGTAGTGGAGGGGAGATGGGTAGAAACAAACGATGTCCGCTGCTTCGTAGTTAGTTGCCTCCGAACGTAGCCATCCCATTTGAAAACATTCCTTGATGCCGACGTCTGTGAGATCGCGGGGAATACATCGCTCGGTCAACACACGGCGCAACACCGAGGCCGCCTCGTATGAGATATTCTTGACGGGGAAGCTCCGTCAAACCGGTGATTGTTCCAGCAAGCGAAATACCTTCTCTTCATCATCAAGCGCACCGACAAACATATCCTTGGTGATTACGTCGTTGGGATGGTCCCGTACCCACTTCTTGAACACCTAATAATGTAAGTCAAGTACTCGACATCTCAAACGAGGTAATATCATGCATATCATGCACAAGAAACGGATCAACGGGTCCACCGCTCCTGGGCGACCATTAGTCATACTGAACTAGTACGACTTCACCTCAGCCGTGAGCAGCAGTGGGTTGCGGAAATCCTTACAGTACGGCTCAATGACATCTGCAAACTCCTCTTGGTTGTAAAAGAGTCCAAACTCTGGGGCGTACTCAATGCCAGATGGCGTGATACCCACACGTTGATGGGCACCAAAATGTACCGGCGCTGAGTTGGCGGGGTAGTCCTCGGGACCGGTCGACGGGTTTCCATAAGAGGTAACGACAAACTTGCGCTCCAGATCTGCCACCCGATAGAGCCTTGATAAAGTCTAGCCAAAAGTTGCTATTGCTAAACGTCTGCTGAACTTCGTCTATAATAACACAATATTGTAGCTCATTACGATCGAGCATCAACTGTTAGGTCTTGAAGGCACGCTGAATGAGTACTTCCTCGTAGTCATTCCGGATATACCCGATGGCCAAGAGCGTAGCAAGACCACTTTCCGACCGTCTTCAAGGAGACGCCGAGCTAGCAGCACTGCCAGTGTACTCTTCCCCAAGGCGGGTGTACCTCTCACATGTGCGACACGGGCGGTGTCTCGGATTTCAATCAGTTGTTCGACTGTGTCTTTACGCGGGCACGTAAATAGATCCATGGGGCAGGTGGGATGGCAGTAGTTGGCAATGGCTGTAAGAGAGAACGGTAGTCAGATAGCAATTCTTGAAGCGGACGGGGAAGGGTACAACAGAAACGAGCGTTATCGATAGGTGGATAGCTTGTATTGTCAATCGCAGGAGTTGGAAGTGCGGCGTTAGGTGAAGGGGAAGAAGGCGGCATGTAGGAGTTTTCAGTAGTGTCCCCTGATTGGAACAGGAAACCGAAGAGGCCACCAAGAGAAGATCCGCGTCTTTCTGGCTGCTCGGGCATCTTTGGAGACTGGTGAAGGTTTGTGTCGACATAGGTATATAAGTGACGTTGACGCAGGGATCAGGTGTCTGCAGCTTAAAAGTCGCTTATCGCTCATCTTTGCGGCTAACCAGCCTAGCGTTGTATTAGATCTGTTCGTCTAGAGGTAACGTCCATTCATGTTGTACTACATTTTCAAATCCATTAAAGTATTAATGTTCGAAGGGTTTCATAAAACAGAGGTTGGCGTAAGTTCAAAACTTACAGGCTTCATCATTCTTTTACCCCTCTTATCCTCTGATTGTCCGCAGTATATGGTATCTCACACTTGTGTAGGATGTCAAGGGTACGTCCAACAGCACCCAATAGAAAGGCGTTGGTGAATTTGGCCCGTTTTTGAGCACTTGGTACGATTAATGGTCCCTTTTTTATATATTTTTCCACAGTCCATCAACCTAATCTTCATTATACACCGGCGAAGAAATAGTCACTACTACATATCTAAAACACTAAACACACGCAAAGGGGGTTCGTAGAGAGGTCAATCGGTCTGTCTAATTCTTCAAGACCAAGAACGAAGCGTTCGACAACAGAACCTTCTTCCCAGCCTCCCCAGCTCCAGTTACCTATCGTCTATCTATCTATTACCCGCTGTATAGCAAAACGTAACAAGAAGCAAATGGTTGAAAAAAAATAACGAAAGTCCTCCCTTCCCTTAACTCAAACAGTTAAGAACCCAGCACGCGCAAAAATATAATACAAGTAACAACTGAACTGACAACTAAAGAACCTACACCGCGCCTAACCCCACCAAAGAAAAGAAGGAATACCATTAGGTATGGGTGAGGATCCCCTTCGCAACGACACGATGGGCACTATCTAGCACCTGGTACTTGTCGTAAGCCGTGTTAAAGATTATATGAAATAACTCCGGAACGTCTAACAAAAAACTGTCAGCAATGAAACATTCTTGGAGCGGTGAATTATGATGCTATCTCGCTTGGTTTTCGGGGGGAGCAGTGCAGAAGTTCAAGAGAATGTACTCTGATACCACTCCCCAAGAACCGTAGATTCCTTGAGGATCGCAGCGATGGATGCATTCCGACATTCTATCTCCATCTTCAAGGCCTCAATGCCCCATCCCCAGTTTTTTAAAAACAAATCGATGCAGTTGGCAACGGTGTAGAAGTAATCACTATGTACAATAAATTTACCGCCGGTAATGTGGTAAAGACACCTGTACGACTCATACACGTATTATGCCTCTGGCCTGGTGGCTCCAGGGGCGTGATTTAGCTTACACCTATGCGAGGTGAGAGTAGTCTGTGAGAAACGATTTAGGGCTTCGAAACATAGGTCTTTGAGTGAGGCAAACTGAACGCCATTGTCATTGTCTAGGGACAGAAGCCTCTCTACGGCCCTGGGTTTAATTAGCAAATTAGCACGACCTAAGGTGTAAGCTAGGAAGAGAAGCATAGCAAAAAAAATTTGCTTCACAAGCTTCATGAAGCCCCCGAAACCTCATGAAGCGCATGAAGGATACAGTGTTCCCAAGCAGTCAGTCCTGTCAGGCTTTGGCTTCCTCTGGGCCGGACTGCAACTTTGGGAACAAGTGCCGGGCCGGACTGTGCCAAGGGCGGCACCTGCGAGAAGACCTGCAGGTACTTCAGGTACCTGCCGGCAATGAATACTCACTGGAGCGGAAACTCGCTCGGCAGCTATGGTGTCATTAATACCTACAGATCATGATGTCTGCTCACTGTTGAAAGAAGTAGAACACACGAGTTTTATGCAAGCTCAATTTCATCACATAGGCGCCAGGTGTCTGTAAGCACCGCTGGTGCCTGGAAAATCATGGCGGTTTTACAAGTGCCTGGCGGTATCTCCTAATTCATGCAGTCCTCATCGATACCTAGCGGTGCCTATATGCTTGGCGGCTTAGCATTTGTTAGGCCGGGCTTGTGTAAGTATTAAAAAATCAAGACCGAGCCGCTTAAAAACACTAGAAAGATAACCTTTTTTGCTGATGAAGGTGTCTATTTTACCGATGGTGGAGCATGCTCAGAAAGGTATATAGTGTTAGTCTATCATCCGCATTGTATATGTTCCGCTCCATACGCCCGTTTGCGAATTTCAATGTCCGGTTTGCGAACCGTGCCAGTTCACGAATGGAAGAACAATATGCAACCTTGCTAGATTTCTTGTTAGATTAATGCATACTGCAGAGAAATTATGCAACCCACTGGTCCATATATATGCTAATCAGAGCTTTAGCAATGCTAGAATATTTAAGCAATGATCACTAATGTAGCGTGTATTAGAAGAAAGCTGAATTGTCTGTATCTTACCACAAGAGTTCGAACGATTATGATTTTAATATGTTGCAGCTTTAAACTACTTATAGAGCTTTTATAGTGGGAGACACTGCTCGTACACAGTTATAATAGCTGTTGTATAGGATGTGCTGACTGTGCAGACATTTCGAAGCAGAAGCTGTTGTGATAGATCGCGTAGTCTTACTTCAACGAAGTTCGGTATTTTGGGCCAGTTCGCAAACATTTCCCCGTTTGCGATCCTTAGCCAATCTGTGATGGGCCAGGAATATCGCGAACTTTCCTCACCAGTTTGGGAACGGGTGCGTGGTAGGACGGAACATATACTGCGTGGAGGTATCCCTGTTTGTATGCTCTCTGGAGTCCAGGGTCGTCCTCTAGTCCGAACGCCTCTACATCGTGTTGCTGAACCGCACGCTTTAGCGTATTAACTAGATGTTCATTCCTCTTATCTCTAAGCACGCTTCTAGTCGGAAGCGAACGACAGACATGTGCTTCCACACAGGCGAATAACGCCATATCATCATCAAATAACTTGGACGCATGGTTGAGTGTCACTTGTCCGCCTACCAAAATCGCAGGGCGGACGTCCTAGCCAAATGACAAGAATTAAAACCTGAATAACTCGTGTATTAGGGCTACTCACCTCCTCCTTGAGCTAATCCGGGGTGTCCGTTAGTCAGGATGAATGTTCAAGAACATCGAGGTCAATTGTGTATCCACGTTTTCCAACGATCCTTTGACACATGTCCCTAAGCTCCTCGCCGGTGAAGTAGAGCGTGATATCATGGGGCCAGTCTGGTTGTGGTGTTAAAGGTACACGTTGTTCCGTTCCCCGGACCGGCTGCAAAGAAACTCCGACCATTCTTGCCTCTGACGTGTAGGACTGCCATGCAATTGCCATGTCACATTCGGTAAGGTTTTCTGGGCATATGAATAGAGGAGGTTTGACAGAACTGTCTTCCTACAAGCGGGCGTTCCTCGTACTTGAACGACCGTCTGCGCCATGACAAACTCAAGGAGCTTATGCACCGTTTACTCCCTGAGTGTATAGTCATACGTAAATGTAGGCTTCGCGTAGCTTCCACCGACAGCACTGATGGCTCCCGTTATATACTGGCGAGAGATGGTAAGAGGGTGTTGAACGATAGCAAGGTCGGCGGGAGACGGAGAAACTGATTCTCTGTCAACATGTTTTAACAAACAGTGGGGATCAATGATCCTACCATAGGACTGCTCATCAGAGAGAAGGCTGTTAGTCGAGTCACTTTCATGCTGGGAAGCAGGATAGGAGCAGGAGAATAGAATATCTAGATCTAGCGGGATATGATGGCGTAACGTGAAAAATGCTCGCATCGCAAGGGCACCGAAACTTCATCTTGCCTTGTTAAAACATCTGAGTACAAGGGCTAGCTCGCATTTTGATAAGGTCAACCTGACGCGGCGTCCCAGATGGCTCAAGACTTGTCGACGGAGATTAGTGGTTGTAGAAAAGCGAGAAGAGAAACATGGCGGGAAGCAATGGCAGTAGTGATGGGGTAGTCACCAAGCTAGTAAGCGAGTAAATTTATATGTTGCCGGTCTGCTGAAGCATAGCTCGTTTAGCTATGCAAGACCAGATCGCCTAGCTTAATCGGTGGGTGCTCCGACACTGTTCAAAACATTCGATGCTTTGGTGCTTCAAACACCTGGTGCTTCAAACACCAGTGCAAGTTCGAAACCTGCATGCTTCATCAAATTTTGCTCCTCCTGTCCTCTGCAGTTGATATTTCACAATGAAGCAACATCTTGCACGTCATGGACAGTCTGCCAGAGTCGACTGGCAGATAACCAAACCACTGTTCATCCTCACCGCCGAAACATATGCGTGTAGACATCAACCAAACGAAGTCTGCTGGATCCGGTCTGCGCCTACAATACGCAATTGCATTTTGTCCACTAATCCCGATCATAAGATCTCACCCGAATTCCGAGACGTTCAAAAATATCCCGCGGTATCTTGTCCCACGTCATAGAGGGATCAGTGGCCATAGAACTTGGATGTGAATTAGCAACAAACGAATCGATCTGTGCTAAAATCAGGGATTAAAGCTACATACTATTCTTTCGACTTCGGAGTAGGTACTTACCTAGTGCCTAGTAGGTATCTATGCGTGCGAGGGATAGGTAACTTATATTTTAGCGTTGACCCCACCATGCGATACTCACCTAGGCTGCCGTAGGTGGGCGAGTTTAGGGGACAACGACATGAATGTTGTGGTAGTGATAATTCATGATCCACATAGTGGGAAGGTAGAGTGGGTGATAATTCATGATCCACATAGTGGGAAGGTAGAGTGGGTGATATTTATGATCCACATAGTGGGAAGGTAGAGTGGGGCTATTGCGGGGTGCAACAAACTCAAGGCCGGTTTGTTTAATACCACTCGGGGCACGAAAACATCCCAAGAAAAACGCCTTCCATTGTAATAACCCGATCCAGCCCACCGTTTACAGCCCGTCTTTCGCATCCCAAAGCTAACCCCCCTTGTATAATACCCGCCCCTTTTAGCCCAGCCCCGCCTTCGACATCTTAATAACCGCAACGAGAGGTTCCGAAATACCCTGATTTCCTTCAACACCAAGACTCATACCAGCTTTATATCCCATCTTCTCGAGCATGAGACGGCCCTTATTAGTAGCACTCAACTCCGGCGCTTCGGCCCCAACCACCATCCCATCTTTATTCCTTCCACCCCTTCCCCCGCCGCCAGCCCCTTTTCCGGCCCGTTGACCACCAATATCCATTCGCTTTGCAAACTTTCCGGTGCGCATGATGGCCTCCACGCCTTCCTCATCGTGCTCATAAATGCCGGAGCGGCTGGTCTTAATGATGGTCGTGAAGCGTTTTTGACCTTTGCCGATCGATTTCGACTTTAGGTTCAGTTTTGTAGCGAGTTCATGAACGGTTTTACGGTCTGCTTTCGACATAGGGGGGAGTGGGAGACTGTAGGGTATTAGCAATTGATTGTGAGGGGAAGGACCGTGGGGGGGGGGGGGGGGGGGATTATTACGTAGTGTGTTCCTTCAGCATGAAAGAGCGGATCTCCTCATAGACCTGCGTCATCGACATGCCCTCCTTGTACTTATCTGACATATTCGCCTTGCCCGTCTTCTTAGCCTTGGCTCCCAGCAGTCCCTGTGCTCTGAGTTCCTCGCGTTGTATCTTCCGCAACTTCTTTGATTGGCGATCACGCTCCCATGTGTTAGTATTCTGCGCCTCTAGCTCCGAGTCAGAGAAGTTAAGCTGTGCCATTCTTCCTTTGCCTTTTCGCTTCCGGCCTGTAGCAATGCTAGGACGTTTCCAGTCCATCACGTCGATGCCATCGTAAGCAGCTGCCGTCTTGGTTGCAGACGGAAAGCGACCAGTAGAGGGATCAACGATGATATCGGGGATATTCTTGCGGGATCTTCGCTTCTGTCTATTCTTCTTGCCAATGCCCATGGGGAAGAAATCGTCTTTGAGATCCATAATCTCACCAAAATCATCTTCGACACCCATCATCTGCAGTTCTTCATCCCTCTGTAAAAGCTTTGCAAGCTTGGAGTCTTCGTCTTCATCCGCTTCTTCTTCATCATCGTCGTCATCGTCGTCGTCGTCGTCGCCTTCATCTTCATCTCCAGAACTATCGGAACTCCCAGAGCCACTGGATCCCTTAACCCGTGCTATTATTTTTGCGAGCTTCTCTTCGTACTTTTTCACCTTCGCGTCTGAGGATGAATCTAGCGTCTTTGCGAGTGTCCAGGTGGCATCGTCGGTTTCATATCCATCCCATTTGATTAGGTACTGCAGACCGCTTGGCCGTATCCGCTTTCCCAGCAAATGGGCAATCAAGCCTCTTGGCTTTTCATCATCAGTACTGAAAAGTTCGAAGTCTCTGATCCGATCCGAGTCCCAGCCACCGTTCTTATACATCCTCACCGCATCAGAATCAGACACAGCGTCATCTTCATCAGTCGACGAGTCAAGGGGCCAGTCATTACCACCAAGATCACGAAGTAGGCCTATACCATCCATAGAAGTTTCGCCGCCGGCGTCTTCAGCCTCTTCTGCACGCATCTGTGCTTTGATGTTTTCCATATAATCCTCGAAGGCCTCTTGGTTAAGAGTCTTGCGGCCACGGTCTCGTTTGTCACCTTTGGGCTTGCGACGTTTGTTGCCCGGAGTAGCGCGCTTTCCGTTCCATTGCGATTGACCGTTAAGTTTGATAAAGTCTTCAGCCTCCACTAGGTCTGAGGGTTTTGCTTCTATTTGGGATAAAGATATAGAGGGAGTAACTGTTGTCGCTTCAGTGGTTCTCACGATAACTTCGGGAGTCGGCTTGATACGGGTGGGTACTGAAGGACTCTTTGTACGTTTTGGTGGCGAGGTTTGCCGCGTAGCTGCCTTTGACTGCGAGATGCCGCCCCGCTTGAACTTGGGAATGAAAACAATCTTTTCACTGGCGGTCGAGGATACGGAAGGGCTGGGCGAAGGCGCTCGGACTGTGGGGTTCCTTATCTTCAAGTCCACGGTGGCGTCTCCAATGAGGTCCAGAACAAATCCTGACACCTCTTGCTTCGGCACCTTTTCCTCAACAGGTCCTAGATTAAGCTTGCCCACATCGATCTGCGCCGTGGTTTCCTCCCCATTCGATCCAGGGTCCTTATCCGTTGACGAAGGACTCGGTTCGGGCAAGTTTGCCGCTAACTCAGCGTTGTCCTCGGCCGAGGAGTCTTTATCTTCTGGGCCCGCGATGGTCGGCTTCAGTAATTCCTCCGGGCTTAGAGTTCCAGCGGCAACGAAGCTGATCCCCATAGTCCGGAGGGGCTCGCTTCCCCAACCGGTATGATGCCGTTCGGTATTTCTAGCTTCCTGTTGCATCGAAAACCCCTTATGCGTCACTAGAGCACAAGCAAAACATACGGATCAGTCGCGTACTCAGAACCAAAGGGTAAGTAGACCACACCATCGCTTCCCCTGCGTCCTCTCCCTCGGGAGAAAAAACTCTGGGTGTCCCCAGAAGTTGGTACATAACCATACCCAAACTCTCCGTAGCTACTCCCGCCACGTCCTCCTTGATTGTTTCCCCCTCCTCGATTGTTTCCCCCTCCTTGGTTGTTTCCCCCTCGTCTGGGCCCCCGTGGTGTTCCTCCTCCTCTTCCTCTGCCTTTGTGACGTACCATAACTGTGTGCGAGCGAAATGCTCTCGAGTGGTGTCGTTGGTTGTGCCTCAGGTGTTTGTGGCGGGTGATGAGTCTAGATGACGGTTGGATGCTGTAGGTCGCGAGGATCTTAGGGCGGCATTTGGTGTAACGTAGCAAGATAACGTGGGGCGGGAGGTGGCTGGGAACGTAGTAGGTGGAGAAGTGGCTAGAGAAGTGGCCATGCGGGGGTTAGCGGCACAGGTACACCTGTCCCAATCAACGTCGCAGCTATCCGACGTGCCTCAACCCAGCAGCAGCACCCGAAAAAAGAAGACAAAAGTGAGCATCTGCGAGTCTTCTCCTGCTCATTTGGCTTGATCCGAGAGTTTTCCTTACCGCTGTAGCCTAACAGTTAACCGCCGTTAAGGACAGCTAAAGCTAGAGAGTGCAGTAGTAGTAGCTTGCCCCTCCCCCACTACGACCACCTCCCACCTCTCTCCTCTCAGTTCACAGGCTCCACCAATCTCATACGTCAGAAGGGGCCACCACGAGAACTCCCACTTTCTCGCAAAAACAAACTGTGAAGCGCACAGCGAACCCACCCGTATACTCCCGTGCCAACATCACGGCCACTCACGCGGCTCCGTGAAGCTTAGCAAGCTCACTCACGGTGGTCCGCTGGTTGCCTGCCACCCTTCTGTTCGATCATGAATAATATGAACTTTTCCTCCTTCAACAACGGTTTCCAACGCGTCATAGGCTACCTGTGGGATCCCGAACCCAAAAACACCGACTTCATGAACTCCATCTGGCTTCTGGGTCAAGAATACCCATCCGTCTCGTTGCCGCCGCCCCCCAAACCCCAGAACCCCGATGCAGCAGCGGCAACCGCACATACCCCCGAAGATGAACTCTCGGAAGCACAGTCGACATGGCCTCGGGCATTCCTCGAAGACTTCGAATCACGCGTGTGGATGACGTATCGCAACGAGTTTGCGCCGATACCTCGCAGCTCCCAGGGCACCGCCGGAATGTCCATCATGACCGCCGTTCGTAGCCAGCTACCCGTCCATTCTCATGGCTTCACCAGCGACCAGGGATGGGGGTGCATGATACGCTCAGGACAGTGTGTGCTCGCGAACGCATTGTTTGTGCTAAACTTCGGGAGAGGTCCGCTTGGCTCATATCCCCCCATTCCCATCTAAATAGAAGAAAGCTCATCATAATTCGTCACAGCTTGGCGGAAAGGCCAGCGCCTCGACGAAGAGAAGCGCCTTCTCTCACTGTTCGCAGATGACCCCGCCGCCCCCTTCTCAATCCACAAATTCGTGCACCAGGGCGAGCTCCGCGATATCCGCTCGGGTCAGTGGTTCGGTCCCACCCCAACCGCACAGTGTATAAAGTATGTATCCTTAACCCGCTTCCCGCTTGCTACTCACCCCGCCTCCAGAGCCCTCACAGAATTATACCCCCCCGCCAATCTCCGTGTATACATGACCTTCGACGGCAACGTCTACGACGACAGCTTCCACAAAACAGCAGTAGTAGACGGTGTATTTAAGCCGACCCTGCTCCTGGTCGTCACCCGTCTCGGGCTCGACGCCACAAACCCACTCTACTACGAAGCCCTTAAAGCAACCGTGCAAATGCCCCAATCCATCGGGATCGCCGGGTACGCACCCCCCTCCCCCTCCCCCTCCCCCTTACACAACTAACCCCCTCAGCGGGCGGCCCTCAAGCTCCCACTACTTTATCGGTGTGCAAGGCGACTACCTCTTCTACCTGGACCCGCACGTAGTGCGCCCCGCATTCCGCAAGAAGTCCTCGCCGGAGGAGTATACGGCCGAGGAGATAGAGACGTGCCATACGATGCGGCTGCGACGGTTACACGTGCGAGATGTCGATCCCAGCATGATGTTTGCATTCCTGATCCGGGACGAGAAAGATTGGGAGACGTGGAGGCGCGGGGTAATGGAGGTGCAGGGGAGGGCAGTGGTTACGGTTGGTGATAAGGAGCCGAATAATGCTGATGGCGGCGTGGTGAGGGAGGAGGCTGTTGCGGAGGTAATTTCGGAGGATGAGGACGATGAGGAGGGGGAGTTGGTGGGTTAATAGGAGCGGCAGGGAGGTAAGAAGGAGGGAGAGGAAGAGGGGGAGGGGTTGGAATGGGCGACATCTTACTTTCCTGGCGCTTTGTTTCATGCTTGGTTTTATTGATGACGAGCAAATTCGTACGTTAAACGTAGACATGGGATCATGATACTAGTCTTTTTATCTTACGCTATCCCTATGCTTATCCATAGGGCATTCTTATTTGTTATTTTCCTTCGAGTGAATCTGAAAATACGAGATGTAATTTTGATCAGAGGCAGCATTCATGCCATGTCACTCGAAATATCAATTCCTAAATTTGAACCCAACCTCAACCATTACGCACTGCTCTCGTAAACCAGACGTCTGCTGGCAAACTTCGGGTTTGCGAGTTGAGAACGATGGCATCACCCCATTACAATCGCAGGCCTGGGCTATATTTGGCAACGTGGTGTTGCCAGCGTCCAAAATTTGCCTGTGGTTATTTCTACGCAGATTACCATACCCCGCCTCACTACTGTCTGAACGGCACCTCAATCTCCAATTTTTTTTAATATTAATCGACAGCTCAACCTTTGCTTCTAACCGTCTAAGCCTTCTTCAACAAACTTCGTCCGGTCATATCCGCGGGCTGGGGCAAGCCCATAACCTCCAGCACCGTCGGCGCAACATCTCCCAACACGCCTCCATCCTTAACCAAGCTCCAGCCCTCAGGCGCATTCGCCATCACGAACGGAACCTTATTGAGTGTATGACTAGTCTTCGGTGTTCCCTCTTCGTTCAACATCTCCTCTGCGTTACCGTGGTCTGAGGTGACAAAGAGCACGTATCCGTGTTTCTTGCAGGCCTCGTAGACGACACCAATGGCTTCGTCTGTGGCTGTAACCGCCTTCACGGCTGCGTCGTAGACGCCAGTGTGGCCGACCATATCCTATTCATTATTCATATTAGGAGTGCGGGGGGAGGGGAAGGGGGGACATACAGGAGGCGCAAAGTTGTTCATGACGAATTCGAATTTGCCCTCACCGAGACGCTCGGCCATTTTGTTCGCGACCTTGAGGGCGCTCATTGGGGGTTCCAGATCGTACGTAGCAACACGGGGCGACGGAATCATGTCTCTGATTTCGTTCTCGAACTGTTTCTCGACACCGCCGTTGAAGAAGAAGGTTACGTGTGCGTATTTCTCCGTCTCGGCGATGTGGCATTGCTTGACCTTCTGCTTTGCGAGCCATTCGGCAAGGACGTCGTCCATGCGCTGCGGCGAGAAGGCGATGTAGAAGGGGTACTCAGTCTTGTATTGTGTCATTGTTGTGATGTGGAGGTTTTGGGGAAGCTTGAAGTCTGTGTCGGGGAGGTAGGAGGAGTCGATGCCGAGGAGGAGCGTGATTTCGCGGACGCGGTCGGCTCGGTAGTTGAAGAAGAAGAGGGTGTCGTTGTCTATGATTCTTGTCAGTAGTTTGCGGGTAGGAAGTGGTGGGAGATATACCCTTAAGACGGCCTTCATCGCCGTTGACAATGATGGGCTTGAAGAACTCGTCGGTCTCCCCTTGTTCGTACTTCTCTTGGATCTTAGCTACAGGGTCATCGGTAGACTCTCCCTCGCCGCTGATGAGACCCTTGAGTGCGACCTGGACACGCTCCCATCTCTTATCTCTGTCCATGGCGTAGTATCTACCAAAAAGTTTAGCCCAAACACCTCCACATCTTGTAGATTCACAGACCTGCCAACAACAGTAGCAATCTTCGCAACGCCCTCCATACCCAATTCCTTGATCTTATCCAACAGCTCCTGCATATACCGGGCGGAGCTCTTGGGATCGGTATCTCTACCGTCACCAAAGAAGTGGATATAGACATGTGGGATCTCGAGTGTCTTCGCCGATCTCAGAAGCTCATAGAGATGCTCATTTTTCGAGTGGACACCTCCATCTGAGATCAACCCGAGGAGGTGAAGTCGTCCGTTGGTATCCTTAGCATGCTGGAGCGAAGCCTTGAGGTTCTCGGTAGCAAGGAATTTTCCCTCTTTCGCGGTTTGGTCGATACGGACAACATCCTGCCAGACGACACGGCCGGCGCCAATGTTGAGATGTCCGACTTCGCTATTCCCCATCAGGCCCTCTGGGAGACCGACGGCGAGAGAAGACGCCTCGAGTTCGGTGTAACCGGGTCCCTCGCGGAAACCGTCCATGACGGGTGTGTTGGCAGCAGAGACAGCATCGCCGGGTTGGTTGGGTCCCGATGCAATTCCCCAGCCGTCGATAACAACTGCGGAGTGTTAGAAACTTCATATCGCGAGGAATTGGGGAGATGGGTGGATGGGTGTACAGACTGAGAGCAGCCTTTTGGTCGACCATTTTCGCGATTGTGGAGGAGTCTATTGCGTGGAAGGAGACAAACGACGATAAAACTGGAAAAACTCAGAAACCGGGTCCTGTATAAGTGTCTATCTATCTATCTCTTGCAGAAGCAATGCCTTGGGTGGAGAGCGGGAGAAGAAAAAGTGGCGGTTTGGTGGGGTGTGGGATGGATTTTGGTCCAATGGAGGGGTTATCAGACCAGCTACGTAATGGCTCGCTGTTTCGCTGAACCGCACATCACCGGCGAGATGACCACTTTTATCGCCGTCTTACGGAGAACGAAACAAAGTCCGTGCAAACAAAACACCACGCTTACTGCGCAGATACTTGCGGACGGTAATTGTCGGAACAGTGGGTGCGGCCTGAGGTTGAACCTCATCGTCTGCAGCAAACAGTGCGGGATATCATCGCATCGTCACTTCCCTGCCGATAGAGATTGCTGCGCAGAGCCAAATAGAATGGAAGATCTATCAAACGTTGAAACTGGGCCTTCTAAGTTTCCACTTCGGTAGGGTTAGGGTCTTTCCATCGCGTTGGCGTTCATCTGACCACACCTCTCGGTTTGTACTTAATCCTTCGCACCACATCGCCTTCACACTCCACACCCCACTGGGGATATTGCTACAATCTAGTTGCTACTACTGTTATTATCGCTATAATGACTACCGCAAACTCTCCAGACGAGTCTCCGATCCCTCCCAACGCCTTTGACTTTCTCCCCGACCTCCATACACTCCTCCAACGCGTCTATGCCGATGAACTTGACCCCAAAGACGTCGCCCACGAATCCAACCAGATCCGTCTTAAGATTGCCAAGGCGCGGAACCTCGTCGCAGGCCTCCCCGATGTCGACAAATCACTTGAGGAGGAGCAAGCCGAGATCAAAGCTCTCGAAGAGAAGATTGCGAAGCAGAGAGCGATGCTGAAGGAAATTGGCGAGCTGGAAGTGGTGAAGAATGCAGCTGAGAAGAGTGAGAGGAGCGGGAAGATGGAAGTTGACCGCTAGGAACGTCAATGGACTGGGTCCCGCTCCGATAGGATGAAGGGTAAGGAGGTCGAAGATGTGCTTGTGGAGGAGACAGTTGTTGTGGAGAAGCCGAGGGAGAAGACACTCGCAGAGTTGGCAATGGATTATGAGATGGATGACGCTCTGGGAATCAGATTTATCGAGAAACCGAAGCAGAGCCCAAAGCAGAAATCGAAGGAGAGTCCAAAGAAGAAAAAGAAGACGAAAAAGGCTAGGGCGGTCACTCCCGCTGCCAGTGCAAACACTCAACCTCAGCTCGAGGAAACCAGTACTGCGACTAATAAGGAGGTTGAAGCTGCTCTTATGGAGCAGACTGTTGTCGCAGAAGTGAAGCTTTCAGAGGAGGAGCTGAAGGAGCTGACGCTCGCGGAGGCCGTGTCCACTATTACAGGACCTTCTACTATCATTGGACCAGCCAAACCGCACTCGCTGACCCAGCTCATTATCCCGCCCACTGAGGAGACTGCGCAGGCACCCGACAAACCTGCTACCGAAGAAGCTGTTGGTCATCAGGTTGCTGCTCAGCCTTCTGTTCTGTCTATCGAGAAGGCGCTACCCACGCCCGACGTATCACCTGCCAACGATGAAGTCGTTCGACCTCAAATTCCTCAGGTGAACAATGCTGCAGAGTCATCAGTGCCTACTAAACCCTTGCCGAAAACCCCGCCTACTGAGGAGGCTGCGACCTCCCTCGTTGTCCCTGAAGAAGTTGCGCAACAAAAAGAAGCCACTCCTCCTCCAACTACCCCTCAGTTGAGCAATGCCACAGAAGCGCCGGTGCCTACTACACCCTTGCTAAAAAACCCACCTACTGAAGAGGTTGCAAACACCACTCCCGTCTCTGGAGAACCTACGCAACCAAGGAAGGTCGCACCTCGTTCAACCCCTCGTAGGAGTCCCCGCAAGCGCAAGACCCCAGACTGTGCGGGTGACATACCTTCCGGCAGCAACCACAGCAATGACCCAGATGCTGAAATTTTTACTGGCCCCATTCCCCGAATCAAGTTTATTATTAAGGGTCAAAGTGCGGCAGCAACCTCTCCAGCCAAGCCTGAAGCCGCCGCAACAGCCACAAAGCCTAAATCTAAATCTAAATCTAAACCTAAAGGCGGGAGCAAGGCTAGCAAGGCTATAATCTCGAACCCGCCGGCCGCTGAAGAACCTTCCGGACCAAAGCCTAAGCGCTCGAAAACCACAACCCCCAAGAAAGTGACTCCAACCGTTGAAGGCCCTATCCCAACCTGGAGGACCGCCACACTTGCGGCTGCTATTGCCTCCAGATCATCGCCAGTACCAGCGCCTAGCACCCCGACGAAGAAAAATTCCACCCCGAAACCGAAGCGGGTTGTGAAATCAAAAATCCCAGTTCCTGACGCTACGGTGGCGGCGGCGGTGGCAACGGCAGCGGAGCCAGTTGCGCCAAAAAAACGTGGGAGGGTTAAGACTGCGGCTCCAGATGCGGCTGCTGCTGGCCCGTCTAAGCCGAAGAAGATGTCTGCTGCAGATGCTGCAGGTCCGTCTAAGTCGAAGCGTGGTGTGAAGGCTGGGGCTGGGGCAGGAGGTGCTAAATAGAGCTAGTATTATAGGGTTTACGCTGAGTTCTCATAGGAGGGGTATGAAGTTGCAGTCGTTTTGTCATTGATCGCATACTATAGTACGCTAGGTTCTCATAGGGATGACGATACAACGTTCCAGACATTATTATTTTTATCATTGATAGTGTGTTATAGTGGTGCATGGATTTCTAGCGTATGGAGGCTTCATTAAAGCTAGTAGGTTTGCTTAGGTATGTCACGTATGTATAATAATACGACATGATTGCTTCACGTCTTAGTTTTTCTGTACCCTGTGTCCCTTCCTTATCTCGAATGGCCCGCCTGCAAGCTGCAGAACAAAGAACAAAGAACAAAGAACAAAGCGTAATTGTGCGTAGAAATGCTGGAAAAGTGATGCCCCATGACTAGGGTTTACCCCGCCAGAAAACATAGTATTTAAGACACGGGAGGGCTTTGTCTTTCGTTCTTCTCTCCTTCTCTTCTCTCTTTTCACACAAAAGCCAACCATGGCGCCACCACCATCAATCAAGAACTACTCAGTCAACTATGACATCCCTCGCTGAACAGCACAGCAAGCTACACAAGCCAACCATAGCATCTTCCACACATCCGCTTCATCTTTTACTATCACTATCACCACTTCCTCCGGAACCATGGAACCAATTCTCATAATCGTGTTCGTCTTCTAGGTGCTGTGGGACATGGGAAGAGGCCGCCCACGGATACTCGTACAGGATTTGGAACTCACCCTTGGCACAATAACTTCGAATACTGGGTATTCCCCCTTACTCTTAGTTTCAAACACCAATGACTACTCCCTCCTCCCTCCTCTTCTGTCTACGAAACTGAAATCTAACCAGCTCGCAGAAGCCAACCATGGCATCCCTCGCAACTAACAAGCTACCCCAGCTCAAGTAGACAACCATGACACAGAAAGTGATGGCATATCTTGACAGTTCCCTCGCCGGCTCCCATGCCCAAACCAAATTGATGGAACGCTACCGGGACCAAAGACGAGCTGCATATATCGAAAGAGCAGAATCTTAGGAACAAGCACTGACTAGAAGACCGCTTTGTAATTAGAAGAAGAAGGAAGGCCTGCTGGAAGAATGGGTAGCCGTTTTGGGTTCCCTGTCATCCTGGACGACAACGAGTTGGAAGATGACTCGCATGGCGTGTGCTTATCCAATCGTCCGAAAACTACTCAGCGATTACACTTCTCTCACCCCAGAATTTCCTCCCGAAGTTGTTAGAGAGAGAAAACAAGTAATCGACCGCGCTTGGCTGCCGGTTGTTAGTCAGATTGAGGGGCTAAAGAAGTGCCCAGCCTGTTGGGTGATTGGAATGCCGGACAATCATACACTTGGCTTGTGCCTAAGTAAATATACAATCTACGAACTCGCACAGGACCTGAACGAAAATCTTTCAGTTAGAGTTAGGAAGATTATCGTCTACACAACATCAAGTACTGTTATGCGTTGCAGCACAGGATTCCGAAGCGGCCAGTCCAGTCGCCGGTCGACCCACAGATTCGCAGATCGGTCAGATATACTCCGCTGCATATGAAGATGCCCTTGGTATGAGCCGATTCAGGAGATACCAGACTGCAAATACCTGTTTGGCGTGTGGGTATTTGGCTGTAACCCGCATCCCAACGATGGCCAGTAATTGTGGTAAGGCCTACTGCAGCAAGAAAGTCTACCTGGTCGTTTACCAGATGATTTATCAATGCAGAATCTCGATTCGCCTTAGCGAAGAAGTCATTCCGAATGGGCATACTTATTTGTAGTGAGATGCTTAATGTTGGTATTACGGAAACCCGACTCAACGACCTTTGAGCGCAATACCAACTAACCACACGCCAAGTTTGATAACCCGCTACTTGGCCATTCATATCCATTTTCCAGATCCTAGCCCATTGGAAGACTACCATCAGCTCGGTTTCCGGAGCACTGCGATTCTATTCCTCAGCTTACGCTGGCGACATCTTCAGTAGGTATCTTATTGGTTTAAGAATCTTTGATGAGGGTGACAAGTTGGGTATCTCCGGTTTTCGGTATCTTGGGTGCAGTCTTGCATAGGCATCTACAACATCAGCCGTCTCTGCCTGGTTTACTTTCAACCGTAGAATACGAGTGCACAGCTGCTATTCAGTCTGTTCGACATCACCGTTAACATTCCGGAAGGGGGTTGCAATGAAATTCATATATTTCATCCTCCTGGATATGCAAGGAAATGAAAGGAAGTTAATTGGCTTGCATCCTTTCGATGTGCAGTTATCAGGCGAACAAGGCACTAGTCTTACCAAAGTATGGTAATTGACCCTATCAATGAAGATATATGCACTGTAGATGACGATACGACGGATGCTAGAGTTGTGGCTTTCTAAAGATATTCACAGATCAAACTCTTCTGTCGGCAGACATAAGGATTTCGTATTTGGAAAGGGAATCTATTAAGCCGTTCTATGCTCACTCAAAACTATACCAAACAAGCGCGTTAGACAAACGCACGAAACTCTAGAATGACTTCTCAACTACGAGCGCGACGACCAACCTGTTCGGTAAATTTAGTCCTCACATCAAGCTACTGAAGTTTGTCATGTTGGATCTCGGATCGAGCCGGTAATTAGTGTCCATATCGTCCCTCAAGCCAGAACAGAGAACTGGGAGTACGTACATCGTCGAACACAAAATCTTACCACTGGTTAGTTGGGTGAGAGATGGCAAGGGACTTTTCCAGAACTGATTGAAGGTGTATGATCAATCGGTATTTCCAGAAGTCTGGCACCGAGCAGGGGGAGCACACCAGATATCAAGAGAATATGCGAAGAGTTGACAAAAACCATGCGAAGAGTTGACAAAAACCATGCGCAGCATCGAAATGACCTACGTAAAAAGCTCATCCGCAAATTAACCCAAGAGAAGGCGGAATATATTCAACAAGCTCTTCGAAATGTCCTATACGATGCGGATTCCCCAGCAGAAGTCTGATGATGTTTAGATCTGGCAGTTGCAGAGTTGGCTGTAACAATATGGAGGCTTTCCAGCTTCATGTTCATTGGAAATAAAGCACATATTCCAATCTCGGGAATGTTTTGGTCTTTACCACTCTCTTGCAGAATTTGGGTGGCCATAAGTTCATCATACGGAACAGCCCAATCAGACAGAAACATCATCCAAGAGGTGCACCGGCAGCCACCAAGACATCCAAGTCCCCAGCTCTACCGAGCTACCTTGGAATGCGAGGACCCCCAGGACCTGAGGTTCAGGATCCTTGGTTTACAGATAAGCAAGGAAACATCCTATTAAACCACCTATCACCGCTGAAGTATCACTATTCGGCGGATACCGTTGAGAACATGATGTGGAGGGCCGGAAATGGATAGCGGGTACTGAGAGAAGTTCAGAAGCAATACTGTTTCTTACTATCTACCGGTCGCTCTATATACATAAAGACAAGGCCGAATTGGTCGCGCTCTCTCTCTGCAGTCACAAGTTGTTGGGCTACCGGACGCTGGGCCAAGCAGATTTCCAACTGGGGGGGCAGGATGGGGATGAGGGAAAGGATCAAGGTGCCAACAAGAAGGTGGCAAAGGCATGGTCCATAGGTACCGGGATATAGTGTGAGTCAACGATTCTTTTGAAAGTGCAAGATGGAGAGAGTTTGGAGAGAAACTGCACGGGAACGGGTCGAAGTCTTTACAAAAGTAGTGGCGAGGCGACCGAGGATAATGGGCCTTTGAACGTTGGAGAGATTGGCGTTGAAATCGAGTGAATATTAGAATTCACGAGATGTTATAAGTGTTCCGACTTCTGCGTCAAGTACGTCGCTTTGTAAATAACTCGGATTGTTGGTCAAGAAGTCAACTTTACATATCAGCCACCGCGATTGGCAAGCAAGTCAACTTACTGATAAAGTATCTCTTTCTTAATATAGAAGTCAACTTCAGAAACAAGAAGCTAGACAGATACCAATAAAAATTCTTCACTGTGACACTGCCACACTAACATTACCTTCTGTACTTTCATATGCTGAACCAGAAACCGAAATCATGTTCCCCACAAGAGTTACTGCGAGTTCCAGAACAAGAATGAGAATCAGCGGATGCACAACTGTCTCCTCTGGCTTCTGTAATAATTGGTCTCGCCGGCGGTGTTGGTGGCACAACGATAATTCCTTCATGTAGTATCCGCTACAGAAATGCACAGTATTGTGTGCAGGGGTTATTATTTCATGCAACTACAATGGAGAGTGTGCAGGCCATTGTTGGTACACGGGGAGTCAGGCCTATCGTTTTATTCACTACCACTCAGACGAGAATAGCTGTGGAATTTGACATGAATATATTGACAACTTGAGCTGAAATGGCATTGGTGGATCATACACTTCCAGGGCAGGAAAAGAACATGGAGGAGGAGGACATGTGGGTGATTAGTGCAATGTAGGAGGGACACCTAATTCAATTTGTACCGGCGAATTTAAATGGACATGGAAAATGCGGGCTTCAGACTGTTATTACACTTGTAGCCTCTCGTAAATTACTTGTGAAGTTGGTTTATTTGTTAAGAAAGTCACTTTACTAGTAAGTTGACTTGCTTGCCAATCGTAGCAACGAATATGTAAAGTTGACTTCTTAACCAACAAACCGGCTTCTTTACCATACGGTCGATTTATTTACAAAGCGGTATACTTGACGCTGAAGTCAGAACATAGGCAAGTATATTTAGGAAGCTTAGGTACCTGAATTCAACACATCTCTCAATCTCTCTATCAAGGACAAGACGCCCCTCCCATTTAATGGACAAGTTACAAGCGCGCATGAAGGGAGCTACCTATATGAGTTAGAGATGAAAGCTAGTCGTCAACGTTTACAAATTAGAATTCGTGTTTGAAACCCGCGTTGGCGGTTTGGAATTCTAGCATAGTCCAAAAATGGTATATTGTCTCATCAGCACCAAACAACCGCAGCTTCTTGCCCTCAGCCCGCTGACCTCAGTAACAAAGATGGCATAACACACATTCATCAAATGATGTCTTGTGATATTCGGACACCGCCATTCGATAGTCTAAGACTTGGGTAGGGAGGGTGGATTAGAGTCTGGGCACGACCATGAGAGGTGCAACTTTGCGGACAGGGTAACTTGGACGAAGTATCAGGGGAGAGGGGGGAAAAAAGTACTTGTAATTATATGTCATGTCCACTCGTGGATGGCCGGTTAGGTAATGACACTGGGGGTGAATACATAATGATTACAAACAAACAAAATAGTCTCAGACCTTTAACCGCTGTACACGTCGAGTGAGATTGCGAGACTAGGTGTCTGTGCAGACAAGCGCAGACTTCAGTTGCCCCTGGAATATCTTTGGATGCAGATTCCTTTCTTCCAAACAAGCAGACCTCAGCTGGCATATTCCTAGATGCAAGACAATGAAAGGAGTTGACCGAGCGGCAGAAATGATTCTGATATGGCAAGAGCTGGTGGAATTTTGTAAATCTTGTAGCTGCTCTCCATATTTAACTCATTCTGCGCTAAGAATCTACTGCAAACAGAGCCCGAAGAAAACCGAGTAGAGGCCTTTTCGCGTTCGTAAGTAAGTCGCGAAGTTGGAGAGATTGGCGTAGACATCGAGTGGAGTGAATGTTGGAATTCACGAGATGTTATAGACAAGTATATTTAGGGAGCTTAGGTACCTGAATTCAACACGGTCTCTGCTGGTGCTTTCCACACTCCAAACCAAATTCCATTATGACAAGCAGTAAAAGTTATTTCTGTGCATACTTCGCCACAAACATGCGGGGGTATAGGCAACCACCGGCCTCCTTCCAGAACCCTCTCGATGTTGTCGAAACCACGCTGACCAGCATAACGTTGGGAACGATCCTCTCCTCCCTCCGGACAACCTGTAGTGCGTGCAGGGTCGCCTGGGCAGTGGGGGGAACAATTTGACACACAGATTGTGTCTATAAGTAACATCCAGATTCTCGTTTTTGGGTAGCTCTTTAATCCAAAAGCACAATGGTAGACATTTACAAGAACATCATATCCCACGCAGGATGTCCTTGAAGGTCGATACCGCTCTCGGACAACAAGGATGTAAGTATTCCAAAAGAGGTACTGCTTTGCACAATTTGGGCATTTCATCTAGTGTTTTCTACGAGACCGACGTCCTGGGACCGAGAAGATCATTGATGAGACGCCCCAGTAATTATTTAGCAATTCCCGGCACTCCGTAAGTGATATCCTATGATGCATGCGGATACTGGGGCGGGGTTGGTGCGGGCAATCTCATAACGTGTCTAAACTTCTTAGACAGTGCAACGTAGATAGTTTGTGGATATAACGGCGGCGTTGGTGGGGATTGCGATAGGGGGCAAACAAGCAGGTGCTCTTCAGTCACGTACAATGGAAGGAATGGCAGCTATGGAGGCGAATCCAGCTCACAGGTATGGAAACGGGAACGATTGTATGGGAAGCGAGAGAGTAACGGGAGGAATGAGAATTGTGTACCTAGTGATACCAACTTACCGGACCAATCCATCGAGATGACGCGTTGAGGGTGTCTAGCTTCAATTTCACAGGTTTGCCGCTTGATTTCTAGCTTAAATCTCTCTATTGAAAGGTTTCTAGTAGAAAACTAGCCCAAAGTCTAGTCTCACCTAAAATACCCAGAAATCGAAGGAAGGAATTCTAAACATCACATTGTCACCACCAAAGTCCCAGAAAGAACGCCTAAGCTAACACCCGGATATAACAAAACATCCACCTCAAAAGCAGAATCCCTAGCTCTAAAGCTCTATAAATCTAAACAGTCCAAATCCTCACAAACACCCCTCACATTTCCTTCACCCCATTCACCCCCTCCTCCCTGTACTCCTTTCCAAACTCCAGAAGATACGGATCATGCAAGAAGCGGCTATACGCCGGACGTTTTAAGCTCTCAACACCAACGCGGATATCCATACGGATATCATCGATCAGCGCCTCCTTGCTCACATAATCAAACTCCGGTCGTATCCATCCGAGTATACACAGGCGCATCTCAACACCGTAAAAGTCCTCAGAGAAATCGTGGACAATATGCACCTCGACACTGCGAACTTCGTTTTTGTAGAACGGATTCCAGCCGATCGACATGACCATCGGGAATACGTTGCCGGCCTTTAACTCCTCATCCGTGGTCGTGATGGTAGTGGGGAGGTCGAGTGATGCGAACCCAAAGTATACCCCGGACTCAACGTTCTGGCAACCGCCAACGGAGAGCCCCGAGATCGGGATGTTTGCAGTCGGGATTTGGAGCTCTTTCGAACCTCGCCCGAAGCCTTTGATGACGGGGCCCGAGAGGCGGAGTGGGAATGGGGGTTCTGGGCCGTTTTCGGGGCCGACAATGAGAGGTCGCTCAGTAGCTGGGGCACGCATGGTGGAGGTGTGATGAGGTTGGTGGTGGGGTGATGGGGGGGGTGATGGGGGGGGTGATGGGGGGTGATGGGGGGGGGTGATGGAGGGGTATATATTAACAAGTTGATTTATAAGCTCATCTCCAACACTCGGGAGTGCAGCGAATTTCGGCGGCTGGTTTACGAGCTTAGTAGATCTAGAGCCGCATCGGAGTTTGTCAGGGTTTGCCCTCGCCTACAAAAAGCATTTGAACTTTGTGAAACCGCGCACTGCAACATCACGAACACGAAACTTCCTACGACGACCCGCTGCCCCGATACCCGCGATCCGCAAGAAACGAATTACGAAGAAGCCGAAATGACGACCCAGCCGATGCCTGCCGATTCGCGGCCCGAACATATCGATAACATCTTGTCCGGGCTGGACCGATACAATCCCGAGACGGTTTCGACGTTTCAGGACTATGTCCAGTACCAGTGCGAGCACCGGACATACGATGCATTGGCGAATCTAGCGCTGCTGAAGCTGTGAGTAGGCCTCTCTGCTTTCTTTGTGTGTGGTTGAGAGCTGCGTTGCTTGGTTTCCGCGCGGTTGAGGAGAGCGGGGTTTTTATTTTTTTACTTTGATGGTGATAAAATGATGAACATCTATCTCAACGTTTCCTATTAGCTGAGCGAGGGAGTAACGCCCCTCGATTCATGAAGCTACTTCTTTCGTTACTGATTTAAAAGAACAATCACCATTCACACCACATTCCTTTCTACCTCTCTTATTCACGAACCACGCTAACTCTCCCGCGACTTCACCAAAAACAGCTACCAATTCAACCCCCACCTGACGAAAGAAGAAACCATCACCAACATCCTCGTGAAAGCACTTCTCGTCTTCCCAAGCCCCGACTTCAGCCTCTGCCTGCACCTTCTCCCCCCCAACATCCTCGACGCCACCACTGCAACCGACGCTCTCTCCGACGCCGTCCGCAAACTCGCGCTCCTCAACGAACTGATCGAGTCCGGCAGCTACCGCGAGTTCTGGGCCGCCTTCGATTCCGAGGATCTGTACGCGGATCTTGTTGTCGATTGCGCTGGCTTCGAGGAGTCGATGCGTGATGCCATCGCCGTGCAGACAAACATGATCGCGCGTGAGGCAAAGAAGGAGATGGTGCAGGGGTGGCTCAATGTTTCGAGCGAGGATCTGCCCGCCGTCGTCGCTAGGTACGGATGGACAGTTGAGGGCGACCTCGTTAAGGTTCCGATCAATAAAGAGAATGAGGCGAAGACAACGGTGTTTAGGGAGAGTGTTGCTTTTAGCCGTAAGTTATTATGTTGTGTATTATCGGGGGGCGTGGATGCTGATAGATGGTGGGGTACAGAGTTCCAGAACGTCATCAGGAGAGGCTTCGAGCAGGCTGTTTAATTCGTGCGTGTTTTTCGACATAGGGAAATGCATTCATTGTATATAGATTGCTAGCAGTCCATCGGTTCGTGGGTGGGTGGGTGGGATAAAAGGGCTGGGGATCACGGGCGGGGGCTCTACAAGACGATTCGGGATCGCATCGTTGGGATACAAAAAAGCTTCTTTGGAGTTAGGGAGTCATACTGGGACCGGGAAACAGAGAATACATACCTTCTCGAATAGCTTCGCCTTAGCCCTAGAGCTGTGACGGGTCTTCATATGACTCATAGTGTCCTTTCAACTCCATCACCGACCAATAATGGCCACCCACTAGATCTCAGATGGCACTGGGCGATAAACATAAAAGTAATACTCGTGAGGTACATTCCCAAATCCATCTTTTCAACAAAAAAATAAACCAAGCTCGACTAAAACACCACCCAGCCCATTATCCGCAAGTTTAGGAAAAAGTCCTCTCGTCTCCCGCTAAAACCACTTTCCCGTAATCCCCCCCAGCAGCGCTTTCCGTTTCTGCTGGCTCACATACTTACTAACATCCTCCGCAAAACTAGCCGAGCTCTCTTCGAGCCGATCCATTGTATCCGTTGTAAAACTCAGCTTCTCGGTCCTCTCCCTCATATTCCTTGCCATATTCGCAAACACCCCTTCTCCACTTCCGCCCGCACCACCATCTGAAGCTTGCCCCCCGCGTTTCGATGCCTCGCGCTCAGCATTTGCCGCCGTCCGTGCCGCTTGCTGCTGCTTCTTGCTCATAGGACGATCCGGGCCGCCGATCAGTAGGTCCAGGTCCTGAATGCTAACGTGTTGTGTTCCCGAGAGCCATTGGAAATTCGAGATGGTCGGACGTGGCAGGGGAGGTGTAGATGGATTGTATAATGTGTCTGAGGGAGTATCTCTGGAGCGAACGCCCTTACCCCATTGGTAGAGCAGGCCGATCTCGTGTTCGCCTGTCCATCCCAAGATATGTCCGCTCTCGAGCACGCGGGAAGCACTCATCCTCTCTTTCTCAAAGACATGGCGGAGCGAGAGTTGCGCACCGATTGATTTCAGCCCGGGGAGGGAGTAGCTCACCAACATTCCCGGCTCCACAACCAGGGTGAGGCAGATACCGTAGTCCTCTAGTTCTGTAACAGCCGCAGCATAGCAAACGAATTCATCGCTCCAACTTTTATGTGCGCCGCGGGCTTGGGGTGGTTTAAAGATTCGCACTTCATTTTTAGAGACAGCGACGACGGCACTGGGAGTTTTAATGCCTTCTCTCAGCTTTGCGACGGCTTGAGGCGTGGCCCATGATCGACGGCCAGAATCGGAGTTGAGGGGGGTGATGGAGAGGATGGGAGAGTCATCGAGGTTGTTGGAACCCACATAGATGCATGTGAAGGCGCCGCCTTGTTGCGGCAAGAGCTTAAAAGTTAAGATTCTACCCAGAGAAGTGCCGACGAAGAGGGCGATCGATGAGTACTCTGTTGTGTATTAGAAGTAGGCGAGAGTATGCAGTGAAGGACTTACCGTCGCCCTCGAGGGTTAATACACCGAACTCGAGGCAAGTAGCTTTTTCTGTCGCAGTGGGGAGGCTTGGTTTTTTAAAGCTGGTTCGTTTAGATTCTTTCATTAGAGAGGATACGCTTTGATGGTATATCACTGCTGGTCCCTGAGTGTTTCGTCAGCTCCTAAGCTTCGAAGGCTTGAGAGGGATACATACCCTCATATCCAGCACACAGAAATGCCCAGTCTGATACGCCACCGCGCAGAACCCAACATCGCTCATCTTCAATGCAATGACAGACCCGCACTTCTGATCAAGCACGCAAACGGGCAACAATCCTTCCTTAACCTCCGGATCTGCTCTCATCTTCACATCTCTAATCTCATCACTCGGACTTTTGCCTGTAACAGACTTTGCCCGTTTCAATAATTCCTCGTCTTCAGAAGTACGCCCAAAAAAGACGTTCTTAGCCCAACGGAACACTATCACCTCGCCCGTTTCCATTCCAACTGCAGTTTCCGCCGAAACACCAGCCAGGGAGACACACTCGACTTTCAAATCCACACCTCGTTGAAGCACGCGGGACACATTTAACTCCAAAATTATGTCGTTCTCAACTTCATCCCCATGTCCCAGATCCCAAATCCGCACGGTCCCGTTTGAGTGAGAGCTCTGGACAATGGTGCGGTTTTCGTATCGTCTCAGAGGTTTGACGTGTTCTATTCCTCCCATTATCATTTCTCGGGTCTGCTGCGGTCTGATCATGCTCAGCCACCTCTGTCTGTTGACTGCTGAAACATCCACTCGATTAGCAAACGGATGCGCAAGAATAAGCGATGGGTGAAGCAGCATTGCTGGTGAAAGGGGCTGCCCGTCCGGAAAACTCAGAGTCGTCAATTCTCCAGACGCCAACAATGCTATGACAGCAATAGGATCATGTGCGCCACCATAATGTGGACTCAACTTCGGGATGAGACAGAAGTCGACGACATCATGCTCCGTAGATATGGGTAGAATCCGTTGTCTCCGAGGGCTTGCAAAATGATCGGCCACAACTTGAGCAGAGGAAGTAAGCATATTTGGTGTTGGGCCCAGATCAATAAGGGTAATTCCCTTTGTCGGCATCGTCATTGGATTTCCCCCCGCAATAAGCAGTGATGTATCATCCGGATTACTTGTAGAGCACCACGCAATCTTGAAAATCGGTTGTTTGATTGAAATACCCTCCATATTGCTTAACGTTGCCCCAGGAAGGTTCCCAGGTAGATGTACGTTTGAATCCTCGAGAGTCCTAGCTTGTACAATTGATCCGTCCTTTGGATTCCACATAACAATAACAGAGTCTTCATGCGTTGTGCAAATAAATGTTCCGGTAGGATGCCAAATTGCAGAGAGAATATGCGGCTTTCTAAGGGTCCGAATCATTGCCAGCTCTGTGTCGGCGCCCGGCGCTCCCGGAGGAATCTGAAACTCCAAATAGTGTAGAACCGCGTTCTGCTTAAACGAATACACAACCGCACCCTCAGAGTACCCAATCAGCAATGACCCAACATCTTTTGGGTGCAGCGCCAACGACACCACCGGTAATAGCCTCGCTTTCGGCGATCGTTCCCTCCAGAAATTCGGTATCCGAAATGGTGACAAAGTTTCTCGATCCATATCGTACGCAATGACCTCTCCCGTCTGTAGCCCCAAAAACACCCAGTCCAAGCATGGATCAGTCCTAAGTGCCGTTACCACTCCCGGCGGAGAGTATCCCATCCCTGGCGCTCCAGGCGTTTGCATATCAAAGACTGTAACATCATTCTTCGAGTCAAGAACTACAATGTTCGAGTCACAAAGCTGTAGGATCTTGACAGAAGCATTGCGCGGAAGTTTGAAGATAACATGGACTCGCTTCTGACCAAAAACGTGGACTTCGCCGGATGCATCCGAGTTCTGATGCGTTCCCACAGCGAGAAGAGATTGTACAGGATCATATGCAAGTGTAGAAACTGTCGAAGTCAGTCCAAATTTTACAATCTAGAAATTTCGGAGCACTATCAGCATTGTACTCCGGCTGAGTGAGGGGAGAAGGTGGAGAAAGACGGACTTCATCGAGAGCAAAAACATCAGGAGCATCTGCCAGAGTGCTCGTGAAATCGCGCTGGACTCCAGACTGTTTAGATCGAAGGAAATCCATATGTTTGATGGTGTGTCTCGGTAAGAAACATCTGCTGTCGGTTTGCTGTGTGATACGGATGGGAGGTTGCCTGGGCGGAGATGACGTACCCGTGTCCAGGGTTTATTACTTAGTACTTTGTATCCACAAGGCTGACGGGACGTCATGTGATAACAAGAATAGATCATGACACACGGCTTTGATACAATCCATTTACTGGCGAGAACGAAAACTGGGAATGACCCGATGGCTGATTTCACTGTAAAGAAGGATATGCAACATCGACAGGCAGTTAAGAGCAAAGACAGAGAGCAGCTCCCAAACAAATACAGGCAAATACAAACACGATCAAAAACAGTAACCCCATTGTTGCCATTGCTCTCCTCTTTGAGCAAAAGCAGCGCCCCATTTTCCGTACAGTATTGGTATTGATTGTTTCATTCCACGTAAATCTTGTCGCTATCGTATAACATGTCTCAAAAGGAAACAACTGAGAATACACAGGAATTCTAAACTCCAAGAATATTCGCCAAAACTATAACCTTCTATCTGCCCAAGAGTAATTTAGGCGGCGGTGGGGGGCTTGGGGGCAGCAGCAGTCGCCTCGGTGGGGGCAGCGTCCATAGGAGCGTCTCCCATCTCAGCATCACCCATCTCGGCGTCCTCCTCTGCTTCAGCCTCGTCCTCCTCATCCGATTCACCGCTGCTCTCGGCTTCGAGATCCTCGGATTCAGCGCCCTCGTCGATCTTCTCGGCAGTTGCGGAAGGACCAGCGGTTTCCTCAGCACCTCCCATCTCGACGTCCTCGCCTTCATCGGCAACTTCAGCCTCGGCCTCAGCCGCCTCAAGAGCAGCCTGGATAGCAGCTTCGTCAGCTCCATACTGATCAGCATCATCCTCTGCCTCGTCAGCCTCAGGCTGGTCAGGAGGGAACTCTGCTGGTGCCGAATCCTCGGAGTCCCTATAAACTCGATATCAGCATCGATACATCTCGCGGGTAGCAATTGTAGTTATATACCATTTAATAGCAAACCTCGTAACTCTGGGCTTTTCCGTCAACATGTTGCGGACAATTCTGTCGAGGATGGGCTGCTTGGGTGGCTCATTCTGCAGCTCAGGCGTGTCGTACTCGTTGCTCACGTAGTATCCAACGCGCACAAATTCGCGGCCATCGTAGGCACAAGTGAGCAGAATGACGGTAACGCCCAGAATCTCTGCAGAAGGGAGCTTGGAAACATTCGGAGGGTCGGCCTCGAAGAGAAACTTGTTAACTCCGACGGGGATAGGGCCGACAAGCAAGTTATCGAGTTCCTGGTCGTACTCAGAGCTGCAGAGGTTGGTGTGTGAGTTTAAGGTAAACGTCTCTACGGCGTGTTTTGCACTTACGAGTTTGCGGATCCGACATAAGTGAGCTTCCATTCGAGATCTGTGAAAACAGGTGGTTAGCGAGCCGAAAGCCTGTTATGAGGTATAATAGATAAATTACCTTTGGTCAGGGGCTCAAGGCACTCGAAGGTGATTTCCAGCTGATATTTATCGGTGAATTTAGCTGGGTTGTTGACAACACTGACACCGAGCAATGAAACGACGGACATGTTGATGGATTTTCGATTGAATTGATTGGGAGAAATTGAAGAAGGAGACAGAGATGAAGAAGAGAGATGGAGGGGTGGATGGATGGATGGGTAGATGAAGCAAGATGGGATGAAAGAAGACGGATGGCGGCAGAAGGGGCAAGGGAGAAGGAGAGATGTATGGGAGCAGTTGAATGTTTTGGCGACGCGATTTTGAGGGGACCACGTTGCTAGGCGGCTCACGCACCCACCAGGCACTCAAAGCCAAACCCGATCCTTAATCCAGATCCTCAATCTCAGATTCGCCGCTATACTGTCACATATAGTGCCCAACCTACCCATCGCTTGCAGTCATCCCAATTGATCTTTCCAAATACACAGGCTCACATTCGAATTCCCAATGGCAAATTGACCAGTCGCGAAGTTTGTTCGAAAACCCTTGCAACACTGCCCCGCAACAAAGCTTTTCCCGCCAAGCCGCTATTCCGAAACACTTGACTATTCCCCAAATACCACCGCCATTCTCCATCCACATTCCTTAAAACAGTGCCTCGCAAAAATGGGAACAACCATACCAAAGGCAAATACCGGCACAAGTCCTCCGACAGGTACACTGATTTCTGCAACAATGCCGACGTCAAAGGCACTGCTCCGCCCATCCACCACCTACACCTGGCACCACCAAACTCACCCACCCTTCCTTCCAGCTGCATCTCGGAACCTAGACCACTGCAGCCCCAAACACTATTCCTACAAGAAACTCATGCTACTAGGGCCGGTCCGCTAGCTCCCAATCAGCCTAAGAGCAGTGGAATGATCATCATGCCGAGCGGGAAGCGGTAGTCCCGCCTACCAACCTACTCATACTCCTCCGATACTGCGCCCCAGCTATTGAATGTTCGTGGCCAAACTACGAGTACAGGATAATACCATATCCTTCGTGTCTGCTCTCATATTCTACGCTCATACACTACCAACTCATCCGCAACAAAGTTTCAATGTGCTTCCTTGGTTTGGACCTCATGAGGGCATCCGCAATTATCATTGGTGGCGACATAGGAGAAGCCATCTATAGTTGCAGCAACTGTCAAGTGACGGGCTTCGAAGATTCAGTGCTATAAATCCATCACTCGAAACTCGCGAGTCGGCTTCCGGCTTTCCGGCTTACCAGTCGTGTTCAAATTCCCTTACTTATAGCAACAGTTGCAAAAACACACATTCCAAGAGATTCCTATATATAAAGCGACGGATAAATTCGCAGCTGCAGTGGAAACTAGCGACTCCCTGTGGTCTGTCGCCGCCGTTCCATCAGCAACAGCTCCAGATATAACTGTCACGCGAAAGTGGTTGGATATGTTCTGAATATAATAACTCAGCAGATGCACTCAGTGCAGTTCCACATGATCCCACTTGTTAAAGAACAAGATTCTACCCCTTGACACCATCAAGCCCGCTCCACAGATGTCGCAATCCTCACCGGGAGCCATCTCTGCTACATCTCAGGGATGACGTATGGCTGAGGAATGAGAATACTGTTCGTGTATTTGATGATATGCCAGCTAAAGAGCCTATCGCAGATACATGTTATGTCTTATAGAGAGTACGACAAAAGTGCAGCCTTATAAACTAGAATCTGGCTATCATCCTTAGAGAAGCACCCCATATGCCATACAAAATCTTTCACTAAGGCTTTCATAAGCCATATACGCAAATTTTAATTTTATAAGGGTTTTAAGTTTTATCGAACCCCCTATAGGGTATGTAGGCTTGACAGCAGATTGACAGATTTTACTAATTTTCAGCACTGCAACGAGGTGAAGCCACTTTACTTATTTAGTTATTGATCGCCGTATTCCACACAGAAATTGAAAGCCCAGGCTCAGATAAAGTAGAGTACATCGAACAAGCTACCTGGGGTATAAAATAACCATCGAAACTTCTGAGTGGCTGATACCTGCTTGATATGAAGGGTACACACTGGTTTTATTTACTGCATGTTTTGTGGTTGTATTCTTACATGAATATTTTGGCAAGTGACTTCTGCTAATAAATACAGTTGGACTGCTCTTTAGTGGTAGGCTTGAGAACCGCTACTTAGTGAAAAACCTATAACTGAAATCCACAAGACGAAACACCTATTCTAGTAGTACCCATGTAGTTACCCTAAGATCCTTTGCAGCAATATATGAACCTAGAAATCCCAATGGACTTGATGTTGTGCTACCAACTAACTATTCCCGCCGTTCTTCCGGCTACGTAACTACCGTTTGGAGTAACATGCGTGATGGGTGATGCCGCAATGCCACTCTAAACGCCTGTATCGTGTACACGTCTTCCACGAGTACTTCCATCCGTACATACGTACGAGCCGATACTGCCCCAGCTATATACTTAAGTAGATACTGAATAGGTGGTGATCCACCAGTTACATAGCGGATCGTTCATAGAATCCAAATGCTAACTCCGTCCGCCTAAAGTTGTGAATCTGGAAAACGTGAACGATAACCAGTGTGACTTTCAATTATTTTTCCCATCTCTTAACCTTGTGTCGAGGATACCGCAATGAGAGATTATTATTACCATTTAACCATGTGTCAAATGCAGAATTGGGAAAACGACCTCACCGTACATGAAGTTTCATGTGTGTGTGGTTAGCACACCAATAAAGGCTCGCCAGGTATCGGGTTGCCAAATACGGTAATTTCCGAGTGCGCGAACGCGCGACTGTGTGTGTTCCTTCCATAAAGACGCGCGCACCCTACCTGAGGTAGTTTACTATTCACGTTCATCATGAACCCTCACCCACTCAACAATAACACTTCCGCCAACACCCAAAAAAGGGTCCCCCGGTGTTTGCCATGCACTCTCGATCAAAAAAAGGTACAAATCAATGTCTTTTGGCAAGCTCAAACTAAATCTTTGCAGTGCACTCCTGAAACCAACTCACCGAGCTCTTCCCCATGCCAGCGCTGCCGAGATAGACACCGTGAGGACGAGTGCTCTTACTCGCCCCAAGAAGCGTCTAGAAGGAAGCAGAACAGGCCAAAATGCATGAATTGCAGAAAAACAAAACAAGCTGTCAGTGGGACTATTTCTTTGATTTAATGAAAGTATCTACTTAGTACTAATGACATACAGTGCAACTTCGAAGATGGCCCATATCCCAACAGATGCCAGCGGTGTAAATACAAGCAGTTGGTTTGCTCAGGGCCCACAAAGACGGAACGGCAAATAGAAAAAGAAAAGGCCAGGAATGATGATTCAGGGCCCGCACCATTGTCCAGCCACGCCGGCGGTAGAATTATTTTCATGCAGTGGACACCTCCCAACCCCGTATCACCAACTGAACACGGCATTCGCACCCCGAAAAGTATGGCTACGACTATTCGAGAAGAGGAGGGCGAGGAGGAAATGGAAAGTGAGGAGAAAGTGGAGGGCCTGGTGGGATTTCCCCAATATCAGCATATTCCAATCCCAGGGCTAGCAGAACTGGTGGTGGCTTGGGCCAAAGAATCTGTTGGTCTTGACAGAATCCCACAAACACCGGGACTATATCCAATAGATGAAATTTTGGACTCTGACGATCCCGGATGGGACGACCCGGGATGGAATTGGCTGGATTGAAGATAGCGGATGTTATGGTATTGAAGTTAGAACAGAATTTTGCTTTCCTTAATATATAACAGGAAGGGGGAGGCGATAATGAATCACGACCTTTTCTTTTGTTATGCTTCCTTTGAGTTCCGCTTTGTTTGCATGTAGGTTTGTAAGAAGTGAAGGATGGAGAGAGATATAGTTTGACCTGATGGTGGAGGTAATCCTCGAGCCCAGTCTTCCTATTTTGAATTTTTGCACGTTCGCTTCTCTTATGTTAGTCCTGTCTAGCCAAGTACCAAATAAATTTCTTTAATGAAGACTGGCATTAATACACTTTGCTATAGGTCATGTAGTACAATCCCCAGGGCCTCCGAACTTTCGCTCAAGAATTGGTGAAGTTTTGATTACGGTAGCCTTTCGTTGATGTGCACACGAGGGCACAGTCTCGAAATTTACCCGGCCGGAGGAGACAACCTTCGGTTACAGCTAAATATGGCGAGCTTGCGAGCAACAAACATGCCCGAAGGAGCCGGAGGGGAGTTCGGGCCAACTTTGAGAGAGAACCAACAGAAGTGTGGAAACTTATTTTTGGGGGGTACCGTGTCCACACACGAGTTCATTTGTATAACAGACGAGGACAACGAAACTCGAAAACACGAAAATTTACCCGGCCGGAATATGGTGAGCACACATGCTAGGAAAGCCCAACTTTGAGAGAGAACTAGCAGAAGTATGGAAACTTATTTGTCGGGTACGGTGTAATTCCCACACGAGTGTTCACTTGTAACCGCGCTTTAGAAACATGAGCTTTGCTTCACCCAGAAAAGGACCATAAGTTAATTTAACGTACAGTACTCGAGTACAGCGTAATAGGTAGACTCAGAAACCTTGGCACAGACTGACGGGTCAATCATGTAACGTATTTTACCGGGTGACCGCCCATGACCGGGAAACCGACCACCCGCGGGTGGTATTTATTGACCCAAATGACCTGTCTTAACCACTCTCCCTGACCTAGTCACTACTGGGGGTTGACTACTAA
>Ga0307514_10000687_pt1 | contig 59778 bp, 53 predicted proteins | sample 16_EM_MG_FD_203088 | JGI IMG/M metagenome (GOLD analysis project Ga0307514, IMG submission 203088) | Populus trichocarpa ectomycorrhiza microbial communities from riparian zone in the Pacific Northwest, United States - 16_EM | ecosystem: Host-associated > Plants > Roots > Unclassified | place... | reverse complement strand
CTTTGCTAAGCATGATCAAAATGCAAGTAACTGTGGTGTCTCAATAATGAAAGGCATCGTTTTGTGGAATTCAATCACCTGTAAAGGAGAAAGGTGGGTGGTGGTGCATAGACATGGGGTGGGTTGCCAGTTCAGAGAGCGAATTTTGGTGGGACAGTAAGACTTACAAAGTCACATCACATATAATTTACAATTCACTTTCACAGAAAGTTTTATTTGCTACTAAAGAAGACTTGATAAAAAGGATGGCCTCTGATGACCATTTTTGGACGTGTGGTGAGGTGGTTGCGTGGGCGGCCCGTATGGGCCGGGAACCGTTACGATCCAGGGGATAGCCTTAGTTGAAGACAAGTTGACTTGGGTTTGCAGGTAGGGCGATCCGGGCTTCCGATAGATGTGCTAGAGGATAAGTAAGGCCAACTCCGCCTCGTGCGTCCATTCTGACTTAGGTATGGGAGTAGGTGCGCTCCACATCCGGCGAGGTTTTCAAGCGCACGTGCCTTCGGCCGCCTTTCCGGCAGCTGCGCTTGGGTCCCCTTCCTGGTGGACTTGTAGGTATGCTTGGGTTCCGACGGTTTCCATGTACACTTTGGTTTCGCAACTCTTTTTCTGAATGCACTTGTCGACTGATTTTAGCTATCATCAGGTTTATTTATGGGTATACAGAGATACCGAGCTACGCTTCCCTGGGCTATGGTTAGGCCCCGGAAGAGGTGCTTCAGAAGTCACATCTGTAGATCGACAAGGAATCACATGGAGAAAAGGCGTTATTTCCGGGTATTGGACTCGGGAATCCTGTGAGGTTTAACATCATTTGCAAGGTGGAACCTGCGTCCAGATCCACTTATGGAAACAGTCCGTCTGCACTGCCGTGGAATGGCGTCTCGGCTCGGCCATGGTTATCACTACCTAGATTTGTTTAGCACCCTAAACCTAGCAAATCATGGGCAATTTGGCATTTGATACAGTTTACACTTGCTATCACAAACGCCTAAAATTTGACGATATTCGTCAGTAATAGCAAGGTTCCGGTACAAGAAATATTAGTAAGCTGCAAGGGGAAAAGGGACAGGCATCATTTCCAGCACTCCGAATCGATTTCACTGTTCAACGATGGCTCCCCCGATTGCGAAGATTTAAAATGCTGATAGAATGCGCCGAGCTTTATCAGTTCTTGAGTGACATCAGATATGCAAAAAGAGACTAGTTCCGTGTACTGACTACCGAAATATCGCTAGAGCTGCAGGCAATCCAAGTAAGTTATTGGAATGTCACTACGTGTACAATGCGACCACTTAGAACGATTCGCATCAGTTGGACTATGTAATTCTATCGCGCCAAAAGAACTGTGTACAATTCCTCACGTTTTTCTATAGTGTATATGTTCTGTACCTACTATGTATGGACAAACGTTTCGGTTTGCAAACTAAGCTGCTAGTTCACAACACTCACAGTCCATTTCACGAATGGGTGAGTATTTGCAAACTGCCTTCCATCCCCGACCTCACTTATCTCTTCTAGGTATGTACAAATGTTTCAGATCCTGTTTGGTTTCTCAGCCAACACTCCCGAGCCCTACATTATGAGCGTACTGTACCAATTGCGTAGTTCTAACGGGCTCCCAAATGAGACGCTCTTTATCTACCGACTAACCACCTGTAGCACTTTTTCTAGTTGTTGAGGGTCTGGTACTGAATTTAGACTTGCACATATATATCAAACATGCGAATCGTGGAAGGCTTAATCTTCTCCCTTGAAAGATGTGGCTGTCCATTGCAAGATACTCCTTCTAACTAGTTCCCACGTAGATAACAATGGCGCAATACTTCCAATCAACGGAAGGGGGACACCCTTGGCCATAGTTATTTGGGGGTGTGCTAAAGGTGAACATACTCCCTACGATCAAGCTGTTGACTCCGAAGCTGCGTACCGATATAAGACGGGGGGTCTCAAGATATCTCGGGATATATAGTCTCGTGCAGAGCGGAAGAAAACAAATCCTTCTGCCGAAAATAAGAAATTAGGTTACGCTGCCCAACGTGTCCTTCCTTCCTATAGTCCCTCCTTGAATTTGCTACCCCTGTCTAGAAAAATACTTCTCTGCGCATCTCTCCTGTGTAGTCTTCCCCTTAAGTGTAGTCGCTCTACTCTAGCAGTATTACGGTGCCTAAATCGTTTGGATTGAGAATTGCACGTGATGATGTCTCGCTATCTCACTAACAGGAAAATGGAGGCGATATCAATGTCTTCTTGTTTTCGTACTTCGTAGACAATTATGCGCTGCTGGTCTGTTTGTGAGGCGGAGGAATGCTGTCATGTCGGACGATGTGACACAGCCAGTGTATTGAGCATGGGTGCAGGGTTACACCACGTGTCGGTCTATTGACCATACCGATGTACCGAGCCGCGAGCTATAATATGTATCTAGTACTTAAATCTATATGCGGCATTTGTCGCAAGGCTCGGGCCGTCCCGCCCATTGTCCTATTGTCGGTACCGGTGTGATCTTGAAATTGAGGAGATGATATCATTGTCACCACTGTAGGCCAACCTGTTTCAATGCTTGCCTGTTATGTTGGGCGGATTTCGAGTGCGGTCATCACGTCGTATTGGGTTAGGGTTGAGCGGCGAAGCCGCATGCACTTTACTTCTTGGGTTCGTGTTAGTTAGATGAGTAGACAGGGTCAATATACGCATCACCAATTTGGCAGCTGCACCATAAGTCACCGTACGCTTCCTTTTGTGCCAGGATTTAGTCCAACATGTTACGGTATCAAACGCCCTGGAACATATGCAAACTGCCGTCTATTCGTCTGGTTTCATACTCTGATGGATTGTCATCCGCCTCCAAGCGCCAATGCGAATCAATAGTCCTCTTTCCCAGCCATTCCAGGGTCACTCCGTGTGAAAATTGCATCCCCACATTGCCGAGATGCGGCGCATGTGGCATACTTGGAGTTGATGATGTGGGTGTTTCCAGAGGTAAATCGATTGGCTACCAGCAGGTGGAGTGTATAATATAAACAGTACATTCGATTTTGAGTCCGTGGGGGTGCGGCTGGGAATTTACAAATCGAGAAGTGATGCAGGAACCTTCCCCGGTTGGTACAGCGTGGGTGAGAATGACCGCAGCGAGAACGAAGAAATGATTGTTCAGTCCTTCTCAACCAGCCCCACAATCCGGCTGGCGTGTGAACAAATAAGTGTGGGTTTTTGTTAATATATTCAATAATGGATAACAGGGATAGTACCTACGTCAGTGCACAGATGTGGTGGACATTCACTGGGAGTTCCGATAAAAAACCGAACATTTCAATTTGCTGAACGAGATAAGAGCGGTCCTGCTATCCCAAAATTGCGACTTCCTCGCCGACCGAGTTCCAAGACGCATGGTGGTAGGGTACAATAGTGCTTATATTATATTGCGTCGTGGATCAGTGAGACTCGGCTGTTTGATATATACTCCATTAGCCTACCACAGTTGCTGTCATTGACTCCAAGAAGCTCATACAAGTAAAGATCATCTACATTACTGCCAGCTAAGATCCTAAACGCCCGGCGAGAAAGTTACAATTTGGGGGTTGCAGGACCGCCTAATAGAAGGTACTGAAACTATCTATAGAGTTCTAGGTGGCAAACCTTTCGGTGGGGGAGATAGTGGAAACGGCTTAAGACTAAGGATTTTGCTATCCCAATCTATAGGATGTATATTTTTAGTTCGTGAATAGTGAGCGCCAGTTCAGAAATTCTTTACCTAGCTCGCAAACTAGTTGACCAGTTCGTGAACTAGCCACATTTTACGACCTTAACACATATTTTGATGACCGCTATACCGGTATGCGAGAAGGCCCTACTATAGATGAGGTAGGAACCTCAACTCTTTGCCACAGTATCAATCATCAAACCATCGGTAGAAATCATCTACAGCAATAACACAACACAGAAACCAATCAAATTCTAGAAGGTAATCGCTTCTCTATATTTATCTTTTCACTATCGTAACGTGTACGAGTTTACTTGAACAAATCCTGAAGTTTATTATCCCCGCAGTTCGAAATTGCTGATTGAAGCTAGGGTGTCCTGGCGCTTAACTTCATAAGATACCGGCGACTTTTTGATTGCCGAAGAGGTGTGAGCGGAAAGTACTCGAGTGGTATCCGCGTTTACTACGTGGCGAAAGTTGGAACTCGCGGCCCTGGAAAGGTTTTCCCCGCTCTATGTTTACTGGTTGACAAGGATGGACCTGTGAAGTCATAATCGTACTCTTGATTGACCCTGACCCGACCGGCCAGCGCTCAATCCGGAAGAATCCATTCATATCTGCAGACTATCAAACCTCTACTAACACAACATACACCGACGCAACTCCGCAACTTATACCGACGCAACTCCACAACCTACACCGACGCAACTCCAGAACCTCACCCTCACCAACTATAGCCAGGAATCACACCTTCGATAGAATAGTCAAAAATCCAACTGGAATTGGCCGATAGCTGCAACAAGTATGACGAAAAACAAAAAAAGGTATCAAACTATCGAAGATCTTTGCAAATCAGTTGTATCTCTAATCAATCTTCTAGCAAGGGCGCTGCTGCTTCTAATAAGGCTACACCTAAAAAGACTACTCCGACTCCGAAACTTTCAAGCAAAAAGACTACTCCGACTTCCAAACTTTCACCCAAAAAGACCACCCCCGCTACTTCCCAAGTCACACGCAACAAGCCTACTTTCGTCACTTCCGCTACTCCTCTGAGACGGTACGACTCGTCGTATTCACCAACTCGAAACAACGCTCTCTCCCCCAATTCCGCCTTTACATCGTCCCCAATAGTTCAAACCTACGTGGGCCCGCCGGGGCATCTCTCCTTCCAGGGACCGAGATACAATAACGACAAATCCTCGATCGAGAAAATCTCCATTTTGCCAACAACATCTGAGATCCAAGCGAATCACCCAGAATATCTTCCACTCCTTCCACACCACAAAAATGGAATCCATAGCCTTTTGGACTCCCAATTTCGGTTGTTGAGAGAAGACACTGTGGGACAACTACGCGATGCTGTCCGGGGACTCCTTAACCACTGGGAGGTACTGGTATTGGGCAACGACCTAAACGCAAAGCGGAAGTGCATACAACAGATCGGTTCCGAAATGATCATTTTAGATTCGGTCGAGGTGGTTCAGGTTCGACATCGACAAAAGCGGATGGTGATTAATATGTCATTTCCTCAACCCGACATAGTTTCCAGGATGACACAATACCAAAGGGTGAACTGGTGGACGAATTCAAATTATTTGGAGACCGGAAATCTTGTGGCTTTGGTCGATGCTAGATTGAGAACGACATTTTTGCTGGTGTCGGATCGAGTTGTTCTAAAGGATGAGACCCAGGGCAGGGGCTATGGCTCTCCAAGCTGGGACGTTGATGATCAAGGAATCCAGGACTTGGCAGGGGATGCAAACAGAGCTTTGATATCGTTCACTTTGGCCAAAGCTGATTCAGTACAAGACAAGGAACTGATAATGGAAATCTCCCGGCAAACAGTAGGAACTTCTGTACTCGTGCAATTTCCGGACATCCTTTATGCTGCCTTTGCGCATTTCCTCAGGCGCCTAAAGTCACTTCATAATCATCCAGTTCTCCCTTTTATAAAATGGATTGCACCAGATGCTGGGACATATTACACAACTAGAAACGGTTTGTTAGAGGTTCCACCGCCGCCGTACCTGAGAGCAGTTGACTTGGACCTTAGTTGTATCACAACGAACAGACATCAATTGAGCTTTTCCGTGCAGCGTCCAGTCACAGTGGAACAACTTGAGCGGTATACCACTTTAGATCGCGGGCAGTGTCAGGGTTTCATCATGAGTTTGATGCACGAGCTCGCTCTCATCCAGGGTCCTCCCGGAACGGGCAAATCATTTGTTGGGGAGAAGCTTGTACAGGTCTTGTTGGCCAACAGGCATAGACTCAATATAGGTCCTATCATTTGTATTTGGTATGTATTTCAATCACTACTTTGAGCCAATAGTTACTGACGTTATAAGCTACACAAATCACGCGTTGGACCAGTTTTTGGGAAAGCTGCTCGATTCAGGCGTGACCAACCTTGTCCGAATGGGATATTCATCGAAATCAGAGCGAATAAGGGCTTTCCAACTATCCGGGCGCACACATGCGATGGCCACAGAAAACGAGAAGAGAAATATCGGGCTATGCAACGGGCACCTTGACACTACCCAATTGAGGATGCAGGCACAAGTGGAGGCTAAGAATGGTGTCCCCAAAGGACAAAACCAGGGACACGATGCGAGACGTCTTGCGCAAGCACATGTTATCGGAGCCACCACAACTGGTCTTGCAGCCAATTCAGTGCGCCTTCAAAGACTTGGCGCGAAAGTTCTGCTCTGTGAAGAAGCTGGTGAGGTGCTTGAGGCACACTTAATTACCTCCCTGCTACCATCAATCGAACATGCCATCTTGATTGGAGACCATGAGCAGCTGCGGCCCCATATCTCAAAGCATGAATTGTCAGTGGAAAGCGGTAAACAAGGGAAACATGGCCTCGACGTATCCCTTTTTGAGCGGCTGGTTAAAGGGGACTTTGGTGGAGCAAAAATGCCGTTTGCGAAGCTGTCTACTCAAAGGAGAATGCACCCTTCGATTGCTTCCCTTGTCAGAGGTACACTGTATCCGGAGCTGCAGGATGATCGCAGAACGTACGAATACCCCGAGGTTGTTGGAGTGCGAAGAAGAATGTTTTGGCTTGATCACCAAAACTGCGAAAATTCTGGCGGGTCAATGCAGACATCAAAGTCTAATGAATACGAGGCACAGATGGTTTTGTCTTTGGTGCGATACCTGTCGCAGCAGGGTATCTATTCCGGGAGGGACGACATCGCCGTACTCACTCCATATCTCGGACAGCGCGAGAAATTGTGTGAGATTCTTGAAAATGAGTTTGACATAATTGATGTGGATCGAGATGAGAATGAGATGACCTTCTTTCAAAAGCAACCGGTTCGGGTTGCTACTGTGGATAGTTTTCAGGTACGCTTGTTCTACTTAAGGGATTGTTCTATTCTAAGGATTTCGGTTATTTACTTTGACTGTTGCAGGGCGAAGAGGCAAAGATTGTCATTGTGTCTTTAGTCCGAAGCAACAAAGAACACAAGTGTGGGTTTCTCAAAACTAGTAATCGAATCAATGTTCTTCTAAGGTAAACTTCCTATCCACCACGGACGAAGCCCTTTGCTCACATGATTCAGCCGTGCCCGGCATGGAATGTACATAATTGGAGACTCTACGACAGCGCGTGTAGTTCCCATGTGGGCCGATGTCATATGCATGTTCGAGGAAAAGGGAAATATCTCCCGGACACTCGAGCTGCATTGTCCGAGACACCCTGATATGCTGATTCATGTCAACGCTCCCGGAGATTTTGACTGGCTGACACCAGCTGGAGGCTGTTCAAAAAGATGCGAGAATCGTTTATCGTGTGGGCACGTTTGTCCTATGCAATGTCACTCGGATCAATTACATGCACTGTAAGTCCACAATATAAATTGTCATTTCGGATTTCATCGTTCAGTACTAACCATGGAGGTGCAGTGTCAATTGCAACGAGGCATGTATGAGGTGGCATTATCACTGTGGGCATCGATGTCCACAACTTTGCTGGGAAGACTGTGGGAATTGTCAAGTCAGGATCACTTCTGTCAAGCTTCCATGTGGCCATACAGCTAGGAATTTGATGTGCCACGAGACGATAGACCTCACTAAGATCATATGTCAACGAAAGGCTTGCAGATATGGTGTTAACAGGGCGGAAGATGTTGAAAGGGTATTTGGGATGTTGACCATCTAGATTGAGGAACTTTTTGTAGGCTTTAGTTTAGGCATTGGTTTTTCCTTCTAAGTTATTTATAGGTCTATTTTAGTTTCTTCAGGATTATTTGAATCACTTTTGTTTTTTACGGCTTTTTCTCTATTATTTAAGGGCATGATCGGGTCTTTTATTGTGTCAGTAACTATGAATTAAAAATGCTGAGGAACATGAGGATTGTACTTTGTGTCGAGTGTGCGGACTTCTAGTTGCTATACATTGATTCAGACACAGGATTTACAATATACAAAGGGATAGGCTTCCGCCGTTCTCATCGCCGACTATGTAGGTATATGTCTCATATTGTACCTAATAACCGACTCGGATTGGAGAATCACCTGGAGTGCTCTTCCTTGGTATTTGAGATTGGAAATTTTGTTGGTTGTAGGAACAATAGCTAATTAATCATGAACTCGCACTCTAGTGCTTCATAGTGATACATGTTGAATTGTTGTCTGATTATTAGGCAATCTATGCAGAGATAGATGACCTATATACAGCCTGACATACAGTCTAAAACTCACGTGCTTATGCATCGTATGCTTACACGTTTCATAACCTCATACAAGGCATGGAAAAAGTAGTAGAGATACATAGATGCAACATTTCCCTCTTGCTACACTTCATGGAGCAAGAAATACATACAAGAATCAAATAAACAAGTGTACGTGCGCTGCAAATAATTCCCCATAGTATCCTCCTTAAAACCCTACCAATGTGTTCAGCGAAAGAGCGCCAACGTAGCCTGAGGATGGCCATCCATAATGAAGCAAAGAAAATAAAGAAAACCCATACTACCTTAAATTGACCTTCGTTGATTCGTCCAGCTCGAGTGATAATTTATGATAGATTTTGCGTACCGCCAGGTTTGGCGGGAATCAAGCAAGGTGTCCTTCCTTTTGTAGACTAGCGCGTGTAAATACACTACAATCGTAGAGCCTTGGTAGATACGTCTGCCACATTTTCGTCCGTATAAATGTAGGAGTAGCCGAATCTTGCGATTATAGAGATCTCGACTGTTGTAATAACAAACGTCGATATGCTTCGTCCGAACTTTAATGATTCAAGTAGTGGCGTTAGTGAGAGCGTCCTAGTTGTCGCAGTATATTGGTAGCGGTGCGGTTACGGTGTCATTACCGGTGTCATTACCAGTGATGCCCTGGATATCCTTCTGGAGTTGGAGCAGCTATTTGGCCTCACGGGAGGCATTTGAACAGGCGATATATTCGGCTTCGAGGTTGTTTTCGAGGTTGCCACGAGATAGCTCCATCGTTTATAAGGAAAAGGGGTTCTCCTTGAGATTTCCGGTCTGCACTATCATTGGCCCAATCGGAGTCCGTGTATCCAATGAGACTGTCGTCGGTTTTTGAGCCGTAGTGTAGACGATAGTTAGACATAAATTTGAGATATCGGAGCACTCTCTTGCAGCGGTCATATGGCTGGTGAATGGAGAGAATTGTACCGGCAGAGAGAGGCGAGTGCAAATGATACCAGGCCGAGTTTCAAGTGCTGCGTACATTAGTGAACCGACGATTGCTTGATACTCTTTGATGTCTTCCAACTCTTTCTCCCCCCCAATCCTCAGCCACATCTAGTTTCACATTAGGATCCATTGGTGTCATTGCACTGTGAGCATAGTCCATGCCGAATCGTTTGAAAATAGTGTTGATGAAAGCCTTCTGGCCAAGACTGATGCCGATTCCAATGTCATCCCGGTGTATTTCGATGCCAAGGAATTGATATGTCGGACCGACACCTCATGCATACGGCCCAGGCGCCTTATTAGGGGTGTGGGCACGCCCGGCGCCCACACCTGTTAGCGGGGCGCCTTGCACTAAGAAATCCCGGCATTTTGTTCAAAATTGCAAGTTACTCAACAACAACACAATGGAGAGAAGATCGGAGACGGCAGTATGATAGGTAACTGCAAGGCCTACATATGCATCCAAAAATCAAGTCAAATGGACCAATTTTGAGCAAGTTGAAAATGTGAGTGAGAGTCCATGCAGCTGGCGGATTTTTTGTCTTTCTTTTGACTCCCCTGTTTTATCACCAATTGTAAATCAAATTTGCTAGTGATCAGAGCATATATGGCTTGCTGGCTGTCAATTGGTACTTGTCTTAGCATATTTGGATAGGTGGTTATCGTAATAGTTACAATTTTGAAGTTACAATACTAGGAGACACTCTACTGTAGCATAACTCAGGAATTTTCGCCCAAGTGACATTTTATACTATTTAGAATCACCAAGCTGACCCTGAATAGTCTTATACTATGCATAAGAGACACTGGCAGCAAGGGCACTGAATTCCAACCAGCATTGGTGGAGAAATCAAGTGGGGTAGATTGTCCTCCTTCTTTTCCACCTGCCCACCTACCAACCACCCCCATAAGTCTGCCAATTCTTGGTCAAATTCCATGCCCTTTTGCATAGAGTAGCTCTACTATATGTAGATAGATTCCGCATTATTCTTGGGCAGATACTAGAACTGTCTGTGAACTGGTTCAGGTCACTACATTTGAGTCATGAGCTGTCACTCATCACAGATGCACTTTACAGTCAGGTAGAAAAGATTTACCTGATGGTATACAACATGTATCTAAGCATCAGGTAGAAATAATTTACCTGACGCAAAATACCAGTGGTGCTAAGCAGTACTTAGCAGCATCACCAGTGCTGAGCATATTCTAAGCCACTGTACTTGATCTACAACAATTCCTTGAATATTAGAGAAAACTAAAAGAGGAAGCAAGCAAGTGAAAGAGCATCTTGTTAACTACATTTCATATATAAACAATATCCTGGTCAAAGTAAAACTCATGGAGTTAATAGAGCTCAAAGTTGAATAGACGTGGGAGCTGGGAGCGGGGGAGGTGGCTCTGGTGGGAGTGTGATTACGGGGTGTCCCACTGGCGGCTTGTTAGGTGTGGGCGTTGGACGCGCCCACGCCCCTAATAAGGCGCCTGGGCCGTATGCATGAGGTGTTTAATACTTATTGGGATTTATTCAATTGATCTTCATCACAACATGTCATCGTCAACTTTGATGTGGTGACAGATAGGCATCAGGGGTGTGGTATGGGTTTCACCGACTCAAAAATCTTGCACAACCATTTCTGCCAACACCACCGAATGCACACGCAAGATACTGACAAATTGAACATACTACTTCGATCCTAGCACTTGATACTGATAGCTAAAAATTTGTGCAAAATTAATATGTTGGTTGGACGAAGCGCTGAATTAGTAGATTACCCGCCAGGAAGCGCTGAGTATAGGTCAGTTAGCCGTTGTACAGACACTTAGAAGGAACCGGTTCGTAGTGCTTGTCTGAACTAGTTTAGGACTAATGCGAACCAGTTCACCCTCCGAGCCGGAACTTGTTTGTACCGTTGCCTTCACTGTTTGGTGTCGATCCCGGTATTTACGGTAGGCATGCTCTCATCAACATTGTGATCTGCACAATTGGGGCTGGAAATCTGCGGAGCTGGGTGTTGGGTGCGCTGAGGCTGCGAGGGATGTCTTGAGACAGAGAGTGAAACGCAGGAAAGACGGCTGAGAGCTGGAGAGTGCAGAAGAGAGAACGGAGAGCAGGGCTCGCAAAAGACCGTCTCGAGCGGGAAGGGGTGTGGACTTCCCTGGCTATGACTTTCCGGACAGGGAGTTCTCGGAATATGGGACGACCGGGCCTGCTTGTAAGTCTAATGATGGGTACAGGAGTGACTCCGTTAAGACCGGAAGCCACAGCCCAATTCCGATGAAGAGCAAAAAGTCCCTTGCCACGAGGTACTACCGACTCAAATGTGTGCACCCACAGCCACGTACCTCAAGCGCTTCGGCCTGCGAGACGACGATCAGTGTTAGTGATACGGGAAGGCAGCGCAGACGCGAGAGCACCTCTTCTGCCACTGCAAGAAGTGGAAAAATGAGCAGCAGGTACAGTGGAAGGTGCCCGGACGAGCAACGGACTGGAAAATAAGGAGATGTCGGCATGTGCAGATATCAGAGCTGTTTTCCCTATAGAAATGTGATCAGGCGGTGACGAACTTCCTCGCGGCAATGAAGATAAGGGAGGTTCCGCCTAGCTGAGCTTGGCATGTATTTGTCGCTCTCTTTCATTTCCTTTGGGTCGGTCGTTCTAGTTTGTTTTGTTCGAATTATAAAGCGGAAGAAGGGGAGGTGAGAGGGAGAGGATCTTTCCCACCTAGCTGGTTGCCAGGATCTGGAAGGGGATGAGAGTTGGGCACTGTCATACTTTAGATAGAGTGAATACAGTATGAATAAAACAAACAAACCAGTCGAGTGATATGTCGATAATGCGAGTGATAGCTTGGTGATTTGGTGACGCCCCATCCATCACGGGATAGAGCTCATCGAGTGGTCTCAGGGGTTAGTGATGGTGTAAAGTGGATACTAACTGTTTAGATGCATTGTGTCCTTGATTAATAGAGTCATTTTAAGGGGGAAACTCGCAGTAACACAGTGGTAACCTCCGCTAGGGCAAGATAGATCCCCGATTCGGACCTTTAGTGTCTGCCCATGCCTCGCCCTAGACCAAGTTCTGGGACTAAGAAGATTGGGGGATGCTCAGACTATTGGGAACCTTGACAGAGACAATGCCAGAGACAGCGGTGAAGTCGATGTAAGGCTTATGGAATTTTGTATATATGTATATTACGCCAGTTTTGACAAACTCACCGAATCATCGTTTCATGATCTGCGCAGCACAGCGTCCACCTATCTCCACACAGTACATCCACCCTTTGCAATGGCTATTGTTCGCAAGCTTTTAGTACCTCCCGCTATAGCTAGGAATGGGATTAGCCGCCTAATAATTAAACTTCGCTGCTAACACTACCTAACACCACCACAATGCTAACTCACCGCGCGCACACCTCTCTTCCTGGTTGTACGGTGATATGTTAAGCAGAATTGCTGTAAATTATGGCCGCTGGCCGTCGTACAACAATCGGAATGACAACACAATGCAATGCAGGGCTGTCTCCAGCTCCATCCCGCTAGCAGCCGGGTAGGTATCGCGATGTTTTCCCAACGAAGTCAGCAACCTTCAGATTTTACTCACGTGTGAGCAACGGATCCCGGCGACGCTACGAATGCTTATCTCCAGGCTGCATGATATGTTTTATACGTTGATTTATTATGGGCACATAGTAGTCGCGTAGAACCCGGTCTAGCTCGGAACGCTAAATCTCAGGCACAGTTCCATTATACAGGCGCGTGAATAGTGCAGAGACAGCGTGGTGCGTACCTCACCTGCCGCCAAATGTATGCGAGGATTATGCTTACACCACACATCGAACGCACCAATAGCACCAAAGAGTGATGGCTTCACATACACTAGACACTTCATTCAAATTAGCCAGCCAAGTCAGTAGAGACCATCATCGGGTAACTTCGGAACACCTTTGGCCCCAGGCGATTTCTTAGCGCGGTTGCAGCTGTACCCCCTCCACATCAACACAGATACGGTTTTTGCATAGATTTCCGTCCCATTGTCATCCCACTGCGTCCAATTGCCATTGTACCCATCTCGCTCACATGACAATAGTCCGCAAAGACGCCGGGCAAATACAATTGTATCATCTCAGTTCAGGATTCGTTCAAGGTGAGATTAGATCATATAGATTAGATTCGATGAGAATCCAGATGTTTGTATGCCAAGATGATGTCGTGCCGAACCTTATCTGATGTTCCAAGCTTGCCATCACAAAATGGTCGCGCTCAGAGATTCTGAATCCACTGAGCTGCTCTCTAGCTGCGGCCAATATTGTCTTTTGCAGCGGGGACACTCGTAAATGCACGGAGACAAGTACACCGGGAGTTCACCAGTCAAGTGCACATGGGTGAAGTATAAGTTTTAATATGGGCAATTACAAGCTATTTTGATCTCGGGTTAGGGTTTGTGGCGTTATTGGGAACTTGCAAAATGATTAAGCGGTGGATACTGCTGATAGAGAGTTGCCAGAGCCGACGATATTCGAGACTTCGCTCACCATATACTAATGTTAGAGCCGTTGGCCAACGCACATTCCGAATAGTATTGAGCACCATTAGACAACATTCCCTTTCACCAATCATTGAAAAATTGTAACCTCAGTCAATCGTGATTCAAAACAAGAGGCACCTAAAGACGAATAAACCAAAACACGACCCAATGAAAATATTCCCATCCGTTGATACGCTCAAACTACCAACCCATCACTTGGTCCTGCACCGCCCGGTTTCCCAACTGTCGGACTCCATATGGGTTCGTAATCGCGGTACTGGGAGAGCTGCGAGTTATCCTGCGGGTGGTCTACTGTGCCCTTCATGATGAAGATCTTCGTCTTTGGCAAGTTTCCGATGTCGATCAGGTTACCAGGCACCTATCGTACGCGTTCGTTATCGGTCACTCTCCCACTTAAAGCTTGGCCGTGCATGTTGAAGACAAAAGAATTTCGCTTCTACTCACCTCGGTGACCTTCCACTTCAGATGATTCCCCAGATAACTCTCTACATGATCGGGCAGTAATGTTTCCAGACCTTTTCGAGCCGGATCCTTGGCGTGTCGTAGGAGTACGTTCGTGAGCGGAACCTGTGCCGTAGAGAGCGTGCCCCGGGATTTTTGCTTCTTGCAGTTATCGCAGCCAGGTATGTCGTTGCCGTTTATCTCGAGTCTGCTGCTAAAGGTGTACACGCTGCCGATGTGGTTCTGGTGTTTCGAAAGGGGGACTACCTCGTCGTCTGCGTCACCGAGGAAGAAGTGGATTGTGTAGGCTTTTCCGTTGAGGGCGTAGCTAGAGGATTAACTGTTTAGTTCAGGAGGCAAGGCAGAAACAGAGGGTGGTATTGAAGAGATTTATCGTACCGGTCGTAGATAATGTTGATTACGTAGTCATTTTTGTGGCCATCGATATTGCCGGGCCGATCCTTTTCCTTATTACTGTAACGTTCGTTTAGGTGTCTTTTGAGATGAGAAAGGTAGCTGTCTTGGTCCAGCTGACCAGTCGCGTCCAACACATGCAGCGGCGGCATCAGCGTGTCATACTGGTAACCCAGCGCCTTCCAGTCTCTGATCATGTTAGAATTGTAGGTGGTTCCTTCGGTATCAATATGAAATGGTTGGAGAGCGTCGGTCGGTTGTGGGTCGCCGGGTAGAGGTTGGTCGAACCAGTTGTCGGGGTTTAGTGTCTGCCAGATGGCAATCTGACGATCGACATTGCTGGATGATGTTACTTGCCGAGTGCGGCTAGTGGTTAAGAAGAACTCACCAATGATGGAGCCAGAATATTGGGTCAAAGGCTGCTACTGGAGGGTCACACATATGACCGGCACCGAGATTGTCTATATCATATCCACCCGTGAAGTTCTAATTCAAGTAAGAAACAATTATTCAGTCAAGGCTGTTGCCTAGATTTGTAACTGCAACACTTACGTGGATATTGTTATGAACGAACTCAAGCGACATGTAATCCGAACCTGGCGTTGTTTGGTGATATACTGTTGAGGCGAAAGCTTCATACGAGGAGAAGTAGCCAGGGGTAAACAATCTGTAAACAGCATCTCGGATGGATCCTGGGTTGCCTTCATACCATTGTGGGTGTTGCAGTGCGTCGTTGGAGTCCTTCCAATTTTGCACACCGTTAATCCAGCTTTTTGTCGCATCCGCTTTCAATATGCCATATTTGCTTGTCGCTATGCATTGATCCCACTGTTACAGTGAGAATATGTCTAGTTAATTGGATATACGCAGGAACATACAGGAAGGTCTCCATCCGCAGCGATGGCATATTTCCCCATTGATTTATCTCCCATCGGTTTTCCGTTGGGATTTGTGAACTTCCAAAGTGGATTATCCACATTCGCCTTCCCGAGATTAGGTAGTACGATGTCCACTTTTTCCAAGGTGGTAAGTTCCGGCACACCAAAGTCCTTTACATAGGGTTGATCTGCAGCCCAATCCCAGTAGGGAAGACGCCAGTGTTGTGCAGCGGATTTCCAGAGTTCCTTTTCGCTGTCGGGTACGGTGGTCTCGATGATATCCAGCATGATCTCATACAGACGTTGCTGCGGGAATTGGTATCAGTCAGTATTGCCTTATAGTCACAATGAGGAACATTGTTTACCTCGAATAACAAGACATATGGTCGATGCCAGGTCGGAAATGTCACCATGTTATGGTTGCAGTAGGAGCCATTCCCTGGGGCTCCGTCCCATGTTACAGGAGGTTCTCCGTGGATACCTATACTGTGTCACTATAACGAGCTTCGTCACGAAAGCCTAGTTTCACAAGGCAACATACCTGCAACCCCGAAGTAGGACAGTTTGTCTTTGAAATCCATTTTCTCGAAGGCGGTCAAGGCTTGGATGAATAAAGACACCTGAATAGCATTATCGATATTTGAATACCAGGCGCTGATTTCTTGCCGCACGGGGATAGGTTCTGAAGGATCCGGAAGGGGGATACCCGTGATTGCGTAGGTTGGTTCAGACATGATGAATCGAAGGATGTCAGGCTTAATGGATGATTGGGATAATCAGTGCAAGGAATGAAAGTCAAATGGAGACAAAGAACTTGAGAGATGGGTGATAAGAATGTCAAACGCGGATGAAGCACAAGTTCTTATAGTTTTCTGCTCAGCTTCCAGCATCGAATTAGGAGAAGTCCTTTACTATACTCTGCCTTGCATGGTGTGTACTTTCAAATACCAGGATATGCTGGAGAAGATCGGTCGCACCGAATTTAATCCCGCAGAACTTACCCCAAAAGTGTAATTCTAATAAAGACCACTGTAGAATATAGAAGGGTATCGGTGTTTTTTTTTGAAGGTCAAAAGCTAGCCACTAGAATCAATGTGTGCATATATGGCCACCTACTGCACTATATGGTTTTGAATTTAGGAAAAATCACATACTCTATATCCAAACTCCAATCCCAAGTACTCTATGTGGGCCACCTTCTAGCTCAAGCCGTTTCCAAGTGTTGCAGGAGGTACTGTTGCTTATCATCGACATATCCGTGCATTTGAGCTACATTAATTTTCATCGCGGAAAAAAACGGCATAACCTAAACAATGTAATAATAGATAAGACTTACATTCGATTTTATACGATTTTACGCTCCCTGCTGACCATGGTATGACAGATATTCTCCAATTGCACCAATAACTAGTTATGGGGCGGCATTGACAGCCTTACATGCGCATCGATACCCCACCCATGCCTACGTTAACATTCACTAATCAAAAACGTTGGGAGTTTCTTACTGTCAGGTTCAGCTCCTGAATGCATGAACCATTGTTTTCAAATGTCTGGTGTGTTGCACCGTGTTTTGTTTCTGTGATTGCATATGACCGCAGTAGGATTTGCCGTCCCAATCATGTGCTCACACCGAAAGCGTTGCTTACCCGACTGATCCACGGCAGAAGGTTGCCGGAGGCTGTTGAGCAGCTGATATCACTATCCGTCGTAGACGGATGGAACTGGTGTAATAAGGTTCTGTTGCACGGCATATTTAAAATACTATACTATACCTATAACAATTTTCCTACAGTAAAAGACTTTGCACTTTAGCTACTATGTGCGTATTCGGTTACAATCGACACCGCAGCTCTAGAAGGACTCAAACTACAATTTTGGAAAACGTTCCTTCAGCGATGCATACCTAGCAAGTTAGGCCATGCATGAGGGTAAAGAGCTAGGGTCTATTCTTTACGATTGGTAGCTTCAGCTGCAAAGAAACGATGCCGGAAGCCGGTTAACCAATCTCACGAATTCATAGACAAAACTATATCTCGCTAACCGCGCGGCCTGTGGCATGCGTGTATGAGTAATCACAAGTGTAACTGTGGGGTGATTTCAGATGTACAGCCGTGTAACAAATTTGAGTGGTCGCACTAACCATGACCCAAAGGTGCATGAGCTCAATAAATAACAGTTTCTGGAAAAAAAATAACGATTTGAGAAGGAAGGAATGGTAAACCAGAGATAACATCAAGAGCCTTTTCCAGGGCTGAAATGACTTGTGCATCGTTATTATTGGATGGATGATATCAAAGTCATGTTTTCATGTGTTCACACAAATTTATTGCACGATTAAACAGAGTCTATTCCTGATCGGATAGATCGGGATGCGGTAGTCGGTTATCCGGCTTTTAGTCGCTGGGTACCACAAAATCCTGCTAAGCCGTCTGACAGACTAGATGCGGGACGGATTGGTTAAATGCACGCGGTACTGCTGACGTGCATAACCGTAGAACATGACAGCAGATGCACCGAACTCAGCTTCGGTGCGGCTGCAGCATAGCATGCAGCTTGCCAGAAGGGTGTAGGGCTGAAATAGAGCTGAAACAATGAATCCAGCTGACGATTTGATCAGGAAACAAAATCGCCTATCCTGAATAATAGATATGACAGTTGCAGTTCCGGCTGGATACCAGAGAATGTGAGTCTAGAATCATTTTTTTGCTGGGAGAGTGGGTGCAAGGTCAGTCCATACAAGTGCGAAGGGTTTAGAGTGAATTACAACCCTCTCAACCGTTCTAACCCAGTTGCATCATTTGAGAAATGGGAACAATTTTAGTAACTTTTGGGAGGTTAGGAGGTTTAGGAATGATTAGGTGTTACGCGTGGCTTCTTGGGGTTTGAGGGCCGTTTGATAGAATGCTTTCTTGCAAAGGTTTATACGGTTTGTGCTGTTTGGGCACGGGCCTGTAGAACATAGCTTAGACGGCCAGATATGTAATAGTATGGCAAGAAAACACAAGCCCTACCACACGTGGTACAATTATCAGGCGAGTGACGGCACATGAATTCCCACGCAAATCATTTGAGGGCATCATTATCGGATACCCCAGCTCTCAATACGCGATCCATCAATATGGTTGATTTCTAATAGAATATAAGTCCTTTATTTGCATCCATGATAATCTCTGCGTTGGTGTTTTTCAATGTCGCTATACGCACATAGCAGTGATTCACAACGGCATCACGACGTCGGATTAATGCGTTCAATGCTGTTTGAATAGCAGTTATTCACCGATAGATTTGACACATACCACTGCACTGCACCATAAAATGGGCCTCGGAATACAACGCACAAAGCATTACTGGGATCCTAGGAATGCTATTATGTAGCCGCAAATAGTACCCCGGAAACCCTCGGAATATCAATCGCTTCGATATTGTAACGCGGGAACAGATAAGTTCGAATCCACGATCAAATGGAGACAGCTTGTCTCCTTCAATGACATTCCATTCCATAACCGTTAGATGTTGTGTGATTGAAACCCTCTATGAAACCAACAGATCTGTTTCTTTTGGGTCCGCGGCCAGCAGCATTGTAACTTGGACAAAATATTCTGGAACTCCTTCTATCACGCTGGTACTTGCTACCATGAATTTTCTCGTTGGCTGTCATCATTACTCCCCAAAATAATTCCCCAACAACGGTATTTCTCGGTTAGACCCTTCCATTTCTCCCGCCGTTGACATGTGCCTGCATGTGTGATAGGTCAGCAAAAGCAACAATCGGGAGTGGTAACGACGAACCATTCTCGGTCTGACGATGAGACGGAACATTCGGAGCGACGACCTTGTGTTAGAGGCACTCAATACAGTGTTGTACCACCATTGGGACGTAGATCTCTTCGGTGATGGCGGTAACAATGCGCTTGACATCCTCGAATGCGATGCAGAGCTGGTCATGGTGGTATTAGTCCGTTCGAGAACTTCGCGCTGGTTTTCGATCTTGACGCTTTGGCACTTTACCACCTTATCAAGGGCCTGGATGATATTGTTGAGCTCAGTAATCTTGGTATGTTGCACCATGAGTGTAGTCTTCAGAGAGTTGCACATCGCATCATTATTTTCCGATCCAATGACATCTTGTGGAGAAGCTTAAACAGACCGTCCTGTCACCATGCATGACAAAGAAGCCGTTCTTGTTGTCTCCTTTGCCGAACGTCGTGGCATTCGTGTTGTTGAAGCGAGGTTAAATTAACTCCAACTAGGTCCTAGCATGACCTGTATACCACATCATTAGCACGGCAAGTCAACACTCCTTGATGGACGTTCCTAGTGATCTATACCGCTGAAAGACGAGTCTCAAGTAGACGAGAATGATAAGCGGAAAGACGGTGTGCCGGGCGAAACATAGACTAAGGTTGAAGGCGAAACATTGTCGCCGTAGTGTTAGGGATCAATACCAGTGGTACAAGGTCCAGTGAGTGAAGATTTGGAGAGGCAAGAAGGTCGTTTGATGGAACGTGTAGAGGATGCAAAATGCGAAAATGAGCGTGGTCGAATTCGATGTTCGAGACTGGCATAGAGTGTTATTGTGGTGTTGAAGTGTCGATGATACAGCTAGGAGCTTTACCTAATCGCGACAATCATGCACTATGATTCACGGAGAATGACTCTCCCCGCTGGTAATACCACACCTTGTCATACCACACCTTGTGTAGAAATTGCAACACCCCTATGTCTAATAGCATCAAATACAGGATCTACAACTATCGGCGAACAGTTTCTAATATAATTGTCTACAACAGTCTAGGATCGGATCCCTTTTCGGAGGAGAACCGACCCTGACGTCCTTCTGTGATTACGGGTCACCACAGACTCGTATCACCTAGAACTTCGCTCTGGTCACCATCTCAACACCTCCAATACCCTATAGCCTAGCTCCATGCGGCAATTCAATGTTAGAGTTTCTCTCACCCGACGACGAGTATACGTTCACATCGCGAGTGACTCATAGTGAATGCTGTTCAAGATTCCGTGCACTGGGATTAGAATCTAGAAACCCAACATTTCAAGTATCTGCACGGCATGATGGGAATATTAGGAGACTAGGGTGGGCACTTGAGCAGGGATAACCCCACTTTGTAAAGTACGTACCCCACCTGCCGGATAGAGTACGCCAAATGCATCCACGGGTTATCTTTGCATCACCACATCTGTTTTGATTGTCGGCGCACCATGAGCATTGGGACATATCATTCGCAGCAGCCCAGATTTACCTTATGTACATATATAGATAGACGTAGGTAGAGAATAGATGCCATATTGTCATTTTACAAATGTTTCGTGACTATGAAATTGGAATTATAGATACAGTGTGAACCACGGGATGAAAACGGGACGGGAATCCTATGTAAATACCCTCCATGTTTGTGACGAGACGGGGTTTCCTTGGCCTACCCAAATCAAGGTATTTCGATAGATGTTTCTACCGCTCCCAAATAACAAAAATCGTCACCGCGTAATAACGACTTCCCCGATTTAACATCGGACACGATGGACTAATAGAGCCCATCGAGTAGATCACTTGTCGCCGAGCAGTGTTCCTTATCGGATAAATATTCGTGGAGTTGGCATGGTAGGGTTGATGGAATCCTTCCCGACGGTCACAGCTAGGGTGAGAACTGGCAACAGTGATCAATTCGGCAGAGCTTTTATCCATGAGAGCGAGCTGTTAAGAAATGAAAAATTCCATTACTCCATTGGATATATATTGAAAGCTGATGTCTAAATTCTTAGTCCCAGAAAACAGACAGCTATGTGTGAGTGCTAATGGTACTTTACTGTCTTGGGTCAGGGTTCTCAACCGTCCGTCCCATCCTGGCAGAGCTATGCCCGATCTCGCACTACGATTTCCGCGGCTGATAATTCACGCCCGTTTTAGCCCTAGGGCTTCAAGTTTCAGGACTGCAACCCTGCAGGGCTTTACAGTCATTTACACACCAAGCTTCAAGCTGGGCGATAAGAAAACAAGTCACTTATATTCACCCAACGATACGAAGTAGATCAACAGTTGGGGAATACTGACCTGATCAGAAGCTGCCGAACTATCCTCTGCTACACAGCTGGAATTTCTGCTAGCTGGCCTGATTTATTCACACCCAGCACCGGTACCATCCGCTAGGGCCCTTCAGTCGCCCTGAACATGTCCTAGCGATTCTAGCCTCCGCTTGGGACGCCCTAGGCTAAACAATAGGTACGCCCACCTTGGACGACAGTAGGGGCTCCGAAAGACGCCAGCCCGGACGGACGGTTGAAAACCCTGTATTGGATATGCATGGATGAAGACATTAGACCCATAATAGCATGATCTATGGAAGGCAATGCACAGAGGCTCCGTGGTGAACATCTTGAGGCAGCCAACTGGCAAAGCTTTGTGAGGGATCGGCTTGAAACTTCTACCGATATGGTGGCAAAATTGGTCATTGATGTTTCATATTTTACGCATCTTGATACCTGGGGGATCAAAGGTGACAAGTTGTTGGGGATACCGGAGTACAACTTTGTGAAAAATCGGCGGAATGACTTCGGAATGTTTGATGAGAGCAAAAGAGAACAAACGAAGAAGCTCAATTGTCTATCATACAGAGAGAGAAGAAGATAGACATATATAAAGAAAGAGATCATCTCAAGCACTAAGAGCGAAGCATCATGAGAGAGGCACTACTCAGGACCGAGGCTCACGGGGAGATAGGCACCGCATCAAGCCCGAGGCTCGCGGGGAGATGGGCTCCGTACCAAGTCCGCTGAGTTAGTGCCTGCCTTAGTTCTGGTAGCCTGAGGGCTAAATCCCTTAGTCAACAATGTTCAACAAGCTCAGGGCTTATTCACAGTGTTCCTGAGCGGCCCGACCGCAATATCCGAGGCCTGCCTTGGCGCAGGCCAGGCCCGGCCTCTATTTGAAAAGCGTACGCCTTTAAAAGGCTCGCGGCCGGCCGGGCTGTCAGGGCCGCCCACAGTTCAGGCACGCCCGGTCTCGATTTTGGAGGCCTACTTTGGTTGTGACCAGGCCCGGCATCATGCAGGCCCGGCTGGGCCAGGCCACTTAAGAACACTGCCAACTAATTTGACAAGGAGTTTCAAGGGCCAGGTCTTTTCCTCAAACGAATCCGCGAATCATCTGTCCTTAACCCAGCGAAGGCGCAAGACTACCTCACAGCCTGCAACAGATTCTTGATGTATTAATGTCGCTATATCACATGTTCTAGTCCATTCACGGAGGCGGTTCCTCCGCGGAGTACCTAGTCAGTTCACGGAGGCCCACCGTCCGTGAACGAACCGTCCATTCACGGAGTCCGTACCCCACCTCCGTGAACTGACTAGTTCATTCACGGAGTCAATGAAAAATTATAAATAATCTATACATCATGGTGATCACTACAATCGGATGCCTCCTGGACGTCAGGATGCTTTTTGGACGTCCTGATGCAACTACAATTACACTGTGCTCCATGTCATCGTTTGAAACCGGCTCATCTTCCTCATTTCCCTCCTCATTGCCATCCTCCTCATTGCTCTCCTCCTCTTCCTCTTCCACTTCCTCCCCAGTGACCCCTTCCTCCTCGAGAACCTCGTCATCCTCAGTATCCAGGTCTGGAAAATCACTGCTCTCATTGGCAATATCCTCCGCAGATGTGGGATCAGTATCGATGCAAGTATCTCCTCGTGTATTGGCTCGACGGCTTTTTAGATTGAGACTTGACTCCGGTGGAGCTGATCTTCTGTTTCGTTCGAGATTGAAAGTACCTGATGGCGCAGCAGAGGGTCTAGTATTTATACACTGCGCACCACCATCTTGGCCATGGCAATGAAGTGTGGACTGTTGACACGAGAAGATGATGGAGAAGAAGAGAAGATGATGAATTGTCTGTCGATCCAAAGAGAAGGAAAACTATACACTTATATAAGAAAGAGAAAGAAGGAAAACTCAATGCCGACTGCCAAAGCCGGAGCCCAACGCCGAGTACCAGTGCCGAGCCCTCCTCCTCGCCATGGGGGCAGGCGAGACTGGTGGGAGCAGGCGAGGCCAATGGGGGCCCGTAAGCCACCAGCCTCATGCCCGAGCACGCCAGCACCGAACACTAGGGAAGCCACCGGGCCAAATCCCTAGTCAACATGGACTCGGCTTTTGCTTTGAAACACTTGCAAAGAACAATCGTGCAGTTGCCTATACACCTACAATGTACTTGGACGAGCTCAGCAGGGGACTGAAGACGAGCAGCTTCTCGAAGAGTAAGTTCTCGATGGCAACCCTTTTTGAATGGCGGAACTTGATGTGGGATGGTAGATGTAAGGCGGTCCGTATTTTTAGTACGATAGAATCTGTGGAACGTACTAAGTTGCGCTGTGAAGAATGTACTCAATTGCGCTGCGCTGAACGTACACGATTGATGAATGTACCCAATTGCGCTGCGTTGAATGTATGCGGTTGATGAATGTACTCAATTACGCTGCGCTGATCATATGCGGTTGCGCTGATTGAATTCAGCTGGATAGAGCCAGCTGAGTGTACGTACATGCCAGTGTATATACATACAAGCGTGCAGAGCAGAGTATTTGTAATATTTGACTGACTCCGCGAACGAACTAGTCAGTTCACGGAGGTGGGGTATTGACTCCGTGAATGGACGGTTCGTTCACGGAAGGTGGGCCTCCGTGAACTGACTAGGTACTCCGCGGAGGAACCGCCTCCGTGAATGGACTAGAACATCACACCTTGAGCAGTCAGCCAGAACGATCACCTGGACTGCTCTCCTTAAAATTCAAGAATAGCCCTACGATGGTGTTTTACTTACAATCACATCATATAGCAAAAACGCAATGGTCTGCTCGCAGATCTGAAAACATTCAGAGATTCATACCGGCGATTGTTGCAAACTCACAGTTGCTTGGCTAGCAATTATCTTACCCTGGCGTAGATATTTGGCTCATCGCCTCGGTCTAGGATTCGAAAGCGTCTCAAGTGTAGCGACAATGAGGGGAGAACCGTATGCATTGGCTATGGTGTGATAACTAGGTACAGGTCTAAAGGCCCAAGATGCGTAGGGAATGGAAGAGTAGTGTGAAGTCTAAAAGAGCAGTCACGAACCTTAGGCTCTATCAACATCAAGACTCACCGTCAGCACCAATGAGCGAAAACCTGCGGGCGGCTTCACATCACTACAACAAACAACAAACACTACACTCGGAACACCCTAGAATCATTGTTCCAGGAGTATCTATTGTTGATCGCTGCACGATTCGCCATTCCCGAGGTTCGAGTTCCGCTGTTACGCACTGCATTGCTCTTTAGCTGCTAGACAATTGGATTGCTGCTAAATACCCGTATGTGTGTCGCCTAAATCAATCCCGCCCACGCAGCTCCATTAAATTAGTAGCTAATTGACTTGTCGGCGTCGTGGCGTTAGGATCCCCGGGACGCTTTCTACAACCGCATATTTTGACGCCGCTGGTTGCTCCTTACTGGGCATTGGAAAGGATTGGATAGCAACAGGAGTCTCAGCGGTCCGGATTTCAGCGGACTAGTGCTTTTGGGGCAGGTGTCGGATACCCAAGTGCCCATACATGTACTTATAGGGACTGACGGCTAGCAGGAGTAGGCATTGAGTGATTGTGCCGGTATTTATGTCAAATGTCGACCGACTAGGGCTATCCACAGGTGTACAGAAATACCGAGCTGCGCTTCCCTCGGCTGTAGTAAGACGCAAAGGTGATTAAGAATCCTGCGGGTAAACATGTTTCGCAGGTGGGACCTGCGTCCAGAGCCAGGGATGGAAACGGTCCGTCTGCCCTGCCGTCGAACAGCGTCTCGGCTCGGGCACGGTTTATCACTGCCTCAACACCTTAAACCCGGCATTTGATTTGGGTACTTAAGTACCGAATACCGAGATGCCACTAAAGCTGCAGGGAATCCTGGTAGACCAGGGTACGGGAGGGGTAGCCCCGTTTTTGTGGTGCCCAACCTGCCCGATCAAGCTCGCCAAATGTATGCAAGGATTATACGACATAGATTAACAGGTTGGTTGGGGGCACGGGTCATTCGGCCTGAGAATCTGCCAACACCAATGAGCGAAATCTCGAGGGCCGCTTCACCCACACCAGACGCACATACTTTACTCGGATTACTCGGGTCAGGCTGTAGAAGATCGGAGGGGGTGAATCTAAGAACAAAGTCAAAGCACAGTGGCTTTGCCCTTTCTGTTAAAATTCCGATCATGTTATACGCATTGCTATACCATATCTAGTCAGTTGTTATAGTAACCTGCTAGAAAAGGCGCGTCCGATCTGCTACAGCCTGACCGAGTAACAGCCAAACTTCGGTCCAACTTTTTGGCCCAAGGCGTCTCCAACCACTTTAACGAGTCGATATTATGCAGTTCCAACGAAGCATTTTCATTGGCTGGCTAGCAGTGAGTACTAAGGTACTCAAGTCTAAATCCCTCGATACCCAAACACATTGAGCTCAATTGTGTCTAACAGTTTCACTTTGATCGCGAAGTGTGCTATGGGCGAAATATATAAATATGCGTACTTTCACCTCCCATTTCCGATTCATTAAAGACAGATATTTATTGACCGGTAGCTGAGCGGATGACAACATATCCGGTAGGACACAAGGATACTGCCGTTTATGTATCTTTCTGACGGGGGTCTTGTTCTAATGAAATTCAAACTGCACTCCGCACTGAGCCATATAGATACTTACAGTTCATGCGCTCTCGAAATCTGCCTAACGAGACCTGTTCTGCAACTAAACGTCACTGAGCCAGAAACTTACAGTTCAAGCGCATGATTGGTCAGCTGCTCTCGACAGGACCCTTAGTCTCGTACTGCTGTTGGCGCAGCTTGCGCCCTGTGGCGAATGGCCAACGCGAACGGTTTAGCTCATCATTTCATGGCAGGGGCAGTTATGATTAGTTAAAGATGACCCAGTGACGCAAGAGATTGGCGAGATTAACCGGCACCATAAAAAGAGTTAACCCCGCTCGCTGTAGAATCGTTTGAGACATCACACCACCCACAGCCGAACTGTGCTTTTACTTTTGACTTGTGGCATTAGAGATACTCACCATGCATTCCCCTGGAGAAGAGGAGGCCGCCCCTTCATACAGCTCAGCCCAGCTGCCGTTGAAGCTATCCGTGTATCAACTGCAAATACCTCCATCTGCTACTACCATGGACATCGGAAAAGCTCAAGAACATATCTTCAGGTTTCGGGAGCTGCAGAACGAACAGCTTGAAGTCCTCAAAGCCCTTTTTACGTAGCGAGTATCGAACAACCGCAATCAGACGCTGACAGTAGCGATAACGACGTCTCAGTTGCAGTTTGTTAGATTGTTGTCGCGCTTGATCGAAATCATTGACTGAGAGATAGAAGCTCCCGGAGAGGAGGCCGTTAATCCCTTTCCTCCAACGTGGGATATTACTTGGGATAATGACGCACTGGTGCAACGTCGAGACGAGATCCTGCGACGATTACAGAGTTTAAGACCAGAAGGTACGTAATGTATATGCATAATAAGCCTATCACGTTTCCGGTAGTCGATCGCTTACGCCAATTAGACGATCCCGGGGCTTCCGACAACGTCACAGCTTTCATCTCCAGAACCATCCTCAAGGACATCAACCAACTCAACTTCAATAGGATTCCTGACCCCGAGACCTCCACAATTATTCCCAGCCACAAGCGCGTTAACCTTGCAGAATGGAGTGACGACGAAGCATTCCACGTCCGCGATTTCGATCGGACGCGCGTGATTGCTGTTTCTCGCGCCCGGGATGAAATCGAGAGTTCGTGTGGGGGTGGCCTCAGCTTCCTCGAACACTTGAAACGACCAGTTAGCCACCCGTAAATTCACGGGACTGTAGCTAATCCATGCGCGGTAGAGGTCAGAAACGGGTGCGCGTGGCCGTGAGATCGATATTCAGGCTATCACTCCCAGCGCACTAGCAACGGTCTTCATGAGTGAGGGATTAAATGCGACCGAGGAGGTTCATCGATATATGGCAGATGCATTGGCGATTCAACGGCACTTGAGTACCGATACTCGAGACCGGTTCCACCAATTTGGCACCTATGTATGGATGGGTACACCAGGAGTCGGCGACAGCTGGAGTGGAACAGTAAGTCCTCAAACCCTCTTCTGATATTGCTAATAAATCTCAGTGGTGGTCAACTACCCTCACCTTCTTTGTCGTTCACAATGAGCAACCGGGCAAGGACTCGGCCCCGCTAGTAGATGCGGGCGTCTTCAAAAGTACATATCCAGCAGTATCTCCAGAGGATCGGTACATCAGGGAGGAAAAATTCACTATCTGTTTCTCGTCGTATCGCCGCTGGATCGTGCCAGGCGATACGATAGTCTGGGGCGCTCCGAGATTCAAGAACGCGTCCGAGTTTGGACCATGGCAGCTACTTTCCATCAATGCTCCGAGACCACGTTACCTTAGCAGAGAAGGCCGTGAAAATACACAATTCGTCATCTGGATTGTTGAAAACCTCGAGCGTATATATGCATACTGGTCGAGTGTTTTAAATGAACTTGATCGTCAAATATCGGTTCCGGTTTGTCAATTCCTGGTCTATTTTATCTCATCCTTACTCACATCTCCTAGAGTACTGTCATGTTTAATCAAAAAGTCCGCAACGAGATCCTTTTCGAAGACGAAAACTTCAGCAACTCCAAACGCTACTTCTGGGCACTTCAGAGTCTCCGCGTATTTGCCGACACTATCGAGCGAACGATTGACCTAATCCCAAGGATTTTTCTCTACATCCACCTTCTGGGCGACAACAGCTATACCGAGGAGTGGAAGCAAGCCCGGGTTACCGGGATAACAGCAAAGTTCGAGTCTGTGCGGGAGCGTATTGATCGTAAGCGTACGGAAATCCAAGGGCTCAGCGACGGGGTAAGTATGGTTCTGGTGTATTTGCGTCTGCTAAATGCCGGTACATAGCTTTTCTCTGCATCCTCGGTAGTCGAAGCGCGACTCGCCGCAAACCAAAACAATAATATCCGCTTGCTAACGTTAGTCACGATTGCATTTCTCCCAGTATCGCTGGTGACTGCGGTTTTCAGCATGCAGGTAATCACCTCCGTGCAGTACATCACGACCCAGCTCTGACCTAGCGTGAAGGTGCTTCCATCGAGCGCAACCCTCGCGTCATTCTTCGTCACCGCAATCGTCATTAGCTTAGTAACATTCATGATCGTATTCAATCTTCGCACTTCCGATCGACTGCTGTTCCAAACATACGGAGAATGGACACGGAAGCTGCAGGAGAACATGATACAAGACACCAACGAGCTATGGAAGGCAAGGGGGCATCGGTTGCAACAGGCAGAGCAGTTTAACAGGAACCAAACGCCTGTCAGTAGTTGGTGGTATGCCGGATTTTTGTTGCGCAGGAACCCGTTCACAGCGATGAAGAGGACTTTCAAGCGAGATGTTGCAGAAAAAATGCAAGTTTAAAGCTAGAAGTATTCTTGCATGAGCATTGTTGACAGAGCTCGTTTTATTTGGGGGATTGAGTGGAGGTATAGGGTGGATTCATACTATATTAACTAACTCGTTTTAATTGTCGCAGAGGATTGAGACCTCTCCTTTATATCACGTGATATTGGGCTTCGTACCTCGGCATCTAAAATAACTCACTTCAGTCGGCCTGGGCTAACTGGGCCTCCCAACTTCGATCCATCACTACCCCGAGGACCAAAATTTTCTGTTGCGATATGTGGAGAACCATGTGGACTAACTAAGATATAGAGAGAAGAGAGGACCAGAAAGACTTGGCCGTATAGCACTCTTGAGAACATATATGCTCCGTACGGTACGCGACCTGTGCCGACTCGCAACCTGGAGCCGGCGCAACCGCAGCCTAGAGACGGTTTGCAACCTGGACTCCCATTTGGGACCCCATTTCCTACAAGCCGCAGTATAGGCGTTCACCAGTAACAAAGCTGGAGTCTCATGCAACTGCAAGAAAGCCTGTGACACACAGCTCTGCAGATGCTTTAAAAATGAACTCAGCTGTTCTGTCTATTGCCACAAATCAAATTACAGACTCAGATAGCTATGACAGCAACATTGGTAATAAAAATCCATTCACTGCTGAATCACCCAGGTTGGTATCTACTGCCAGAGCAATACCGGGTATACGCAAGAGCACCTTACATCTGACTAGAAGCTCAACCTGTCTACAGACCTCTCCTGAGTAGAAAGATCAGTGCGAATAGATTAGATTAGAAGTAACACTCTAGCTAAATACAGAATTCAAGATAAATGTATGCTAAAACTCAGAGGGTGGTAAATTGTAAACTTTAAAGTCTTCAAGTTTTATATGTATGTAGAGGGGTAAAGTACTAGTAAGGTCGCCGATAGCAGACGGTTTGCAAACGTTCGCCAGTTCGCGAGTGGGACTAAATGTCGCGAACTGGTGACTCCAGTTCGCGAACTGTAAGGGTCGCCGATAGTACGGAGCATATATACACCCTTTATGCGTATTCTAATATTATAATACTACCGCCAAGCAAATTCCGTGAAGTCATTGTAAGGCTGGGTTACGGTTTTTTGATTTCCGGAAACTAGAAAATCCGCCGAGTACGCCGCCTAGGCACCATTAGAGAAGCGTTTACGGAAGTCTATATGGAACTAATATGATTTCTTGACTAACTCAGGCTAGGCTTGGTTGCTATTACAAAATCTTGTACATCCGAACTCAGTGTACACATTGACAAAAGCAAGAATTATCAACGCGACATCGGTTTCTCCAACGGCAATTCTTCCAATTCATCGGGAAAGGCACCGGAGCTTGTAAGTTCATGGATGATCTAGTGCCCCAGGAGCTCTCTTTCGATGTGGTTGAGAACGGTATCCATAGAGTTATGCTCGGAAACTCATTTCCTCAAACAACGCAGTCACTGACAATGATATTCGCTAATCGCTTATGAAAATTGATGATGGGTTGGGGGAACATATCATGTGTATCAATAACATCTGTACAATACATCAACGACTCCGGTGACCGTTCATGACAAGCATCGATCGATGCGTATGGAGGTGTTAGATTTGCTATCAGATGTATCCTCTCCGGGCTAGTCTGATCTCTGTCTCTAATCGCCACCATCTACTCGATCTGATCAATCTCTTACATGACTGAATAGGTTTTGAGCCGAACTCATCTGTTGAGGTTCAGAATGAGGCGTAGAAGTCTCTCGGTGTCGCCGGTAAGATTTTGCGTAGCCTATCACTCCGACTGATACGTACGCCACTTGTTACGATATGGAAGTTGGGGAGAACCGTGTGCGTGTATTCCATGGTGCAGAGAAAAGAGAGAAGGAGAAAGACTCGAGATATATACAGAAGGCATCAGCCCCTGCAGCAGGACCGTGTATCAGGCCTGTAACATCATGTACATCTGTAACACCACTCGATGTCCGTGGCTCTGGAGCTGACACAATTCAGCATTCCCGAGGTTCTGAGTTCGCCGCCACGCACTCTTCGAGATTTACTTATCGCTACCTACATTCCTGGCTGCTTCGCCAGTTCTGCAAGCTGTTCCGAGAGTTTATCCCCTACCTACTATTTGTTAGTGTGCATTCTCTTACTCTAGTTTTTCAACTTTTAATCTTCAAGTACGCTTATGATTTCTCTTACGATCGATCAAATCTCTTTTCACATCATCAACATGCAGAAGGAAGGGGTTCACCAAAGCTCGTAGCCATCAGCCTTCGCTGTATCGACTGATAGCTATAGCCCTCTTTACGGAGGCGGTAAACGACGATGCGAGATATTCCGGGGGAGCCTAAGCCTGTACACCCGTTATATACAGCTAACAGCATCCAACCAGCGAAAGCCTGTGCCTCCTTCGGACTACGCACTTGTCCTTTCTCTCCCCACAATTGAAACGAACGAGTCAGCATCCCTGACAGCGTCTACTAACAACCTTCTCTTCTGCGAATGACGGTATCGGTCAGTGGCCCCGAGACATTCACTACAGCATCCTTATCTGGAGATACTTCATTCCCCTTCCTTCCTTCCGCTGCTTCCAGTCCATCAGATGTCCTTAAGAGCAGTATACCTACCAACCTCCCCCTTTGTTTAATCTCCTTACGGCACAGCATGATATCGAAGTTTGGCATCATCAGCCTACATTACCATTTGCACTAGTTCTTCTGGAAAACATAACAGGAAATTTACAGCAGATCCAACTCTCTATCGAACCCGCGCTTACTATGCAGAGCGGTGACCAACAACGGCCGTTGAAAATGATCGATTATGCCTACGAACGGAGACCAATGAACGACTTGGAGAACGAATAGAGGTTAATTATATGAGCTGAGAAGGAGTGGCATAGATGAAAATGAGCTAGAGGGCTAACTGAGCGGTGGGGAGATGGGAGGAGGAGCTCGGGCAAGGTCGGAGGTGGGGACGGCAGAGAGCGAAGGGGACGAAGGGTGGAGAGAGGAGCTCTCCCTTACCTAGCTGACCTCCTGGAGGGGCAGGAGAAAACGGGCACTAATACCCTAGGTAGAGTGAATACAGTATGATTAAACAACAGGATGGTGACGACACGGACTCAAATCCCGAGAATGAGAGTACGGCATCGGCCAAAAGAACCGCAGAATTTTATACTGCCACCCATATGACCGAACCTCAGAGCAAATCAAATTCAATGACACTTCTGGGCTGCGTACTACTCAAGTTCATGGCCAGTGACTTTCATGGGTCATCACTCAGTACTATACTAATAGTATTCACCAACATTAACTATCACTCAGTTCATGTGTCGGTATCTTTATTACTATACTAGTACTGGAGACGGCTTCGCCACCTTTGTGGATGTTAAGGTAATTGAAATACATTGTCTTTAGCCAGCTCCCGACCAGAGCTTGGGTTTGGCTTGAAAGGCAGCTGAAAAAGTAAGGAGTTGGAAAGAGGATATATAAGAGGCGAAGAGTAGTAGGAGTTAGGCAAGTAGCAACTTTAGTATCTATCTGCCCACTCTCACACTGCTGTATATACTATTTCTAGTTTGCATCTTATTGACTCTGTGTCTAGTATATGGCTTTTGGCTCTATAGAGAAGAGTTCAGTTGAAGTCATAGCTGCAATGGTGATCACCACTCACTGATGATACCAATGTCATTTAAAGTTTGTTTATATTGCAATTAGTACTTTGTATTAAATGTTACTATTGAGCTATTTCTTGTACTGCAAAAATTTGAATTTAATAAATAAAAGTTACATACTGCGGGAATAGTGGAATATTACCTAATAACTTCTTGTCTATGATCTTATATATTGTGTAAGGTTATTTTCACTGTATTATTTAAATTGGCAAATCTGAATGTAGGGTGATTCGCCTGATGTCAGATAGAGCATACAAACATGCATATGCGAGGTCGTACATATACAGTCTTTGGTCCTCGTGATAGATCAATCAACTTAATTGTCAAGTCAGAGACAAATCGAAAGTAACAAATTGCCAGTCACATCAGTCGAGTGATTTCTCATGAAGCTATTTGGGGTGAGATTTTTTATGTTTGATATAGTCATGGACTCCAGAGACAGCTGGGTACCATCCAGCTTGTTGCCTGTAATATTGAGACTTATGGGTGGGAAATGGAGCACTAATTATCATAAATCTCGGTCCTAGTCACCTCCACTAGTGCACAAATGGAACACATTTACCTAACACTCAACAACACAGAATTGCCAAACACTGGCTGAGAATTTGTATATTGAATTTCCAGGTAGTTAACTCTCAATTAGCGCTACTGTAGGGGGGGGGTCTTACTGGGTGGTTGCAGTGTAATAACAAAAGAGGCGCCAAAGATCCGACAGTGAGCCCACCGAAGAGCCCGCTACCGCCAAAGGAATAGATATTTGACCTCAATTATCAATGAAGGATAGGGTTTTACAAACCGCAAGCGCACTGGTAGGTAATTACCGCCGCTGATGCAAGGACAATTGCATGGACATGACTAGTAGATGCCAAATTGGTGAGAGTGAAATATTAATGCGTGTTAGACCAAAAGTGTTCCTTAATTACAACACAGGCGATAACGGCAATACCGTAGGGGGAGTGGAGACAAAAAGTTATTCCGAAAGCATCGGATCGCAAAACTGTGAAATTCAAAGCTATCGGACTCTAGGTAATAGCTGAGCACACTATGTGTTCGACGCTGTCAAATGGACGACATGTGAACAAGCATACGGTTAATAGAATAGCGATAATAATGTAAAGGCCAGTACCGGCACGTACCACTGCATATAGCCTAGGACAATAATTGGTAGGATACGGTTATTGAATAAATAGACCCAGCCTTCGTATGACCGGAGAGGATGCTTCCTTCCTATGGCTGGAGATTGATGTCGAGCTGATGGGATTCAGTCGGATCTATACATAGATGCATATGCACGCATTCGTACAAAGACTGCCGTATATATGGCCTTTGTGGCCTCTTAGATAGTAAAATCAAGATTCTTTACCTCTACTTTTGACACTCACAGTCCTGGTGTCCGAAACCCTCCAGGAGGCAAATCTTAGTCCAGCGCAAGGCAAGGTCTTGTCTAGGCGGGATGGACTTCTGCGACCCCTGCCTCAAATTAAGCTAACCTCTATCAAGATGAAGCATTGACTGGAAGATTGTTGGATAATATCTTCAAGAGTACCTGTAGCAAGTGATTCTTAGCCATTTCATCCTTTTCTCGGTTCATACAGAGAGAGGTTCCGGTGATCGCGGGAGTTATCTGTATGTTGGGTGTCAGTAGATTTGCCGGACCCTTACGTACAGCAACATTGATATCCACACTATCAAGTGATGATACCGCATAAAACATTTCAATGTCACTGAAATTACCACGGATTGGTCGCTTGAGATGTCCCAGGTAATGGAGCTTCCCTAATGACTGGGGCGGATGTTATTGCGATTTGACGAGGTGGAGTAATTTCGAGTGCTATTGCTAATATGATATAGAATAGACCCCACTTCTGCGCTTTACGGTTGGTTAGATTATGCCGAATGCCACGAAGACGAATCCCTTGCATCGTGGCATATTTATTGTCTGGTGCCTGTTTAACTCACGTGAAAAAGCTTTTCTGCAATGTGTTGAGCTTGGCGGCGTTTTCGATTATTAGCGTAATGATGTCCGTGATTTCGGTTTTCTTAATTTTTGGTTGGGCGTAGGAGATTTGGAATGATGAATGATGGCGCTGAGTCTGACGAGACATCGAGATAACTATAATCCGTTCGGATGTCTTCGAATGTTTCTGCGCGTTAGCACGCAAGTCCAGCACGTCAGTAACTTGGAAGGGAATGGGTAAGCCATTGGACAGGTGATGCAGTTCTGTTCGAGGGTGTCGTTGGTAGGTGCGAGGGTTGTATGTTAGGTCGATTAATACTTTTCAGAGCTGGGGTTTGTTCGTTGCAATGGGTTGAGAATCTAGCGGAGCCGCAAACAGTTTGGAGCTGGTAAAACGGCCAGGGCGAGACAACCTAGCACCCAACTTTGAGCCGCATCCGTTGCACATGTCTACCTTTCTCAATTTCCGCGCTACAAGCATCAACCCTCAACATCAACACATACTCAACCATGTCATTCAGCTGCCTACCAAAATTCAATTTCAACTTTTCGCAATATACATGTCACCTCGTCTCGCCTGAAATCCGTGGACTACTGGACATCTATCGCTGAGACGATCGCTTCCTTCATCCCCTAAACATCACATTCTCGACCTAGACCCGGCTTCGCTATACACCACCAATGATTCCCGCTACTTCATCTGCAACCCCACCAGCGCCCAAGGGTACGTTTTACAATTACTTTCGCAAGACGATCTATGGTGTAGGTGGTAGCTTTCTCGGGAGAACCCAAAGATTGACCGTCACGCATATAGATACTGCGACGCTATCTACTTAGACCACCTCCTCCGTTCGTCTTCAAAACTCACAAACTCCAACCCGGCGGCGGAACAGGACTACCGCGGTCTCTACGTCCCTGCAACCTGGTACATCGACACCTTTACACTCTAGTTCCTCAACGTCGTTGTACGATTCCAACGTACATTGTCCGCCCACTATATTGACCACTCTTATCATTCCTAGTCCACACCAAACTCACCTTCCACAAAATTACCACCCATGTCCCCACCGAAAGCAGTAGCTTCCTCACCCGACGTAGCTGCAAATGCACTACTTACTCGTACCCAGATGATCACCTATTTCGGCGGTGGAAAGTCGCATTGGTAAGGAATTGAAGACCGGAATGCACGGAGAGATAAAATATATACAATGAACGTTTCTTGATGGTGTGTGTGAGGGTTATCTGCCACGGTGATGAAGGATACTCGCATCTGCGTCAATAATGGTTGGGCTGTCAACCTATGCAGTCCTCAAATAGCTGAGCCGAGTGGCACCTTTGGAAATTGTCGCTGTTAGATTGAATCAGTTCCGTAGATCCCGGAAATAGATACAAGCGTTTAAAAATCGCTAACCTATCAGCGGTTGTTATTGATAAGTTGTAATTACCTAACTACTGCAGGCCGTGTTATCACGATTATGGCCAATTCCAGAATCTTGGGTAAAATATTTGTCAATTCTCAAAATAAATGCAGCTAGTACGAAATTATCATTACAAACAAAGAATCTGCTTGACGATAGAATTAATAAATTGATGTAAAACATGATTTTGCGCATATGCTGAGAAGCACCGCCATACTCTATGCAACATCTGAACTGAACAATCTGTAAAGTTTAAAACTTGTTATATAGACACCTTAATAATGCATCGCTGCGTTCCAAACCACCATCAAGGTGCATACTAATCATCTTGATTGCTATAATTCTTAAATTTTTAAGGTTAGGTAGCTGCATACCATTAATATTGCAGCTACGATCCTTGATCGATAGTATTTCATTCGCTGGATATATCCCATAATTATTGGTACGTTATCTTAGACATATATTTCCAGATATTCCGTCAGCGGGGAAAATATCTCAGTAATGAAAACACTGGGTGCACATCTGTGGACAGGTAAATCTGAAATGCAGGACATGCAATCTTCTCAATGCGACAGTCTTGCCGGGTCTTGTATTGTCCGTCTGGACAGGATTCATCTTGCATTGCATTCCATCTTGGACCAATTATTAGCTCCCCCAATGGATTAGACAGCAGCGGTGTATTTGATACTGCAGTTAGTCGTCGTGCTCAAAAATTGCAAGCTCTCCCAACAACATCAACCTTTCGTTCTTCGTCATTGGGGTTCAGAATATCGGGAAATAGCCGAAAGCTCAGACCATAGAATTCGTAGAAAAGAATGCGCAACCACAACACTCTACCCAACCCCGGACTACAATTTTTCTGGCGGAGACTTTAGACTAGGGACTACTAAGCCTGCATGTAAGCGGAGAGATAGTTTGGTGAAGCGAGTGATGCTCCGGTGATTGGCCTTCACTCAGATTTGTGTTCATACACCCCAGGTACAAGGCTCCTATGCCCAGCACTGGAATACAAGATTGGTATGCTATGAAATCCGTTACGAAATGAGTGGTTTTCAATCTAAAAAACCCCGAGATAGGGAGCAGCAACCTCTGCTAAGGATCACTAGATTCTGCTTTAGGGCCTTAAATGTGTTTACACATGCCCCGTCCTGGACGACGATGGCGGACCCCAAAAGACTAGCATCTGCCCGGACTATTGGGAAGCCTGTTCAGCCATTGTCGATATATTGAGTGATAAAACCAGGTATCAAAGAGTGGTGGTAATAATTTTCCAAGTGTCAAGGTTCATTGGACATGCTTCACATATGCGCTGCCCAAGGAGATTGCATTGCGAATTAAGTCTAGCTGGCCAGTTTAGGGAATTCGATATTGAGATTTGAAGTAGTCCATACGCTCCAAATCTCGTGCAAACCTTGCACTCGGAAGAGTATCACGAAGAACTATATAACTTAGTATAGAATCCTAATAAACCATGATAGACTTACCAATTTGCACAGATAACATACAGAGCCTTCTTCAACCTTCCCGCACAGGAAGCTTCTCACCTCCGCAAAGGAACTATCGCCACTTTATTGCACTGCAGCACATAGGCTAGTTTCCTACAGTGTAGAGATAGGTATGTTAGATACTTTAAAGTTTGTCAGATTTGATTGTTTTAATCATACTGCATTTACTCTATTTAGAGTAAGGCGGTGCCCACTTCCCCTTCTCCTACTTCTATCCTGCTTCCCTTTTAACAAACGAAAGCAAATGAATGGTAACATACTGAAACAAATGAAAAGAAAGAGAAAGACTAAATACCCTCAGCTCAGCAGCGTGCGAACTTCTCTACCTCAGTGGCCGCAAGGAAGCTCATCGCCGCATGATCACACTTCTCCATGGAAAACAGCTTGGATAGCTGCACATACCTGTTGTGCTGAACGTTTTGTGTCGAATCTCTCTTGACCAGAAGTGAACTATCTAACTCTAAAATGGCAATAGCCTTATCTACTCGGCGATTTTTCAGGTTTCCGCTCCCCTGTTCCCCATACCTTTACCAGTGTCATGCCAAGTGTCATTATAAGTGCTTAACATATGCTAAGGTTAGCGGTTGAGGGTGTGCAGAAACTTGAAAAATCGCCGAGTACATGCTAGTGAACTCCACGAACCCTAACCCTAGCACACCTGATATCTGTACTCATTCTATCCAACAATGCCTAAATATTACCTCTTTCCAGCTAGTTTCCCGCCTAACTACTTCCTAAAACTTTCACAACTCATTCTACCACCGCTTACAGCTGTGGAAGAGGTGTTCCTGCGTCCAGGCCACCTTCCGCACCACCAGCATTTATCATCACCTCGTTGCACGAAGCGTTTGAGGTACTCCGCAGGGGGGTGTCCCCGCATTTGAGTTAGTGTATCATGTATGCGAGGGACTTCCAGCTCTGCATTGAGATAGGTCTTCGACTCCCGGATTGTACTCCCAAGACTTTCGCGGACTGCGTTGGCTTACCGATTTGTTTTGTCATTCCTAGGGATGCTCGATGCTTTGAGATCTACCAAATTTCCGTTTTAATGCAGTGGCCACGCAAGAGAGCTCGTGCTTCATTGTTGATCAATCGCGCTAATTGCTGTCCAGGGCCTAACCCGAGATATGCTGTTCATTGAACTGCTACCTGAGAGTAGCTGAAGACCACTGCGGTCAGATTACAGTATTTGAAGCAGCAGCGGAGTTCGATGTCAGCAATCAGGTAACCGTTATCTCTCTCTATAACAAACAACGCCTTTGGAATGGGTAGGTCTTTGAGGTTCGGCGGTTTTCATACTTGATAGGAGATGGTAGAACGGGGTACTTAACTTTGGTTATAGTAGGGACATCGAGAGGATGGAGTTGGGGCGAACAGGTATGTACGTATCGATACTTGAGGAAACTCGATGGTTACAGTTTTGAATTGCGGCCTCCTTGTAATGCCTATATAATCATCATGTATTCTCATGTGATAATCTGTATTACCGAAAATTTTATGATTACAATCTAGAAAAGAAAAATGGACAACTGTCTTTACGCCATCGTAGCATCTTAACAACTAAGACATTGGGTAGTACCTTGATTTCACTCGCTCGACTGTAGTTAAATAGCTTTGATTTACATTCGTGCTATTGATGTAGAGAAAGTTGCCGCCGGGGATGTATCACAAGTCATCACTCGACAAAAAGAAAAGGCTCATGTTGCATGTAAACTTGCAGCTTTAGCCTTAGAATCCATGAGACCGATACGAGCTGATGGCAGGGTATGAGCTGATGATAGAGTACGGACTGATGGAACTCGGCCGAACAATGAACAATTAGGCTTACGAGGCTCAGCACGAGAAAGAGAAAAGAGCTGGTACACGGGACTACTGTATAGACTTCGTACTTAGAGGTGTAATCAAATCAATCAACAACACAAAGAAACATCTCAGACAGATACTTCTTTCGTTCAAATATCGAAGAAGAGGTTGTGCCGCAGAGAACTAGTGCAGCCTAGTTAGCTGGCGTTGTGAAGATAATTAGGTGAGAGAGGTTGTTCTTGAAGAATCTTCCCATCCGATGATTGTATTGTAAGGCCGAACTAGAACTAGAAAATATATTCTGCTGTGGATTTCTACCTCACGGTCTAGATACTAATCGTAATGTCAATGATTTGAGTGTAGGCCGCTGTATGGCTGAGTAGGGGCGCGGGATATACAGAACTGACAAATGTAATTAGCTACTTCATGCGATAATATAAGTATAGTAGTGGATGCTAGAGCAGTTTCCTTCCTCACCTATAGCTTGTGAGGATTAGGCGCACATTACCCTCCAAGCCAGCTGTCACCGTGGTAGCGCTAACAAGGGTACCGCCAGATCGCTAGACAGTGATGACCAAATATATGGCAACTCTGGGTCGAGAATGGGTCGATTCTCCGCATGTTTTCCCAACCGTCAAGCATCGCTAGGAGTGCATCCACATTCGGTCTCGTGATTATTGAACGGTCTATGGGCAGTATCACAAATTACAACGCTCCTGGATGTACTAGATGCTTTCGTTTTAGACCCAAAATCAAAAAATCACTAACCATATACTAAGTTACATAGGAAATGACATCTAGCTCTTTTGTTCATCCAGAAGTCCCCATAGTTCGCACGTTCGCATCCTACCATTATTCTTTTACCCCACCGCAATGGTTAATCCTACGTGCTTGCGATATCGAACCAGAGAGTTATGCATTTTGACCCTCCAAGTTAGCCAAACGTTGAGGTTGAATCTGTGAGACAAGTCCTAATCTGTTTACCACATCACATACGGAGCGCAAAGAAGACGAGTCAGTCTCTCCCGAGCTGTTCGATCTTAGTGAGTGAGCACCCGGAGGACTTGTACGAATGCGCATAGGGTTGTGCTTTAAAAACGGCCGCTTGTCTTGGAAAAGTACTCCAGTTAGCAACAATAGCTAGGATATGCAATTGGGAGACCATACCAGGGTTCACATGTTGCTCTTGCTGCCATTCGAGGTACCGCGGGAATCCACTTATCAAAGCGTACTTCGACACTTCATCCTGGCCAGCGCTGAGGTATTGATCCTCCACACGCAGACAAATTCTTGTTTTATTCGATGCATTTGTGATCAGGAAGCTGACAGAAAGCTCAAAGGCCTGTGGTGATGCACTCTCGTGTAAAGGAGACACTATCTTTGAGCACATCGACTTGAACAATTCCATATCGACCCAGAGCGGATCAAAGACAACAGCTTCTCGCTTTTTGTCCCAATACTGCCTGTAGAATACATTGTTCTTGGAATCGGGAGATTTGGATATTTGCTGAAGAAGTCGTTGGCATAGAGTTCTGAGCTGCGAGGAGCCAGCGACTAGTCGACAGAAAATTGTTCCTATTAGTCCGCTGCGTTAGCCTTGCATTCTAATCATATTTCTCTCAGGGAAAGTGGCCAGTTCTTACCGTTGTATTTCTCTAAGTTTTGTAAGCCAGGAATTGGATTCAATCGACATTCTTCCTGAAGATAGAAAAGCGATGCTATCAATGTTGAAGCCACATTTTTGACCGCAGGTGAGTTAGCGAACATTTCTGCAGTGCTGCATTCCAACTCGTCCATTTGATCAGCTTTGTCGAGACTAGGAACGATATCAAATTTGGGATTTAGCCGGCAATATTTCCGATGGTTGTCGTGCCGATCTTCGACCGGTGAGCGTAAAAATGCGGCGGAAAACCTATCCCAAATCTCTTCGCTGTTCAGGCTGTTGTCGATCGTGTCTGAGACGATCTGAGCTAAATTTTTGGCATATGAATAGGTGCGGAATGTTTTAATTTTTCGACTTCTCTTCTCCAGCTTCTCCGACTTCTCCGACTTCTCTGTCTTCTCCGACTTCTCTAGCTTCTCCGCGCGCGCTCGAGGAATCTTCTCACGTCCAGTACCAATGGAAAGTAAAATGTCCGGATCACAGTCCTCAAATTCCGGCCAGATACATTTACGTTCCATGTTTGCGAGCTCAATGGGGTTGTTGTATTTCATCCCTCCGTCAATGAATTCAAGACCTGCAGGCTCGTAAAAAAACGGTTTAAAATATGTTGGTGCTGCAGAGGTCGCACGCAGTCTGTACTATGATGTCAGTCATATGGTAATGGTTTATTGCTCATGAAGATCCGTACGCTTGCCATGCTTTCAGCTCCGAGACTTGACTTGTGGCTCGGAAAAACTCATATGGGGGTGCTTTATGCTAAGTTAGCTCCGAGTGATAACCCAAAATTGGACTTAACATACAGCATTCTCTCACCGGTCTGTTATAATTTGCAAGGAGGTAGGACTGGTTGTTCGATGTTGTTGTAACTGCAACCTTGGTTGGGTGCTGGTTTTCCTGATTTTGATTTGTTCCAAAGATTGGTGCTTCTCCAAATACTTCTTTTAAGGCTTCTTCCAAACCTCGCGTCTTATACTTTCCATTATGGTGCGCCTCAATAAAACGCCCTACAAGGCGCACGTTGCCTAGCTTGTGGATTTGGAAAGCTTTCCGAGCGAGCTCTTTGAATCGTTTTGAGCAAGTGGCTACATCTAGTTGCTGAGCTCCTATTCCAAAGGCAACTATTCCGCCTCCGCTGCATATATCATGTCAGTAAATCAACTTTGACTCTCTGCTACGAATATTGCAACGCAAGACAGAGCAAACTTACCTTGTACCAATAATCAGATCGAAGAAGTCCCTAACCGGAATTCCCAGGCCAATAGAATTCTCAATCTCTTGCAGGATAGACAACTGCACAATTGAACGTATGCCGCCGCTGATTGACCGTCAGTCAATGTAGGTAGATCATTGAAATATGTTTGCAGACAAGGAAGGGATAACATACCCGTCCAAAGAGAGAATCCGTAACCCTGCTGTTGGAGGTTTTACTTTCGTCTTCCAAGTTGGAACCCAAGGATCATTGATATTATAGCAAAGAGGACAACCGGATACACAAAGGAAATTTCCGCAGTTTGAAGACTCCGCGTAATTCTCGACACAATTTTGGCAGATAATATGACCACACTGCAATGTGTGTATCGGAATGTCGTTCAAGCAACAAAAGCAAGTACTATGGTGATATGAAACCATGCGAAGGTCTGATTTATCTTTTTTGGGTACCTCGTGCAACATCCAAAAATGGGTGATCGTACTTAGAGTTTGTGACTTATGAAATTCCGCAGCAGATCTTACTTCTGGATCTCCCGGCCCTTCGTTGGCTTGTTTGCATTCACCTTGCTCTTTAAAAAGACCATCAAGCCTTGAACGTACGTTGTTGAGGAATTTTTGCCCATGGGAGCCATATGAAGAGCGAAACGGTCCATCACCAAATATGTTCCCGTCCAGCCTTTGGTGACCTTTGGAATGTCCCAACGCAACGTTCGCACAGCGGTTTCCATGACTGTCCTTCTCTTCACAACGCCAGTGCCGGCTGCGAAATAGTTCTACCGATTCTCGGCAAAAGCTTATGTAACGCTCGGTTGCCAGCGTCGAGTTCCCTTGAGTACATATGGGTTAGCGAGGTCTATGAACAGCGTTCCTAAGCGGCCCGGCCTCGATTTTGGAGGCTTGCCTTGGCAACGGCCAGGCCCGGCTTCACACAGGCTGGCTGGACCTGGCCGCTTAGAAGCACTGACTATGGATAATTAGTACACTCACCTCTGTATGGATACCGTTTTCTGAAGATGTCGAGAAAGACGCAAGATGCAACTAGAGGTGCCGTCCGCTCAAGAACCTCAGATTCGCTCCACTCCGGGAAGTTCTTCGACATGTACACAAAAAGATTCAGCACGTGGTCTTTAAAGGTGGGATTGATCGGATTATATTTCAAAGCTGAGCTCAAAAAGTTAAACGGGGCTTCGGGGTTCTGTGAGAAGTGTTCTAAGCCGATTTCAAAATACCTGTCCAGCTCTTCGCTTATCATTAATAGACCAACGGATTTCCGTCGTTCTTCAGAACTCTTCGAAGCCACTTGGATTTCCTGGTATAACTTTTGGTATTGCTCATGAAGGAGAGCTGGTGGACGACTTGAATGAGGTATGCAGACCACCTTGAATCCACTGTAATAGCAGAGAAGAAGGTCTTGCAGTGTTGCGATTTTTTTCCCTTGTTTACGCCATCGTTCAGCCAACTTAGGTAGTGGGCCTCTTCGGTTGTGATGATTGTCCTGAACGATTGAATCTAGACGACTCAAGGTGCTGGTCGAAAAGCCCACATCCCACCAACTTTCAGCATCCTTGATAATGTGACCAGCAATCAGTACTCATCGAGAAATCAAGAAACCAGGTATATATGCGGGTTACTCACCTCAGTATCGGGCTCCAGTGCGTTGATCGCGATAATGGCGTACGGTAGCATTGGCTGGTTCAGTGATTTGTCGAACGCTTTCTCAGCCCAAGTTATGAGATTACTAATGTGATGCTCGATTTTTCTTGACCTATTAGCTCATAACAATTTCCATATGAAGAGTATAATACCGGGTGTTTTTAGTCACGAAGCATATCACATCAGAAAAAGTATACAGAATTGTCGGGTACAAATGGTTCACAACCCACTGCTGTGACTGATCCTGGTTTTGAGCAAATTGAACATCTCTTTTTCTATATCCAGAAACTTTCCAGTTCTCATCTGCTTTGCAGCTTACTTGCTCAGGTAGCATCGCACGAAGATCGTTCAGTTTTTTAGACAGAGATCCTACCGCGGGATTGTTGCCGCCGTCAAGCCCTTCGCAGTCGCAATAGAGGAGTGGTCGTATAGTAGGAAGGGATTTCGGATCTGGAAACAGATGGACATCACCACTCATTGGTGTCCCCGTGGTTTGACCCATGATAGGGAGAGCATGGGCTTGGTCTGTGTTATCACCAGCATTGGTCTACGCCGTGCGAATCAGCTTCCAGTGCTCTAAAACGTGATTGTGGCTATACCTTCATTAAGGCGTTGATCAGAGTACTCTTCCCAGCACCAGTGTCCCCAATAAAAGAGGTGATAGAGGGAAATTGGTAGGCGTTTTCTACCTGCGTGTCATAGACGAGCAGAGAGCGGAAGCGGTCAAAACTATAAAACGTCGCTTTCTCCGAGGACTCGTTATCGGTTGTGACACCGAACCATTTAGTAGATAAGTTGTATTCATGGGCTTCTATCGTGGTGGCTTGTCGGCCTCCGTTCAATATTGAGCGAATTAGAGCTGCAACCCGGAGGTCAGTTTTCTCATGCTTTGTAGCATTGCTAAATTTTAGCTTCTTCCTGTGAATAGGCTGATCCATCCAACACGTTTCGCAGAGCACCATTTCACAACCACTGCACCAAGAAAGAAGTGAAAGCTGATTTTCTTCGCATAGCTCGCACTCTTCTGCGTCGCGCATGTCTTCGGAGACTTCGGCCATTGTTCAGGTCTGTTCAGGCGATAGAGTATGTGAAGGTACAGGGCGCTGCCCAGCACACCGTGGATCGGCCCATCAATATAAATCCTTCACGCGAAGCAAAGAATCGGTGTGCAGAGATGGATATGGTCTCGTTAATTGCGTCCAGTCAATTTTCGTGCTTCTAGATACTATGATCTAGCATGATTGCGATTTTGTTTTCGATTGCGCTAAGTTCGGCGAGGTGAATGGGCATCCACGCTAGTACAGGGTAAGCCATGCATGCGTACACACGGCGCTGTCGTACATTATGACTAGCCTTTTCAAGTAATTCGGGCCACAGTAGCGTATATCACTTGAATCGAGACATTCGCCAGCACACTCTGTGCATCAATTGCGATGTCGAATTTCCGTCTGCTTGCCGCCAGAGATCGGCGTACGGTTTTTTGTTTGAAGCATATTCACTCTAACCGGTTAGGTCGGGACCCCCTCCATCTACCCTTCTTCTCTATCGTATTTCAGACTGCTCACAAACGTATTAATATCTAAAACAGAACGATCTAATAACAAAAAAAAAGGAACAGAGAGTCAAACGAAAGCTCAGCTAGCTCAACTGGTCAGTGTGGAAAACTTACTCTACCACTGTAACTACGAGGAAGTCCATCACACTTCTCCAGGAGGAAACTGCTCCGATATCCACACATTTCGATATCTTCCTGATTTCCATCCCGGTGCCCGTCCGCCCACCATTCATAACTTTCGCTGGTTTGACGTACAGAGATTGTCAAAAGAGCGAAAGTCGAAGAAAGAGACTACGGTCTCGAATTAGCACTGACAGCTAGAACACGACTGATCATGCAATATGTTCTATATCCGGCATTACTCCCGCTTCCGCTACCAATTGTCATTTGGCGCCCATATTCAAAGATAAGGAATTTATAACACTTCCCATTCGCTAAAACTTTATAAATCCCTCAACTTCGTTTGCGACCGTACAGCGCTGTTATTAATAGAATATGGTGCGAAAGTACAGATAGATTGGTTAAAATCTAACGAAGAGTATTCGAAGCAATAATATGATAAATGTAACGAAGTAGAGAAGTGTTCGAAACAAGATCATAAAATACTGAAGAAGGAGGTATCGAGAAGATATTATAGTATTCTTATCGATGTCAGAGCAAGTCTAAAGAACTGTTCTCTAACCGGAGAAACAGTATCTATATATACATAAAATAAGGAGTGATTGTCCGTGACCACGATCGCGGAACAATATCCTAAAACAGTAAAGAAAAACTCTTTAACTGTACATTATTAAACAAAGAACCGTAAGGAAAACAACAGAATAATCTAGGCCGTTCTAAAAGATAAGCGCTGATAAAACCCTTGTTCCAACGGAACCAAAAAGAAGATTCTAGACAAGTTCTAACCGGAACTTTCTAGACATCCATAGATAACAGATAACAAAAGTATTAACACACTACATTATTCTTATCCGCAATGACTTTCCTTTATAGTCGAGTAACATAAGAAAAGTACAAACATTAGTAAGAGAAATGTAGATACTCCTGTATTTTCAATAGTTATGACTAGAGTATCACATTGATTACCTCGGCGTCCCTAATCAGTCGTCTTCCATTCGAGCTTAAGCAGACCTACTAAAACTCCCGCAAGTGTAAGTGGAGGGCTGACCACTGTTAATCAATCGCGCAAATACGTCAACACTCCCAGGGTTTTCACCTACAGCCTAAGGAGTCCATCTTATCATTTGGATATGCGTTGTTGTCTGCCTAGATGAGTAGTTTATCCACGCTGCGGTATTTGTTTAGGATCTTGTTCTGAGTTGCACCAGTGTAAATTTTCCGATAGCCTATCGTGTGAATGATAGGCTGTTGGTGCACAGTTGTTCCCGGTGCCACATCGGCAATCGTGGCAATGATCACTTCTAATAACTATCGTGTGCTCCGCATCGACTTGTATTATGAGCCTAGCCTTGAACAAGGTGCTATATGGTATCATCTATCGGTGATAGAACGTACACCCTGTTCTTGTCGACATTAGTATCGCGCATTGTCATCCAATCACATTTTACAAATTTACCACTCTTCACGAGTCGCTGAAATTAGCGTTCCTAACAGGCCGGGTCGGCCGGGCTTCGCTATTTTGAAGCCGGCCGCTAGGCTTTCAGAGTAGGCTCGGCCGGCTGGTATTAGCGCGCACTTCTGGAGATATAGCCCGGCCGGCCTGCCGTTACTATATGGCCTGGAAGGAGGTCGCCGACACACTAGAAGTTGGCGAACTGACTCACAAGCTGTACTCATACGCAAATTTTCACTCGCCTCTGGTATTCCAATCCATGGACATCCATAGACTTCCGCCGAGCTCCAGGCTCTCTTGTATATAAAAACATGGATTCTTCCTTGGGTAGTTCAATAAACTTCTTCCGCTTTACACTCACAACACCTGCTGTTGCTATAGTACTTAGGGAGAACCGTGTGTAGATTCTAAGATACAGCGAAGAAGAGAGGAGAAAGACTCGAATTATATACAAAGGATCATCGGGGAAAACTTTGATGCTTCGCCACCCTTGCCACTCTGAGTCACTTGTTACCGGATATGTAATACCTGCTGTTACGATATGGAAGTAGGGGAGAACCGTGTGCGTGTATTCTATGGTACAGAGAAAAGAGAGAAGGAGACAGACTCGAGATATATACAGAAGGCATCAACCCCTGCAGCAGGACCGTGTATCAGACCTGTAACATCATGTACATCTGTAACACCTGCGGATGCCCACGGGCTGAGTGACCTTCTATGTCCACTTCAAATTTGTATGCCACTACTAAAAATAGCTCATTCTTCACAGAAAATAATCCGTCCATCACTAAAATTAACATAGTCTGCTACCCATATAGGGTAATTGTTTGCTGTTTTCATGTTTCAGATATGTAGGCCAGCTTGCGGGCCTGCACAAAGCTGCGGGCTTTTTCAAAAAAGCCGGGCCCATGCAGGCTTTCGAAATTGGCAGCCGATAGCCGGCGAAAGCCCTCGGGCCGGCCGGGTCCGTTCAGTCACCCCCGTACTTGTTGACTCCTCCCCAGGGAATGTCTCGATGGCGTCTACTTCTACAGAGACACAGCACTGCCACGGTCGCAGTATGCCATACTATGGAAGGGAGCAGGATTGGGCTGACGATGACTTCTATAGGCCCTTCGCAGCCGTCAAGTAGGATCCTGTATTTCCAGAGCACGAGCAGAAAGCATGTCTGTTACTCAGCGACCTTTTTCTTGATGTGGAATACACGGAGGTACGACTTACGTGGATTGCCGGTAACCTACGTCCTCTTCGTCTTAACTCTTTGGAACGTGACCGCCTTCTCCGCAATGACGTTTTCTCGGTCGTCTGGTCTAACCTGATGAGCGTGGCAAGTGAATGGATGACCTTTGATGGCACGTGGCTTCTTAGTTACATCCGCAGGAGGAGGTGGTGGAGGAGCTGGCGTTGGCTACGGAAGGGGTACATTCCCTGGCGTGAATTCTTCTCTTAGAATCTGTTGTTTCCTAGCTTGGAGGCGTCAAGGAGAAGCTGTTGGAGATGAGGGTGGTCGAGGAATGTAGTGAAGAAGTTGGTGTTAGACCGAGTCTTTGTGAGTACGCCATCACATGGCTTTGGGTTAGGGCTGGCGGCTATTATATAGGCTACGTGCCATCTTAGACTTAGACTCAATTAATCGTCTCGACAGGTTCGTCACAACAGTTGGGGTATAGAAGTCTGTCGTGAATAGGATTGTTGGGACCTGGTGTCTTCTCGACACTAATCGGGTAGTGTTATCACATCTGTGAAAAACAGCATGAAAACTGTACTGATACTCTATTGCCTTCACGACTCTTAGCATAAACGTGCTATGGTTATAGTTGCCGAATTCCATCATAATGGAGCGACTGTGGTGGTGAGAAACAGAAGAATTGAATTATTCTAGCAACTACAAGCGAAGTGTAAGTACAGCGAAAGAAGATAATTGGAGGTACGCCATTCCAAGCAACGATTGATGAGTACTAACATCAACAAACGTCCCTTTGATCGTCACTCTCAAATATCGTAAGAATGCACTGCTTAATCAGTTCATTTAAATCGGAGAAACTTCTAGATACGAGCAATCTCATTACCAAATTAAAACATCAAATAAAGGCAACGGCATTCAAACAGACAGCATAGCTCATCGCCCGAAATAAATCTTCATTCTTCTTGCAACCTTTCATTTTTCTTCGCATTATCTCTTGGTAGATTGGATTAGCTCTTTGGTACCCTTTTAGAGGCTGTACATTGTATTACACTTGACCCAAGCTTTTGTTGGTCTTGGTCATGCACGTCAACTTCCGTTGCCTTTCCGGGTGTGTAGTAGATATGTACGATTAACGGTGTAATAGTGTAGATAGCTGTTCCACCCTCGTTGCGAGATTCGTCGAACGTGCCTGTGCAACGGCGATTATACCCCCCGGGCTTCGTAGGAGGCAATCGAGGAGGGCGCTGCGGGCTGGCTTCGTATATTCGGACATCGTAGCAGGCCTTGGGGGCAGTGGGTTTCGTAATGTGGTTCGAGGCAACCTTGGAAACTATTAAGCAGCTATAGCAGTGGGGGAGGGGTAGCTCTTGTAGAGCATCTGTAGCATTTGCATTTGGTGGCAGCATGCATAGCAGTAGCAATATCGTAGCAATATCGTTCGAGAGAGATAGTCGTAGGTTTTTTGCATCCACGACTGAGCAAAAAAACTTGGCAGCCGCCTTAGTAGTGGTATTAGATGTATCATGTTCTTGCGGTGGACCAGACTTCCGAACGGTGGAAACTGGTTGGGAAATCGGCACCAAATTGAACTATACGGGTTATACTAGCTGTTTAAAAATCGAAACTGCACTGCACTGCGAAGAACTACCTGTGCACTGGTTTACTGCCGGAAACCAGTATACCGCTAAAACTGTTGGGAGGTCTGCGGTGGACAAAGCCTTAGTGTAAAAGAGATGCAGCTGGGATATTATCATGAACTATTGAAACTGGTAGAAGAATAAAGATGTGCCGGTGATAATGGAGTATGTGTAGTAAAGTATGGAGCGCCGAACTCATAACACTCACAAGGGCGGAAGAGGCGCCAGCTAGGTGCGAAGTTCCACTTGGGATAACCTGTGTATAGAGCGGTCAGAACTCGCTCAACTGTCAGTGCCGGAAGCTGCGGGGCTTGGTAGCCATTTCTCAAAGTAGCTACGCCTCCTGCCGGGCTTCAGGGTTCCCAACTGTCCGTCCAGACTGGCATCATTCGGTGCTCGAAGTCTGCGTCTACGGTCGAGCCGATAAAATGTATCCCTAGGGCGTCTAGGTATATGAGTGCCCAACCTAGGGCCTCGCCAGGGTACCCGTAGGTGCTGGAATTATGGCGGGGGTTGGCAATGGTATCCAATGATTCCGCTCCCGGATAAACCATGGCAGGCAATGACCAATGCATATCCACAAGATCCGCAGCCAGATAACACGGGCCAGTGTGCTAGCATGGTATAGGTGATGAGTCCACTCACGGAAAATCCGAGCTCGATATTGCGTTGAGATGTTCAATGGTTGCAACGGACAATTGTGCGCCACGTGTGATCTCTCCACTTGACTGCATGAACACATATCTCGCACCGAATGCAGTTCTCTCTCTCGCTTTTACTATCCAGTCTCGCTCTCACTTGCAGTCTCCTTCTTACTTTTACAATGCAGTCTCGATCATTCTATTTCTCTCACTCCCAGTGGCTCTCATTTTATTCTTCTTTCAAAGCTTTTGCTTTCATTGATGAATTGATGTATTGATGTTTAGGGGATCCGATGTCTAGTGTACATAATAGTTTCATTATTCCCATAAATGTCGGCATCTCCTCCACTTTGAAGCTTCGCTTCTGTTTTTGTTTCGTATGTATTTTTAACGCTTAGGACTATAAGTCCCTGGCGGTCAATAGTCTGAGAAGTTCATGCCCTAGGAAATTGCTGGCAAGAGTTTCACTGGCCGGAAAATTGCCGTCACGCTGCGGGCATCAGCGTGCCTGAACGAGATGGACGGTTGAGAAGCCTGCTGCGCTTGTCCCTCAGTAATTAAACATCTTTTTGTCTCATTATTTGCCAACGCCCCCCACCCATCACCCCCAGAGTACGACAAATGTTATCGAGAGAACCGATTCTCTTTGTGCTCCTCCCTCGCACCAGCGGCCTCAATTTTGCTGTGGCCACTAGTCTACAACGCTTCACATTGAGGAACGCCTGGCTATTGCAGGGCGTCCAACCTAGTAGCATGTTTTCGGATAGTTAGCGCTCTTCCTGCAGATGCACAACTTGGGAGGCAATATAGCACCCTTGCCGATTTCCAAACTCGCTCTATCGAACAGGATCTCTGTTGAGTGCAAAAGAGAAAGAACGAAGAAGCTCAATTGTCTATAGATCTAAAGAGCGAGAAAATGGCAGGCTTATATACAGAGAAAAGACAATACTCGGCGAAGCCGAGTATCACAACCGGAGCCCAAAGCCGAGTACCAGTGCCGGAGCAAGGCCTCCTCCTCGGTATGGGGACAGGCGAGGCCCATGGGGGCTACAAGCCATCGGCCACATACCCGCAGCCTTAGGCCGATGGGGGCTGTAAGCCCCCGAACGCCACCGATGCCACCAGGCCAATTCTCATGCCAACAATCTCACCACCGGAATCCTCACTTCGCAAGCCGCAGCCCAGGCATCTCACGAAAACCGCAACAGGCATGTTGTCCACATCCGGCGACTTCATCGCTTTCGTTGCTTTATGAAACAGTGTTCAAGCCGCAACTGAAGGGCTTTCGTTGATATACTGGTTTTTACTCCAGAGTCTTGTACAACCAAGATGAATTTTTGAATTTGGATGACGCCCTATATGATCAAGTAAGTACTCAGCACCTTGTCTTGCTAGTAGTACAAATGTAAGAGCCTCATTCATTCCCTAGGTTTACCAGGAGATAGTTCGTTCATCGGGAACAGGAAACTAACGAGTTAATAGGAATGCAACTTATGTCAATCTCGTGTGCAGACCCGTTTGGGTTGCATCTGTCTTCTCTTCTGTGATAAGCACTGGTCTGTCAGACAACAAGATCGATAACACCGGCGAATTTAGATGCACTTGGGCGTGTGATTTGCCGGTGGGCGGTTGGCTGCTTTTGTGACAAAACGATCAGTGGTTCTAGTAGTCCGGGAGTGGACTAGTCTAGACTGGACTGATCCTGGACTGGGCCCTACCTCAGACTGGACCAATACTGCAAAAAAAATCGTGTCATAGTCCTGTTCAGACCAGTTCAGACCGGACCGATCCCGATCTAGACCAGACCGAGCCTACCCCAGACTGGGATCGTCCGACCGGTGGAATCATTGGTGTGCGTTTGACGTGTTGGATATAGTGATGCGCAGAGTATTGGCGTTGTACACGGTCGTAATCCGTCGGTAGATTTAGGAGAAACTCTGCTTCTCCTTGGGCAACTAAGTTCAACAGTGTAGTGAAAAGAGCATCGAGTAGGGAATGAAAGATGGTGCCTACCGGAATCGCTTTAACTATTGCCCCTAACTGTCGTCCTTAACCGGTTGTTTTAATGTTCGGGTTTGCCTTTCGCTGGTTGCTGGGGATATCGACGAACTTGACGCGGGAGGTGTAGGATACGAGGTAGAATGCTAGGACGATATGGAATGTTGCTGGTGAGGCTGATGATGGAGTAGCAAGCTGTAAGGTGCATCGTAGCGACGTAAGTCTACCAACTAGCAAGGTAAGTGTTAATTATAGGAATTATCTAGCCTTTTACGTAACCTAACATATCTTCGGTTGCTCAGCAGTTAGATGCACGAGACAACACGAAAAAACCCTCCAGCGGAAAGTACCCCTTCTTCGACTCAAATTGTTAGGACCCCTGAAGCCAGCGACAAAAGGAGGAGTGGCCATAAGAAATAGACAATGGGTAGCTCTTTGTATGTTGTGAAGCTGCTCCAGAGAACTGATGGGCCGATTCCGTCCCAGAATCCAGAAAGTCGCCCTCTCCTGTGTTCGTTAGGGAAGATATTTGCTGTTGTTGAAGGCTTTGCATGGAATTGGATACCTCTGGAGTAATGGTGACATCTTGTCAACACCGGGAATGCAATCTTTATCGAATTCCAATCTTCGTTCAATTGCTGCACAGCTCTCTTTGTGGTTGCATAGGTTGCTGAGCTTTGTATCTTACAAGTTACGGTGGCGGCTTCGCCGCCCTTTGGAGGTACCAAGATAGATCATCCCAGGAATACCTTACCCTTGGCTGTCAAGTGCTTGGAGGGTACAAAAAGTTGGACACACTTCCAGATATGATATCAAGTCCTGGCAGCCATTTTGCTGTGCTAGATCATGTAAAGATAATGTAGTGACATCTATGACTTGATTTGTGTGAAGGAAAAAAGTTGAATGCACCACCTGGTCTCTCTACCAAATACCACATATATGGTGCCATGCCACCCTCCACATCAATGACTGTCTGTATCCAGGTGAATAGTCTACTAAATAGACTATCCAGCCACTCTGTTGGTTGTTTCTGTTGAGGGACATTATGGTGCAGAAGAGGAATGGAGATAGGAATCGAGACCACAGGAGCAAAAGGAGTGAAGCTCTATGACTTACTTGATTGCCAGTGATATACCCTAGGATTTTTAGTTGTGACTCAGTGGATCTAGAAGGTTGAAGGCCTATCATCAACATTCCACTATACCTCTTGCAGTGTTTTAAGGGAATTCTGGAGGGAGCAGCTCTAGCTCAAGAAGTATAAGAATATAGTAATAGGATTTGACAGAACACGCAGCCTTGAGGAACCACACATATTGCATGGATCCACAAAGCTCCACATAAGTACATGTAACGAAGAGCTGGAATGAATAAAGTGCGTATTTTATTGTGTGGTAAAACGATACATCAGCAAAAGTACAAATTGACCATAATCTGCACTATGTGTACCTGCGTATATCAACAACTCATAGCAAGCTTCCTGCGGACCTCTGCACAATGTGCAGTCTATCACCATCTACAGTCCATTCAGTGAAATTATATAAAACTGGTGGCCAGAGATGGAGGAATACCTGTGTTAACTACATGGCAGTTACTATAGCAGTATGGAGTCCACTGGAGAGCCTGGTGGCATTTGAACACCTTATCAGAGCATAGTCTGAAGCCTGCTTGATATTCTGCTTGAAAGCCTATTTTATAGCCTCCTTCAGAGCTTGCTTGATGACTGCAAAATAGTGCAATGGTTGAGAGCTGCAGTTGAGAGATGCAAACATCGTGAGGAGTTGAGTATTCCTTGCGATGCATTTGGCTGATGAATATCAATGAGTTGTTTGAAGGTTTTATACAAATGTTGACAAACTGAATCTACTTGATTGAGTGTTTCTGGTACTATGTTAACCATCACCAATACTATCATCATCGCTATCATCACCATGGCCATCATACCATTGACATCATCACTATCAGCCCTGGACTGAATATGCACTCATACACCTAAAACCTGTAGACTGCAGACAGCAGATTTTGCTAGAACGTCTGAGTCCTAAGATCCAATTTTCTAATTTTTCTGCTGAATCTAAAATTGTGATTGTCAATACCGTAACTATAAGGCATTGCAAGCTCTCATTGTGCTGGGCACAATAACGATTTGGTTCACACTATAATATTGATTGATGTTATAATTTCCATTATGCTATGCCCCTACTACCCACTATTCATAATCTGCCTCCTGGTGCAAGGTGGCTGCAACTTCTCTTCAAGTCTCTCAATCAAATACCAAGAAGCATATCCAGGAGTATCTTGCCTCTCGAGAGTAAACTTGCAAGCATAGAGCCAAGTAGGTTGGGAGTGTATCATGTCATGCAATTGGGAACATACTTGAGAGCATACTTGGCAGTATGCTTGAGAGTATTTTGAGAGCCTACATAAGAGCAGATATGGCTGTGAGGTTACCATCATGTGCAATTGGAAGCGTTGTTGAGAGCATGCTCAGAAGTGTACTTGAAAATATCCTTGGAGGTATACCTGGAAACATACTTGCAGTGTACTTGGACGCTTCTTGACAGTTTACCCTGGAGCATAGAGTCAAGCAGGCTCGGAATGTGTGATTGAGTGGAATTGGAAGCATACTTGAGATCTTACTCAGGTGTGTACTTAGGAACATCTTGTGAGCCTACTTGGGAGCATGGAATGAAGTGTATTCAGCTGTATCGTTGAATGCAGCATATGCATAGTATTTAGCAAACAAAATTGTATGCATATCACAATAATGTAGTCAACCTGCATGTTGATAGGAGCTCTTACTGCCATCTTTCAAATATACTACGGATTCAGATCTCAGAAACCACCTTTCTCTGGAATATACATTATATAATGTCATTTTTTTTCGATGTACCTATCTACTTCTGAGTCTTCTAAATATATTCACTTGCAATCACCCAGTTCACCACTGTTATGCCGGTGCACCACCATCCCCCTACTGGCTTTGCGTACCGATATACGCCGTGGAGATAAGATGTAGATGTTTCCACCACCCTGTTTAGACTCAACTCCATCTTCTACAGTGTACCCACTGTACAGGTTCCAAGCCCACTAGTATATCTCTCCAAGTCTCTGTAAGTTGGTACTATTTCTATGGCCAGAGCAATTATTGTCAGTTGAAAAGAAGCTTTCTGTACAGCTATTTGAATTATTTGAAGTCCAATGATGTCACCAAGTTTTACTCTGATCACAACATGTTCTAGGGATGAACCATCCATAAATAGGTTGTACTTCACTTCCCAGTGGCCAATTTACTCCATTGCAAATTCTCCACATACTACTGTCAAAAAACATTACAATAAAGGTATTAATCCACAACTACTCACCCAATATTAAAAATATCATGAATGTCAACCTGGGATGTGAAAGCAGGTAGAGTTATATACATTTCATATATATCACACTTTGTTGTCAGAGTGCAACTTGCAGACTTAAATTGGTGGGTTGTTTTTAATTTGAGTTCTTGTGGTTTATACTTGCCACTATCAGCCACTCAGCCACTCAGCCACAGAATTCTGACCAATAAGAATCGAAAAAGACACATTCCATATGCTTATATGAATAATAGCTATGAGATTTTCTGGACTGGTCTCGAGAATAACTGTAACCAATCTGAGAGAGCGGGAGCGTGCATGTAAAGAGTGCAGCCAGACGTAGAGAAAAATGAAGCTTTCAAACTCGGTGTGATTATTGGGGAAGGTATAAGCGGCGGTTCTGCCGAGTGATAGATATGTGATGCGTGTGATGTAGTCGTGATCGAATGGTGATATCCAATATGGCTCCCAACCGCGTCTATGGTACATAATCCACATTATAACCTACTCGGCCATCTGGAGGGAGAGGGGAAGCGGGTACTGCAATGCTCTAGATTTGTGATTGTAGTATAATTAATACAAACTAAAACTGTCGTTCTTACGGTTTGATTCACAGTATCTTTGGATACGATGCGTGCAATATTGTGAACACAGTATGGCAGAAAACCTGCTTTCGAATTCTCCCTCACTTCTCTCGTTGCATCCCAGGTATCTCCAAAGCACAGGCACGGTTCTGGCCGTCTTTCCAAACTCCAGCCCGTAGACTCCTCACCCTTAGAGAATCGAGCAACGAACAGTGCAGGAGAGAGTACTCAGACAACATAACTAGGAAATATGTATTTAAATACAAATCGACAATAGGGACCTTAGACCTATGCCACTGGAGCCACCTTCCCGGCGTGATAACTGCGGCCACGCCGATTATGAATCGCGCGTTTCATTTTGTTGATCGGCGTACTGGTACCACTGCAAGGAACATTCCAGTTGCAACTCTTGCACACCGACTATACAGCTGATTAATATCTTGTAGAAGCTATAAAAAACCTAAGGTTGCGCTTACTTGGAGCTTTGCACACATAATCTCCCACAGAGCGCAACCGGAATGCCCGGTGGCAGGTGCAGAAGCGTAGCAGGACTCGAGCTGCGTATAGCAGTCGCCAGAAGACTCCACGGTTAATTAGCACGAAAACCCTGGTTTATGTTGCAGAATATTCGCACCTTGAAACACCCAGCGGTACTCGTATAATGTGGCGGAGATACAGCACACCAATTTGCGTTCTTGACCAAGCACTCTCCATACCTGTGGGGTGCAAAGGGAACCATAATCGGAGACCCACCGCCAGAATTAGTTTTAATGTATGGTTCGGGCCCTGGGACTTGGTAATTGTCCGGTTTCTTGTTATTCCAATAGTCAAAAAGAACGCCGGGGTGATGGTCATCCACGTAACCGGGGATAGAAACGGTAACTTTCGGTTGAGAATGCCCTCCAGTGGAATACACGAAAAGTTGAGCGCATCTGTTTTATCAGTCTCTTTCTTTACTACGATGGTGAATGAAAAGGAAGAGATTACCCAATGTACCACTGCGCCCCCCCAACACTTGCCCCTTGATGGAGGGCAAGAGACTCGCTTCGGAGAGTGTAATAGCCCCTAGTACGATTAATGCCTTACCAAACAGAGTGAGACAGTTGTCGCGTATGAGGACGTACCCAGCTAAGTCGGACGGAATTATAACCTCCATTTTGTTCCCGTTCTTTCTGAGTCTCTCTGTACAAAACTCTCCGGAATGGAATCCATCAACCCAGATTTTGAACCATCCGCCGCCAGCAACAGAACCGGAACCCCCTTCACCCATCCGCTTCATGTAGACTGCACAAGGCCCTTGGTGGGAAATATCAATTGGACTGTCCTGAGATCCGTCAGGCCATGTACGCCATTGGATCACGATCCTTGATCCGGCTGCGGGAATGTATCAGTGGGGCGCGAGATCGTGAAGATGGGTAGTTGTACCATTTGCAGCACAAGTGATGGCTTCCTGATCAGAGCCACCAATATTACATGCCATGTTATCGGATTTGACGTCGGTGACAGGATTGGTGTTCGGAGGAATCCTCATGCAAGTTCCGGGCCCTTGATTCACTAATGTGAATGAGGACGTGTTAGTGTTTGTGATCCTTATGTACTTGTAGCTATCACTGCTTACCCCCATCAATATAAATGTTTGTGGCCATATGGTGAGCAATGGCACCGCTAACACTCACAATCGGAAGTATGAGAGTCGAAAACCGCATAGCGCTAGGAAACAGGTGAACCGAAAGATGAAGTGGGATGGGCGCACCAAAGAATCAAAGGAATGACAAAGAAGCAAGATACAACAAGTTTCGCTGGTGAAGAGACAAATGATGGTAATGGTTGCGCTTGACACAAAGATGTACCTTCAAAGTACTTAGTAGGGTAAATAGGCTAACACCTGACATGAGTTATTGGGGTTAATTTGTACCATCAGACTAAGCAAGACAATCGTTTGTGTAATAATAAATTTGAAATAAATACGGTAAGCACTTCACTACGTACAGGTCCTGGAGGTTCACCAATACCAACTATCTGCAATTGCAATATGTGACTATAGCCCTCAGAGGAAGAAAGGCACCTACCCACTTGTTTTTCTGAAACTCTAGTTGTCGTATACATAGAATTCCTTCAACTAGTGTCAGATTTAGGAGCTGGCGGCTTACTACCGGGCACGAAGAGACTAGATTCACCAATCTTCATCCAGAAACTCTAAGTGTAGTTGATGTGTTTGCCACCATACTCTCTCATTATTACAAGCATATTAGCTCAACAATACAGTCTAGACTTCTTAAGCTTTAGCATTGAACCTTTCATAATCAAGTTTACTATTAATTGCATCATTAGGTATAACATAATACGTATCTCCATAAGGTAAACTAGGCTTCTCAATAGTCCGTCTCGTCTGGGCAAAAGTAAGCCCCGGACTAGGCGACAATTTTCGGGGTAGCGAAACTCAGGACTATGTAGCCCTAGGGCAGCAGAGTCATGGACTAAAAGAGTGTGGGGCCCTGCAATCTAACTCTGCACACTGCGCACGGCGAGGCTGTAATACAAACATGATAACATACAAACAAATAGCACCCTCCGCACACTACCAAGCCTCCTCCACTCTCAACCGTAGCACCTCCACTCTCATCTGCATGTCTACCAACATCTTCTCTATCTGCAATATCCTTCGAATCTCCACTAGATATCTCCTTCCTGAACCACGATTTCAGACACTTACTACCTTGAATAAAATCATCCCCCAAGCGAGTATTAGCGTTTGATCAGTGTTCGCAACCGTCCCGTCCGTCCGGGATTGGTCAGGACGGGGACGGACGGAAAGAATCCGTCCGTCCGAGAGCAGGACGGAGACGGCGCCGTCTTTTTGAGGCTGGACGGAGACGGACGGAAAGGACGGCCGTCGACGGAGAAGTCTTAGCGCACATAACAAAAATTATAAGAAAATCATTTCAATTACTATTCTGACCGTGATGCAAGACCTGTGAGCATCTGCTCCATCCATACTATTTCTGACTCTGTTTCTCCAAAGATTACGCCCTCTGCACCAGGATTTCATACATTCCGAAGCCTGTATAACATTATCGGGCTTGATTGGGTTTAGTCTAAAGATATACAGTAACCGCCCGATGACGGTGGATGACGGCCGACATTCCGTCCGTCTTGAGGAAGGACGGAGACGGACGGCCTTGGCGCCGTCCGTCCGTCCTGGAGAAATCTCGGACGGACTGC
>Ga0307514_10000686_pt1 | contig 59904 bp, 77 predicted proteins | sample 16_EM_MG_FD_203088 | JGI IMG/M metagenome (GOLD analysis project Ga0307514, IMG submission 203088) | Populus trichocarpa ectomycorrhiza microbial communities from riparian zone in the Pacific Northwest, United States - 16_EM | ecosystem: Host-associated > Plants > Roots > Unclassified | place... | reverse complement strand
TCTCTAGCGATAATCTTACCTATGCATCTACACCTACAATCACTCGAGTCCACGTGTGCAACCATGATCCACTCAATTACCATACGTATGCCTACGAGTCGAGCGCAGGCGTACGTGCCTTTACACTTGTCCGGTGATTGATGAGCTGTAGCCACACCTGGGCTTGTCGCCGCACTTGTTCTCTACGTGGCCCCATCCCCTGGAGAGCTAACACCTCCTGTCAGGGCCCGCATCCTTGAACGCCTTGACTCGGGACCACACTCCCCCCGCCGTGAAGCCTCTCTTGATTACACTCTGTTCAACCTTGTTTCCCATTACAACAAAAACTACTGATGACACGGTGATTTCTCCATTCTGCCTCCTGTCCCTGATGGTGAGGGGGTTCGGCAGCCAGCGTACCTAGGAGGGGATTGCTCTCCCGTCGTTTTCCGCTTCAAATTCCTCTCCCATCTGTTGCAGGTCTGCTGTGCCTATTCCAGTGTACTGCACGAGAGGTAATGAATGGATCTTTGTTGTTTCCAATGTCTCGTTCTCTTCGACATCAATGACTCCTTTCTACACTGTCATCGCTGCTGCGATGATGATGCCGAGGTACTGCAGAGTCATCACTGTTGGCGTATTCTGGTGCGTAATTGCGGTGATTGTGCCCCTCACATTCGTGCTTGCGCTCATGATACTAATGTGGGCCGTTGCCTGCTGGTCGAAAAGCGTTCTGTTGATGGCTGACGACATTTCTTGGTCCATCTTATTGGGTAGTGGCACTCTCTCGTCTCTCCTTAGGGTTAGGTGTCTGTCTGCCTTGCTCGAGCCTGTTGTCTTGGCTGGGGCAGGGCAGGCCAGCTTCTTTTGGTTTCATGGTGGGACAGTCTCCCATCATGTGGTCAATGTCGGCACTGATGTCGTCACCTTCCTCGGCCTTGATGAGGCTGTTGCTGTCGGTGTTGTTGTTGGTCTCGGTGCTGGTGCTGGATTCGGCATTGGGTTTGGGTTTGGCTTTGATTTGAGCTGCCAACCAGGCTGCGGCTGTTGGTGCTCCTCCGGCTTCTTCGGTCCATCTGCATCGGTCAAGTCTGCGTGTATCGAGGCCTCCAGACCGATACCCTGTGTGTCCTCTGTCCTTTGTTCTCTCTGGTGCCGTTCTATAGCAGCCACCATTCTTGTGATCATGTCAATGATGCCCTTGCCCCACAGTACGTCATCCTGGTGGTACGCATCCCGCTGCTCCTATCTTTCTTGCAACCACGTTTTCATCGCTCGTCACTGCGCCTCCGGCAGTGTGGTCAGAGTCTCCAGCACGTGCGCCATCTTTTGCGATGGTTTGGTGTACCTGTGCTACTTCGTGGGCTTGCTGCTGAGCCGCTCACTCCATTCAGCTCCTCCATTGCCCAAGGGCCCAGGCGGTCGCCACGACCTCGCTCCTCCTTGTTCGCTTGCCGTTCTCCTTGCTCTTCATGGGGTGAAGTGTGGCTGCGCCCGGAGTCTCCGCGGCGATGGGTGTCACTGCCGTCGCCATCTGCATCACCAAATCCATAGGCACCTCCCTCCTCCCTTATGCCACTTCTGCCATGTCCAGGTTGCTCCTCTCGCTCACTCTGATGTTGATCATCCCTTTGGTGAGGCAAAACTCTTCCAGGGTAGTCCTCGTTGTCGTGTGCCTGTTGGCCGACACGTCGGGTCAAAGGCGATTGTGACCAGCACCTTATGTGAACCCACTGACATGCGTGGATTCCTGTGCGCGTCCTCCACCGGGAGTACAGACGGTGCGGGGAAGCTCCCTCCCGGCTCAAATCACTGTTCATAAACGATTGCTGGCATCTGTTTATCTAATCCTGTCATGGTTGGTGACTAAATGCGCTGTTTCTGTTTCGCCAAGATTTGTGGTCCCATCTTCTGAGTTAGCTCAACAAATGCTGATACCGAATCAGTAGCTCCCTTTATCATTCTGGTCAGCTGATTCATGCCATGAGTGGTCTGGCAGGCTATATAGTCCCCGCTATCCTTGTGCAATATAGTCTGGTCATATTCGGAATCAATGTCAATCTGTGAAAAAATAATAACTCTGAGGAACACTTTCGGAATCTGTTCGACGTTATGCGGTATCCCATCTCGCCAAATATGATTGGATTCACTCTGCCTGCAGAGATGCGGATTTGGTACTTCCCGTTCGTCATAGGAACTGACAAGTGAGTGTTGCTGTTGCGGCCACAAACCAGCTCAAATGGATCCTTATGAACCTTCACTTCAATGATCTATTCGTCCTCAGGGATGACTTTCTGTGGTATGCACAATATATGATCCTACCTGATCCTATAACTGGACTGCAGATGCATACCATGGGGTGGTTCGACCTCATTGCTGTTTGTTCCGAGCTCCTCCCTAGACCATAACAGAGCATCTGCTATATTCCATAACATACCCTGGAGGGCTTCCTATGCATTTTGCCATCATTTGTGTCCTATTTGAAACTATCATACTCTCTGCAGTATCGGCCTTACACCTCTTTCTCTGCCGGAGAATTTGCAGAAGAACCACTTGTCACATAGGCCTGGTGGAGGGATGACCAGGGCGATTGCTCGTCCTGTCCCGACGAGTCTGGAATCTGGTATACCTCCAAGCCACATGGGAACTGGCGTTGCTTTCTGGGCAATGCATATTGAGTTGCGAAGCACCCACACCGCTTTGGCCTGTTCATCAAAGTTGCACTTTGCTGAGTTAATGTAACGGCAGGCGGTTAGGGTTCCCGCGAGCTGCACGTGACGTGTCAAGGGCAGGGTAACGGCCATTCTATATAGTCGGCTTGCCACGAGACTTAGATCTCTAGCGATAATCTTACCATACACTTTTACATATACTATCACTTGAGTCCACGTTTGCAACCGTATCCACCCAATTACCATCTATCTCGGTACGCAGCCGGAGGCTGGTGTACGCGCCCTTACACTATTATCGCTTTTTCAGTAAACGGATGCGTTTCGCTCAGGGGATTCACTGATGACAACTTTACTCCTTTTCCGACTCGTAGCTACCACTCGACAATCGGACGATGAGAGTCAACTACACACACGTTCCGAGATCTACCAATCATAACGATGATCATATGGACGAGTCTACCCCAAAATGAGTCAAGGGACGAAAGGAGAGATGACTTCGGAAGCCGCATCGCGACTGACACGCGTCAGTGGTCAAGTTGACCAATTCCCAATCCCCAAGAGTCCAAACACATCGAACGAGAGACATCGCATACGATCGAACGAAATACTTATACCAATGACTGCAATTGAGCACCCACTTCGGAGAAGCTGCAATTGCAGGATCATGTTACCCCTTAACGCGTCAATTCACGGTGCAAGTCCAACGAAATCAAGAGACAATATACGAGTCAACTTGTTACATATTCTACGATCAAGTTCACTTACGATTAACAGATGAGACGAGAGCGCACTTAAGAAGAGAAGAGCCAGCCCAGTCGAAGCTCCTCACGTACGGCAGAGAAGAAGACGAAGGGAGGAAGAAGGGGAACAGTTAGTCCACGATGGAAGTTCATTTCCGGCGGAGAATCATTCCACGATTAAAGCCCACCTACGGTAGAAGCATACAGGATGCGGAAGACCGACTACAACTACGCCTACTACAAAGATCATCGGCATTATGAACGATCAGATCGGGTCACCATTTCGACGAATACCGCCTACAGAAGCACATGAATTAGATGGTCAATTCCCATGACAAATTCCGACCTATTCGGATGACCGAGTCGGATGACTCCAAATACCCTATCGGCTGAGGCGAAGTTATACCTCCATCCCGCGGTACAACAGTCAATCGAGCATTGTACAGGCAGATACCGAAACGCCGAATTGCATATATCCTGACAGACAATCACGCGATCGGCAGCTGAGCGTGATCTCATTCCACCTCGGACAAGAGTCAACCCTTGGACAAGTGACCACCCTCGGACAAGTGTCCACCCTCGGACAAGAGTCCACCCTCCACAGTTTGTGCCTTACGCACCCTGAGTTTTTATCGATCCAGCTTGTCTCGGCCGAGCATCTGAGATCAATGGATTTATGCCTCAAGGACCGTCTGGCCAACGCGTTCCTGATATATATACTATTACAACTCGTCACATCCCGGTGCGGATGGACAGTCCTGAGATCCCAAGTACCGGGCTGGATGGCCCGGATGAACCTAGGCGGGAGAGGGACGATTATCCTGTGGGTCCTGGTGTGGGCATCGACACGCTCTAAGGAACCCGGGATGGGGATGGAGCAACTCCGGAGGCAGATCTCATTAGTACTCTGCAGTCGGAATTACATTTTATCAAAAGTTCTGAAGGCAGATCCCATTTGTACTCTGCAGTTGGAGCATAACGCGGTGAGGACTGAAGAGTTTCCGAGGTACTATACCGGGAGCACCGCATATATGACGACGTATCCTGCAGGCTGAGCGTCATGGCACTGGCCCTTTGACTGGGAGTTTGCACTAGGGTTGCTGAGAGCTACGGGAGAGCGGTCTCACAAGTTGAATACCCTCGTATGCTGGACGAGCGAGCAGGAGCAGCGGCGGTAGTTGCGGCAGAAGAGTTACACATTGAAGGTGCTTGAATCACTGCTACCGGCTCGCCGAGTCACGAAGGGAGTGTTTGGACGGCGGGGCTTGGCCCTATTGTGGCAAACCGTTCAAATCCGGCCTCCTGGATTACTCTTCACCACTCCCATACTCTGTTGTATTACCAATTGAGCTAACACAAGTAGATGGAGCTGGAAATTGCGATGGCACCTATGGTGCTACCGGAGGCCTTACCAATCTGACGTCTCCCGAATACCGCGAAAATGGACTACAGACAACTGAAGATACCGCAGACAGAATCTTGGCAGTGAGACGGGCCTGAGACCTTGCAGAGGCTTTGCAGAGGCACCGCAGCACGGAGACTTTCGCATATGCATGCATGCCACCGATGATTTCGGTCATGCAATAAGCGATCTTGATAGAGCTACTAAGAGCTATGGCGGAGGCCACGGAATTTGAAATACGATCTACTGCCTCGGGCGATACACGAGGTTATGTGGAGTTCTACCCTTCTCATGATCCCTTTCGTTAGATGACAAGTTACACGACTAGAAATTGAGTGCAGAAGAGATACAGAGACACAGAGACGTGATGTACCAGCGGCATAACTCCACCGAGTACACTCCCGAGCACTATTTGCAGATACCTAACTTCAAAGCCGAATGCCGAATACGATCCCGACACTGATTCGGAGATCCCGTGGTACTGAGCTATGGAAGAACGATATACCAGTCATTCAACCACGATGATAAGTCGATATTGCGCCGAACCAAGCCGAATGAGATTAGTCGTCAGTGGAGCAACGATTTTCAAGAGGGGGATGACCGCACTGGAATCAAAACCTCTACCGCAAACAATTACCGTACCGGAAGTGCAGGAAGGAAGCACCGTGAGATTCATTCATCAATTGAGAAGGCTAGCAGCGAACGACGATAAGTGCACCGAGTCAAGTGATGGCAAGCACACCTACAGATGAATCAACAAGCACACCCGGAGGAGAGCCAGCGAGCGCACCCCGCGATCTGAGACGATAAGCTCACCTAGCATACGACGGACGTCCAATATGCCTGCAAATACGCCGGAGAAAAGATGATATGCGCAACGAGCCTGATCCATGCCGAACGAGTGCAAATACGGATCCCGAAGCAGTTCCGAACGAGATTCCGAATGACTGCAATACCGCTATCGAAGCGGTTCCGGATGAGATACCGAACGACTGTGATATGACTACCGAATTGGTCCCGAACGAGATTGAATATGATCACCGGACGTACTGAATAGCCTACCGAATGGCATCACGAGAGACAGTCAAGATAACTACCATGAGATGAACACCGAGATCTCACAGCGATGGATAGCACTGCCAAAAGACTTCACTTTGAGATACAAGGACTATGTGGACGTATGCAGCAAAAGATATGGCAACTTTGCACCGCACCCTGCAAGGCATCCAAAGGGAATTCGGGATGAAGAGCGGTTCTTGCTCGTGGAGCGTTGGAAGAGGGTGAGAGGAAATGACAGGGTACCCGGCCGCGAGGAACCATGCAAATTGCGTGGATCTACGAAATCTCGGAAAGAGCGAGTGGGACCAAGAGCTGGGAAAGATAGAGAAGTTGAGTTGAAAATTCTCAATGCCTACATCGAAACAAACCTAGCCGATGGATTCATCCAGCGATCATCGCCTTCTCCAACGCCGATCTTATTCGCGGAGAACGAAGGCTGACCACGGCTGTGTGTGGACTACCCAGCCGTCAATAAAGCCATCTCCCGCTGATCCCGGAGATGCTCGAGAGGACCTCAGTAATGCGTATCACCTCATCTGAATCAAGGAAGGCGACGAGTACAAAAAACCGTGTTTCGCACCCGGTACGGCCAGTCCGAGTCCCGAGTCATGCCGTTCGGGTTGACGAACACACCAGCTACAACACCAATTAGAGGAGATAAGTCGTCGGGAGAGCAACGACCTTTGAAGAGAGGCATGACCCTCCCGGAAGTGCCGGAATGAAGGACCAGAGTGCACTTAACGACGGAGAAGTCCAGCGGCACCCGGAGAGCGGGGATAAGTGTACCAGAAGAATCAACATACGCACCTAGTGTAACGGCACGGCTGCACGTGACGTGTCCAGGGCCGGGTAACGGCCATTCTATATAGTCGGCTCGCCACGAGCCTTAGATCTCTAGCGATAATCTTACCTATACATCTACACCTACAATCACTCGAGTCCACGTGTGCAACCATGTCCACTCAATTACCGTACGTAAGCCTACGTAGTCGAGCGCAGGCGTACGTGCCTTTACACTATTATCGCTTTTCAGTAAACGGATATGTTTCGCTCACGGGATTTGCGAGTTTACCCCTATTTCGACAAGGAAGAATACGAAGTCAACAATCAGAAATCCACTTCGACACGAGTCTAGAGGCCTGCCGATTACACGAGCGATGAGTCTTAAGAAGTTCATCCTTCAATTAAGTCATTGACGGCAGCAGAGATGATTCCGACGATCCAATGGCCACCGAGACGCGTCACAGCCAATATCGACAATTCCTATGAGTACCGAGAAACGAGTCTAAAACCCCCCCAACAAGATATATCACATACGATCAACGGACAAGATTACTTTCCGACGGCTGCAATCAATCACCAATTGGCGGAGGAGATGCAATTGCGATCACCTTAACCCTCAACGCGTCGATTCACCGGCAAAGAGCCATACACGAAGTTGGAGACGATATTCGAGTCAGCACGGCTACATCACACGATGAAACACACGGACGAAGCGCACTCACGGTTACACTCCACCAAGTCGAGCGAACTGCAACGGCATCCCTGTTGGTGCCCTACGGCAGAGACGATCTGTGAAGCGCAGTTATGGGAGTGCCGAATGAAGCCCACATACGAATGAGAAGCAGCCTACCGGGAATGAGCAGACTACCGGGAATGAGCAGCCTACCGGCAATGAGCGCTTATGAAAGTGATGAAAGAAGCCCACTTGAGGAGGAGAAAGAAACCCATTTACGGAGCAGAACAATTGCACTATCCAAGTACGTCAACGGAGGAGATGCTTTCCATGACTGAACGAAATGTGCCTCGGATATGAAGTACACTACAATTGAAGTTACCTACGAAGACGAAGAACTCTGCAATCGAATCACACCTAAGGCGGAGAATCATTGCACGAGAGAAGCGCACTTACAGTCGACACCATGACGCCTCCGATGATCGACTGAGATGACTGTGAATAAGAGACGATAAGAGATGAACTGCGTTACGCGGTCCAAAAGCCATCATCCAGAACTCTAGGGCCTGCGGAACTGTAACAATGGTGAGCACGCCAGCGTTCGGGGAGACCGAGCTCAGCGTTCAGAAACCCGTGTACGGGCGAGGGATATGATATGCATACTATCTGGTACAGAGCTACCACCATTATGAGGGGAGAACCCGGAGATATAACCATCGTGAAAGCGATTACTGTCATTGCAAACCTTAGAGGTTCGCACGATATTGTGAATACCCAACTCGGTCAACCCGAAGGGAGAGGTGTTAGCAGCGTGATGCTTTCGGCCGCAAAATTGGTGATCTGCTTGCTAGCGAAGAGGTTACCGTGACTTTCGCTCTACGAGTAGAGGATTGCATTGGATTGCTGGGAGCTACGGTAGAGTGGACTCACGAGAACGGTGAATACCCTCGTATGCTGGATGAGCGAGCAGGAGCAGCAGCAGTAGTTGCGGCAGAAGAGCGTCCACATGGGAACCTTGAATGACTGCTACTGGCTCGCCGAGACCCGAAGGGAGAGACTGGACGGCGGGGCTTGGCTCCACTAGAGCGAACCGCTAATGACAAGGCCTCCTGGATTTTCCCCTTCACCACCTCCATCCTTTTCAATTCCTTTGGCTAATGCGGATGGAACAGATACGGAGTCGTACGAGCGAGTGCGAGTCCGAAGTTTGGAGCAATCCTCACAGACAATTGAGAGCGGTGAAGTGCACTTAGAAGTGCCGGAGATAGATGACCGGAGATGAATCACGGGAGAGAGAGACAATCAGTTGTGCTTGTTATATGACGATATCGAGGTTATGTGAAGTTACACCCTTTTTGAGATCACTGACTACTGAGTTCATGGTACGAAAGTTGCAATTGAGGGCAGAGATGCAGATACGATGTACCGGCGGCATATCTCCACCGAGTATAATCCAGAGCACTATTTAGGAATACCGAATGAAGCAGACGCATGCCAGAGTTACAAAGCCGAATACGATTCAGAATCCGTTTCGGGAATACAAAGCTACAAAGTTACAATGCGGAATATGATCCTAAACGAGATCCCGACTAAGTCTCGGCGACCTCGAGATACACGATTGGAAATTGCAATCGACTTCCAAATCAACACCGAATCAAGTCTTGCCAATCGATATGGCACCCGACAAAGCCGAACGAGATTAGTCGTCGGCAGAGCAACGACTTTCAACAAAGAGAGGAATGACCGTACCGGAATTAAGAACAACCCCTACCGCAAACAATCAACATACCGGAAGTGCTAGAACGATGCACCGCGAAGCGCATTCACCAATTGAGATGGCTAGCAGCGACAAGCGCACCACGAGAACAATAGACATACCTGACTCGGAGAACGGCTATGAGTGCACCCAGACAAGTCACGGCCAGCACACCTTGAGATGAATCGAGAAGCCCACCTGAAGCAGAGTCGACAAGCGTACCTGAAGAAGTGATGACAAGTACACCTACAGATGAATCAACAAGCACACCCGGAGGAGAGCCAGCGAGCGCACCCCGTGATTGGAGACGATAAGTGCATGTAGCATACGACGGACGTCAAGTATACCTGCAAGTGCACCAGAGAGATGATGAGAAGATCAAGCTCGCCTGATCCATGCGAAACGACTGCAATATGGCTACTGAAGCAGTTCCGAACGAGATACCGAACGACTGCGATATGGCTACCGAATTGGTCCCGAACGAGATTGAATAGGACCACCGAACGTACTGAATAGCCTACCGAATGGCATCATGAGAGAAAGCCACGATAACTACCAAGAGATGATCACCGAGATCTCACAGCGACGGATATCACTACTGAACGACTTCACATGGAGATCGAGAGGATCACCAAGAGCCCTACCGTACCAAGCCACTGACCAAGACGCTTACCGAATGGCGTACCGAAGGATCAAAGCTATCGCCGAACGGCATACCGAACTGAATGCCAATCCTCCTTACCGGAAGCCTACCAAATGACTACCGAGAAGCAAACGGATATTCTACCGAATCTGCCCACCGAGACGGCCACAGAGAAGTCGAGCAAGAACGCACCAAAGCAATCATCCAAATGACTTTCACCGAGACCCTACTGAATGCCGAATCAGGAGATGGCGAGATCTGCAAATGCAATGTACAAAGCAGCTTTCCCAGAGCAGAAGCGCTCTTGTTACATGGTGAGTATGACCTACCGAGATGTTAACGTGTTAGATATGGATCAATTGTGCCACCCCCGAGTGGTCACCGCGAGTACTATATGCGAATCACAGTCACGATGCCCGGAGCGGAAGCTCACAGCATTGTCCGAAGTCAAGGCGGGATCCACGTGATGATCGACTATTTCACCGACTTTACCCTGGCCAATTCCGATGATGGTCTATGCCTAGAATCAACTTTACGAAGCATAGCCGTTGCAGTGAGGTCGAGGTTGAGGACATTGGGACGTCTCATACGACAGTAAGTAAATAGGCAGAGCAAGTCAGAGTAGTCACTGGACAGAGGGCGACGCGGAAGGACTACCGAAGCCGAAGGGAGATAGTCTTAGTCTGCAGACGAAGCGAAAGCCGAACCGAATTACGTGTTGAATCATAGAGAGATTACTATTACAATCCCGAATCACCATTGAATCCCAATTCCAATTCGGAGATAGAAGTTACACTGCTACCGAGCCACGATGTCAATCGACAATCGATATGATGAAGAAGACGTCGACGGAGCAACGAGTTTTCAAAAGGGGGAGATAACCACCTCTACACAATAAAGTCCTGTCAACAACTCAATGCCCACCGAGAGGCAATCTACCAAGACACGTACCGTGAAGTCGACCAGTCAAGTCCTACCGACAAGTAGACAAGCCCACCGGGAGGCAATCTACCAAGACACGCACCGAGGAGTCGACCGAGAAGTCTACCAACAGTCGACCAAGATTCTACTGAAGTCGCCAATCGAGAGCGCACCCATGAAGTCGACAAGATGGTCACCGAAGCGGACTTTGAACGATGATTACCGAGTCAATGTCAATTACCGATGACTACCGGCCGCAAGATATACTCTATAGAGCTTGCGGAAGCACGGCACAGAGCTCAGACAGTGCTAGCGCGCTTGAACTTGGCAAGTATAACCATCTTAGAGAAGCTTACGTGTTAGATATCGACGAATACGACGCGAGTGACGTATACGATTGACGGCTACGACTGATGCTGGCAGTGGAAGCTCCCATCGATGCCAAGTCATGAGCGGAAGCTCTACCACCCTGACGAATTCCGACAATGACCTACCCCGAGATATACGGGCTACGGGAGTGGATGGTCGGAGGAGTATGGGTTCAGTTCGGAAGTGGAGATATGGAGGACTGGATCACTTTTGGATGTTTTTTGTTTCTCTATTCTCTTCTTCGCTTCTTTGGATCTCGGCCCGGTACAAATGGCGTCGGCATGGGTTTTTACCACCTTCGGAGTCAGTCAAGTGGAGGTGGATTTTCCCCGTGCGCCGGATCCGCCGAAAGGTCGCCATTGAGCTGTACCGATCGGTTGTGGGACTTATGGGTTCGTACGATTGCGTACGTAGGATGATTGTTTCATTCTTTGTTTCCCTTTCCTTCTATTCTCTTATACTGGCTTTGGCAGCCCAGGAGGTCTGCGCCTAAAGAGAGGGATAATGTAACGGCACGGCTGCACGTGACGTGTCCAGGGCCGGGTAACGGCCATTCTATATAGTCGGCTCGCCACGAGCCTTAGATCTCTAGCGATAATCTTACCTATACATCTACACCTACAATCACTCGAGTCCACGTGTGCAACCATGTCCACTCAATTACCGTACGTAAGCCTACGTAGTCGAGCGCAGGCGTACGTGCCTTTACACCTAGCATCCGGAAGATGATAAGCCCACCTAGAGAATTCACGGCCAAAGCCCAAAAGTCCGAGACAACGAGAACACACCAAACGAAGTCCGAAAAGGCGAAAAGCAAGTCGAAACACGAAGCAAGTCAACTGTCAAAGCGAGTCAAAGAAAGCACAAAGCAGGTGCAAAAATGAGACGAAGCAGGCCAAGAGACAAGCGAAGTCGAAGACCTACAAAGTCCAGAGACGAAGGATGCCGAATCACGCATCGGTCAATAAAGAGACGTACCGAACGGGATCAAGAAAAGTCTACCGAAGGATAAGTCTACCGAGCCACGATGGCAATCAACAACCAATTGAGTCTAAGTCGTCGGCGGAGCAACGAACTTCAAAAAGGGGGAGATAGCCGTGTCTACACGATCAAGTCCTACCGACAAGTCGAAGCTCACCGGGAGGTAGTCGACCAAGACACCCACCCATGAAGTCGACCGGATGGTCACCGAAGCGGACTTCGATCGACGATTACAGAGTCAAGCAGCATCTGGAAGTCAATGCCACTTACCGATGACTACCACTTGAGAGACATTCTACGAAGCACTGCACGAAGGCTCAAGAGAGCGCAGGCGCACTTGAACTTCGTAAGTACAACCATTTTAGAGAAGCTTGAGTAGTAGATATCGACGAATAAGACGCGATTAACGTATACGATCGAGGATCACCGACGGCTACGACGGATGCCGGCAGCGGAAGCTCCCATCGATGTCAAGTCATGAGCGGAAGCTCAACCCTGACGATTCCGACAAAGACCTACGCCGAGATATATGAGCTACAGGAATAATGGTCGTTGGAGCATGGGTTAGGAAGTTGAGATATGGAGACGGGATCACTTTTGGATGATTTCTTGTTTATCTCTCATCTTCTTCTTGGCTTTGGATCTCGGCCCTGTACAAATGGCGTCGTCACGGGTTTTACCACCTGCCACTGAAGGTGAAGTTTCCCAGTGCGCCGGATCCGCTGAAAGGTCGCCCTGTGCGGTACCGATCGGTAGCGGGACTTATTAGATCGTACGAGTACGTACACAGAACGTTTGTTTGATTGTTTCCTTCCTTTCCTATCCTTTCCATGTACGGGTGGTTGCAGCACAGGGGGTCTTCTCCTAAAGAGGGGGATGATGTAACGGCAGGCGGTTGAAGTTCCCGCGAGCGGCACGTGATGTGTCCTGGGCCGGGTAACGGCCATTCTATATAGTCGGCTCGCCACGAGACTTAGATCTCTAGCGATAATCGTACCATACACTTCAACATATACTATCACTCGAGTCCACTTTTTCAACCGTATCCTCCCAACTACCACCTATATCGGTACGCGCCGTTACAGTTACGTGTAAGGCCATATATCCGAATATGGCCGCGTATGTGAGTATATGGAAAGATACGGTTGCACACGTGGATGTGGTAATGTAATAGAGTAGTCGACAGGTAAGATTATCGCTGGCGATCTCAGAGAGATCGCGAGGCGTCTATATAATGTTGCGGTTACCCGGCCCTGGACACGTCTCGTGCCATTGCCGAGAACCTAATCATGACTGCCATTACATCATCCCACCCTTTAGGAGCAGACCCCCTGGGCTGCCACATACGTATATAAACAAGAGAAACCCCATACAAAACGAAACACAACCAATGCGTACCCATCCGCACGACTTAATAAGTCCCACAAACAATCAGTGCTCTCTGGGCAACCTCACGGCGGATTCGGTTAACGGGGAAACTACACCCCCTGTGGTAGGTGGAAAAACCCGTGCCGACACCATTTATACCGGCCTGAGATCCATGAGAAAAGTAAAACCTCATAGCACACGTCCAATCCCACTCTTCCAAGTCCAATCATCGTCGAGGTTTCCTCTGATGCTCTCGGTGAAACTCATTAACCAACTCCTGCGCATTCCCGAGATTCTCCGCAGGTTCCCAGCTAGTCCGTAGGTAACTGTAACCCGCCCATTGTACGAGATAATGGAGCTTCCGGTAGCGCCGCTTGGAGTCGAGGATCCGGTCGACTTCCCAGTCGTCAGAGTCATCGACTATCGTCGGCTACGGGTCAGATGGCGGGAGGCCGGCGGTAGGAGGTGTATAGTAGTCAAGCAACGAGACGTGGAAAACGTCATGCTTCCGGATCGTATACGGAAGGTCTAATTCGTAAGCATTCTTATTGATGACCTTACTTACCGTGTACAGTCCTGTTCGTTTGTAATCCAACTTCTTCGATGGCCATGTCGTCCGGAAGTGCAGCGTTGAAAGCCAGACCTTATCTCCAACCTCGAAAACAACCTCTTTGCCGCTGGCGTACTTCGTCTGACGGGCTTGAGGCTCATGCATGTTCTTACGGAGAGTTTGGTGAGTCTCCTACAAGCCAGCTGCTAAGGTGTGCGCTTGGATTTCCCATTTCAGGCTAGATGGTTGCTTCGAGGCCTTAAACAGCATCACCGGATGGTAGTGCTAATTCGCCCAGAATGGAGTCATCCTCGTAGAAGTGTGTATCGCATTATTGTAAGCGAATTCCGCTAGCGGCAACAGTTCGACCCAATTGTCCTGCTCGTAGTTGCAGGAAGCCAGGAGATACTGCTTGATCCTCTGGTTTTGACGCTCTGTCTGCCCGTCTATCTGTCGATGGAAGGCTGTCGAGAGCCGATTGTCAGTACTCAAGTGAGAACATACCCGGGTCCAGAATCGGTTTCTATACAGGGTGCCGCAATCTGTGACTACGTTGTCCGGAACGCCGCAGTTGCAAATGACATGTTCAAAGATGAGCTGGGCCAATTCCGGCGAGTCCATATCCTTCCGGCACGTTAAGTAGATTGCCATCTTTGTCAGTCGATCCACGATGACGAGAATCCCAGTGTTGCCCGATGCCGTTGACTCTGGCAAGTCAGTGATGAAGTCCTTCCTGACGCCTTCCCATGGCCGTGATGGTGTCTCCAAGGGTATGTTGATCCCGTGCCTGCCGTGCCGAGGTGCTTTGATTCGGTGGCATACTTCGCAGCCGCTGACATACTTACGTATGCGCGAGTCCATTGCTGACCAATAAACATCCCTAGATACCGGCTCAGTAGTCTTAAGAGCTCCAAAATGGCCAGACTTTGGGTTGTCATGGAATAGACTTATCACTTGTCCGCAGAGGTGGTCGACCGCAGGAATGTATACCCTCCCTTCGCAAGTCTGAGCCTCCACGACGACTTTCCATTGGTTCTCCTCTTCCGCAGTATCTGAGCCATCTGCAACTGGCCTGTCAACTAGCTTCGCCGAGATGTCGGCAGCCAAAGGGTCGGAAGCCTGGGCCGCGATGATTGCTGGCATGAGATCATCATATGGTTCCACTGAGACGGTTGCAACATCAGCAACAAGTCAAGTTTCTGTCAGAAACACCCGGGTGTTCCGGATGGCTCTGACTGCTCTGACGGAACCTTGTACCCTCTGACGGAGAATTACACGCTACCCGTCGCCCAGGCGACGGGTCGCGTTGCATACGTACCTCCTTTACTTTGTGGTGACGTTTACCCACCATCAGAAGGACACGTGTGTTACATTCTTCGCAGGGGCTGCAGTTATGCTGAAGCCGTTTACACAACGCCTGGTGATGTTAAATCATAGCTACTACTTATCGCTCAACCATTTTCAAAACTTATGGATTCAGAATGTATTCTCATCTATGTATCTATGTATCTATATAGCTACCTATCTACACACGGTATATCTGAACTGGCACAGCACGCGGTGATTGTCAGCAATTCGAGGTGCACCTAAACTTGACGATCGAGTGAACGTCCTCCTCGGTTACCCCTGTATCTACGTACACGCGCGATCACTCATTAACGATGAACTTGGAGGCCGTGATAGAGCGAGTTTGGAGATGTACTAGGAGGCCGTGATTGAGCGCGTTTGGAGATGCACTTGGAGGCGGAGATCGAGTGAACTCAGAGATGCACTTGCAGGCCGTCATAGAGAGACTCTGGAGATGCACTTGGAGGCCGAGATCGAGTGAACTCAGAGATGCACTTGGAGTCCGTGATCATGCGAGTTTGGAGAAGCCCTTGGAGGTCGTAATTGAACGAGATTGGAAGAGTACTTAGAGGCGGTCGATGGACGGCGCGCCGGGTGCTGAGATTCTATTCATCGGTTAGTTAACTCGCAACCGAGAGAATGTGACAAGGTGACTTTAGCTTTGAGCTCTCATGGAGAGCTGGCTGATGGCGGTTGATCGTGTAGGGAGGCACGACGGAAGCTGGAGCTACATTCAAGGCTCGACTCGAAATCATGAGAATGAAGGGACGACAGACAATCTTAGGTGTATGCTCGTAATCGTGGGAATGTAGAGAGTTGAGTACAATAATTTCCACCGAGAGATGGGAGCTGGCTGGCAGCGGGAGACTGTCGATCTTGGGATGATGCAGTACTCGCTGTATGCAGTACTCGGTGTATGCTGTACTCGGTGTATGCTCCACTCAGTGTTAACTCATGATGATGGCACGGAGAGATAGAGAGGGATGACTTAACTTTGTGTTCTTGTGATGATGGTAGAGTTGTGGACAAGAAAGAGAGAGATGGGGGATGAAGATGAGAACGATATGGAGAATACGAGCGGCTATGAGAAATCAGGAGTACGACTTGCCTGATTGGGTTAAGAAGACCTCGTATCTGTGTTATTACCCGCCGGATCGGGACTCGTACCTGGTGTATCGTGGAAGGTCAACTGACTCGCACACGAAATTCTCCATGTCCCAGTTTCTCATGATGATTTCCCTCATCTCCTCTGATCTCTCTCGTTCTTGTGCTCAACTCTACCATCACCTAAGAACACGAAGTTAAGTCATCCCTGTCTATCTCTCCATGCAATGATCATGAGTTAACGCCGAGTACAGCATACACCGAGTACTGCACACACCGAGTACGGCATACACCGAGTACTGCATCATCCCAAGATCGACTGTCTCCCGCCGCCAGCCAGCTCTCATCTCTCGGTAGACCATATTGTACAAAACTCTCTACATTCCCACCATTACGAGTTAAGCAATGAATAGAGGCTCGGCTGCCGTCGCATCTCCCTACCTATCTACCGCCTCCAGATCGACCACCTCCCAGTACTCCTCCAATCTCGATCGATCATGGCCTCCAAGTGCATCTTCAAACTGGCTCGATCACGGCCTCCAAGTGCATCTCTGAGTTCACTCAATCTCGGTCTCCAATTGCATCTCCAAACTCGCTCGATCTCGGCCTCCAAGTGCATCTCCAAACTCGCTCGATCACGGCCTCAAAGTGCATCTCCAAACTCCCTCGATCACGGCCTCCAAGTACATCGCTAATGAGCGACAGCGGGTGTACGGAGTTACAGGAGTAATGGAGGTGGACTGAGCGACGGTGAGTACATATTCGGGAGACCCCGGGATACATTGACATCATCTCATTTTCATCTCATCTGGATCCACGCAATTGCGTGGATTCTCATGGCCGGGTAGTATCATATCTTCTCACATTCTTCATAGGCTCCTCGAGCTAGAACCTCCGATCATGCTCGACTACCATCTGTGGCCAGATTGACCGTATGTACATATATAGGGATACTTAAATAATGCATGCCATATTATGAGGTAGCGAATCTTGTGACTGTAACAAAGACGAATATGATAGACGAAATGCCTTGTGCGAATGGAACCCTGAGTGTGGCTTCCGGACCGATTTACATTTTGCTGATGTACCCAATGAACCCATTCCGATGTATGGCCACAGTTGGCCACAACGCCTCAGTGTCTATTTACAATAGGATACCGACAGAGCGAGAAGAAACGGGGAAACCGCCATTGGAGGGCGAGATGCAACGCGACGCGCCGTATTTGCGCCGTGCACGGAGTCGTCTGCCACCGGGCTGTCCCTGACGGCTCTGACTGAGCCATTGCGCCCGGACGGAAATGTTTTTTGCTGATGCAATAGTCGTGCCACAGGCCTTTCGTAGCCGATCTCGTAGTCGGCCCGTCTGGACGTACCATCGGGCGGGTTCTTGCTACCTTCCAGGTGCTGGATGACAAAGTCGTAAGCCGAGATAGTTTCCGAACACCTGGCTTGTTTTCGGGATAGCACTTTGGATGTCTGGAAGTATTCGAGATCCATGTGGTCACACCAAATTAAAACCTTGTGATTGGCGCCCTCTAGGTAGTGTCGCTACTGTTTTAGTGTTTCCACAATTGCCAATAGCTCCCGATCATAAGTCTCGTAATTCTGTTCAGCTGAAGAGCACTTCCGGGAGAATAAATTGACCTGCCTGACAACCCTGAAGCCATCGTACTGATTGAGAATCCCTGCAATCGCAAATCCAGCCGCGTCTGTTTGGAGAAAGATCGGCTTGGCCGGATCGAAATGCTGGAGGATCGGGGCCTCGGTGAAGGTCCTTTTCAGTTTCCGGAATGCCACATCGGCTTGCTGTGTCCATTCCCATTTGGCTGTATGTGCCCCTTTTTTGCCTCCCGGGCTTGCCTCTGTCTTCTGTAGTAATTCCGTCAGTGGAAGGGTCACCTTGGCATATTTCCGGATGAATCTTTGGTAGAAGTTCATGAATCCGAGAAGCACCTAAGCATGTCTAACCGACTTTGGTGTCTGCCAGTCCTCGATTGTGGAGATCCGGTCCGATTCCATGCCGACTCCATCGGGAGTGATACCAAACCCCAGGAAGCCGACTTCCGACAGTCTGAATGAACACTTCTCGGCTTTGCAATAGAGCCCGAATTCCTAGAGTCGTTGCAGCACTTGTCGCACATGCTCTTCATGCTCCTTCTCGTTCGTCGAATAGATGAGTATGTCGTCAAGGTAACATACCGCGAAGTCGTCAATATTTGGCCGTAGACAATGATCGATGTAAGACTGGAACGTAGCCGGTGCGTGTGTTAGACCAAATGGCATGACCCCGTATTCGAATTGGCCGTAACTCGTTCGAAAAGGCGTCTTGTATTCTTCGCCTTCCTTGTTCCGGATGAGGTTATAGGCACCGCGGAGGTCCAGTTTCGTGAATATCCTGGCCTCACTTACACGGTCCTGCATCTCTGAGATTAATGGAAGGGGATACCAATTCTTTACCGTCGCCAGATTGAGCGCGCAGTAATCCACAGAAAGCCTTAACCCTCCATCCTTCTTCTTTGCAAAGAGGTTTCGCGCTGCCGCCGGCGATGATGATCGCTGAATAAACCCAATGGCGAGGTTTGCTTCGATGTAAGCCTTTAGCTTCCTTAATTCGAACTCCAGGAGATGTAAATCCGCCCCTATGGCAAGTTATATCCGGGCTCCAAGTCAATTGCATGGTCGGTTGACCGATGCGGCGGGAGTGTCTCCACCTGATCTTGGCTGAAAACCTCCACGAATTCTCCGTATATGGCCGGGATATGTCCTCCATCATCTGTAGGCACCATCAATGTCGTTGTGCCGCCTCCATCTGCACACATTAGTACTCAATTTATAATACATATGGAGCGGTATGTCGGAATATCCAGGAGCCCGGTTTAAAAATGGTTCGCCACAATAGGGCAAAGCCCCGCCGTCCAGTACTCCCTTCGTGTCTCGGCGTGCCGGTAGCAGTCATTCAAGGTCCGCATTGTTGGGACACTCTGCTGCCGCAACTACCGCCGCTGCTCCCTGCTCGCCTGTCCAGAGCCTGGGGCCTATCTCACTCACCATCAGTGATGCCTTCCACGCTGGCTCCCAGCAGCCCTGTACAATCTCCCACTCTTAGGAAGAATGTCCCAATGACCTGCTCACTGGCCAGTAGATTGTGAAAGGCAGTTGCCTCGAGTTTCTGAATATCTGGGATGCCGCCGCCTCCTTCGGAACACGCCTCCTGCCTAGCCGTACATCCTGGTACATTCCCGGGGCATTCCTGATGGTCTACCCGGTCCACTGCCACCACTTCCGCTCCCGCTGGGGTTCGAAGAGCCAAAAGTCGACCGCATTGCCAATCGACATCAGGATTCCTGGACTGGAACCAAGGCAATCCTAAAACCAAGTCATAAGCCCGCACGGGCACAACTAGCACCTTCGATTCTTGCACCAGTGATAACTGCTCCATATACCGAACCGTGAACGTTGTTTTTTGGCGCTCGCTCACGTGAGCCATTATATGGCCGTTAAGGCCTAGTGTCGTAACATATGCTGGTTCGTCCGCTATACCAAGCTGTTTTCTCAGTCTCGGTGTCATAAAGATGCACGTCGCACTGCAATCGATGAGAGCTCGCACGCGTGGCATTTCCCAACTTCCATCTCTTATACATACCCCGTGAATAATATGGGACAAGTCCGGTCGTGACGTGCCGCATAAGTACTGACTTGACATGTGACCTTTTGCGCTCTCAATCAACACCCTTGTCTTCAAAGCGATCGGATGCGGTTGTATACTGTCCATCGTCGCCATCAAAGTCTGCATTGCCAACCTTTCTAAACCCAATTCCACCTCGTCGAACCTCTCCCGTTGGGCCAGATGCCAAGAGAGGCCTATGAGTTTTTTGGATGTCGATTGTCGAAAGACTTCTGTCGTTTGATTTGGTGTCCTACGTCCCTATTTGGAGCAAATCCCTGGTCCTGCTCCGTTGGGTTACCTCCTCGTGAGTATTGAGGGCAGAAGGTCGCCTTATTGTTCGGAGATCCGCATCGTAAGCACTTGCCGTTAGAGAGTCGGCCTTCGAAGAGTTCCGTCAAGACCCATGGTGCTGGCGGTAAGCCTCACGATTGTCCTCCGCCAGCTGATTTGCCGTGTTTGTCTGATCCCGCTTGGCCCAATTTGCCGCCGCCGGTGGTGTAGGCTGCCTCAGAAATGGATGGCCGGTAGCGTCGTTTGCCGCCTTTGGAAGATGACTCCGTAGGCTGTTTCTGCTGCTGTTGCTGCTGCTGTTGTTGCTGCTGCTGTGGGTTCTTGTTTTGGACATGTGTAACTTCCGAGGCCGCGGCCTTATCGAAGAATTCATCCAAGGTGTCAAATCAGCCTCAGGCGGGCGTCATTGGTCCAACTTTGTTCTTCAGAGAGTGGCGGAGGCCTGCCCAGGCAATGTCGTAGAGGACTTCTTCATGCTTCGGTAGATTCCACCCAGCCTATCTCCAATTAGCTTTCACACGATTCGCATAGGCTCTGACCAATTCTTGTGGAAGTTGAATATATTCCTGCATCAGCGTAATCACCGCCACGCGTTGTCGGTCCTTATCCCCAGAAACCTTGGCCATCTCCTGAGAAACGAGGTCGATGTCCTGTAGGCATGGGTCAGATCCCGCAGATAAGTCGCACACCCATTCCGAAGGGTCTGTCATCGCCGTCTGTCTGAGTGCCGTGTTTTGGTGATTGCTGCAGGCGTGCAGAAGAGAGATCGCGTATTTGACGTGATCGGGTCCAACGCGTGGGAATAGGTCGCCATGCGGGTTGAAAATCGAGCGTAACGTATCCAGAAATCGGTCCAACACTTTCGCACCGCCGCAGTACCATACAGGGTCAACCATGTTGCAGATATTCGGTCTTGGGCCTGCGATGCTTCGTTCAGCGAGTTCGGCGCGTTCAGCAGCCCATTGGTCCCGTTCGGCAGTCATTCATTCCCGTTTGGCAGCCATCCTCTTCTGTTTGAGATTGTGTTCGGCTTTCCACTGGGATTGATTTTCGAGCAGCATTTCCAGCATCAACCAGTTTTGAGTCGCCATTTCTAAACGATCCTCATCAGTAAATTGGAAACGGAGATCACCGGTATCATTGTCGATCGGGCAATCTTCGTTTCTTTGACACCCGAGGTCATTGTAGATGTCATTGTCATTGTCAGTGTCAATTTTGGCCTCCAGTAAGACTGTTGGAGGAGCGCGTTCGGCTGTCGATGCCGCTTCCTGCAGAGTGTCATCACTCTCATGGATGTCAGTGACGCGCAATTGAGCTCTGGTAGACTTCTTTGGAGGCATGTTTTAATGATAAAACGCGGTATTTTGTGGCTACGCGTCGAAAGGGGTACATCGCAAGATCCCGTGAGCGAAACTTATCGAATTGATTAAGAGCGATAATAGTGTAAGGCCGTATATCCGTATATGGCCGGGTATGTGAGTATATGGAAAGATACGATTGCAAATGTGGATGTGGTAATATAATAGAGTAGTAGTTAGGTAGGATTATTGCTGGCGATCTCAGAGAGATCGCGATTCGACTATATAAGGTTGCGGTTACCCGGCCCTGGACACGTCTCGTGCCATTGCCGAGAACCTAATCATGACTCTCATTACCCCGGGGATGCCAGTGTGTCCTGGGACTCAGTGGATTTCAGTCTCTGTGCCGGCTTTGCGAAGAGTCCTCGCGCTATGGTAATTCCACCTGGCCAGAGGCTAACCTGGCCACGGTTCCAGGTGCTCCATTCCTTGAATGGCCCTTTGCGGGTGGTTGATGACGGCTACCTTCGTCACTCTCTGTGTCTGGAGTGTGTCCCTCTCCCACACTGACTCCCTGAGAGCGAGTCCGATTGCGCACAACTCTGCGTCATAGACCACCATTCGTCCGGTGCCTAGATGGCTGCGGAAGGCTTTCCAGCTGTCTCCGTGCTTGCACACAGTGGCGGCTCCTACTCTGCCGCCGTCAGATCGCAACCCCTCTGCCAACCCCATCCAGACCCCTCCACCCACTTTGGCCTCTCTTCCTCTCTCCCAGCGGATCGCCTCTCTCTTAGCCTCTGTGTCTTTGCTCAGTATGACTGTCCAGACAGCCGTCTCTTCGTCAGAGTTAGGCCAGCGCATGGTCTCCGCTTCCCGGCCTCGCTCGTGTTCCTTTGTGTTGACTCTGCATATCAGTGTGTGACATGTGAGGTCGTCGTGTACTACCTGTAGTTTTGATTCTTTGCACACCATAGCGAGGCTCGGTGTGAATCATTTCTGCCCGGAGTCCAGGGCTACTGGCGCTGGTGCGAGCCCTGACTCTCTCATAAGTGCTACCATTGGCGTCGTGGGGAGGGCGCCCAGGGTTCATCTAGCTTGCCAAATCAGCAGGAGTTGATGATCCTCTCGTCTGCTGATCTCTCGCGAATCCCACCTGATTTCGCTGCCACACAGTGCGACGGCTTGAACACAGGCTATCTGGACCCTGTGCACTCGCGCTGCGACAATTCGGTGCATCCTCGTCAGTGTTCGCAATCGGTCTTCTGCTGCCTTGGCCTCCCTCGTGCATCGGTTGTGATGCTCTTTGATCATCAGGTGGGCGTCCATCCAGACTCGTAGCCATCACTTCGCCTCTTTGGTGAATGGGATGAAACCGTTTCCTACCTTCATTTAGGTTGTGAGTTTTGGCTGGAGGTGCTTCATGTGGCCATCTCTGGGTGTGACAAGTGCTGCCTCCATCTTTGCAGTGTCGAACTGGAGATCTCGTCTGCTGTCCCACTCGATGCTCACTACTGCGCCGGCTTGAAGTTTTTCTACCACCTCGTTCACGTTCTTCCTGGTTGCCACCCATCCGAGGTCGTGTACAAAGGAGGGGCCTTCGGCCTGTACTCGCTCTTCCACCCACTTTGTCAGTCCAGCGGTTTGTGTCGAAAAGAGAATGAGCGATATGGGTGAGCCTTGCGGGACACATGCTTCCTCAGGGTGACTGTGTAGTACATTGCCTTCGGTTACCATTTCCACCGTCCTCTCTGGGAGAAAACTCTCGGTCCATCCTATGAGATCTCCATCTATCTCCTTGGCCTTCATTGCATGGATCAGCTATCCAGTCGCTACGCTTGGGAACGCTGCCTTGATGACAATCACAATGACAGCCGTGATGTTTCGCTCTGTCCACGCGGCGTGCACTCTGTCGACCGTGATGGCTGTAGCGTCGATGGCCGACCGTTTCTTTCTACACCCAAATCAGCCGTCGCTTGGCAGGGTAGTTCTCTTGGCCTCGTCGGATAGCCGCTCTGCGACTACTTTCTCAAAGACTTTCCCCATGTAACTGAGCAGAGAGATTGTTTGGTACCATTTCAGCTGCATATAATCCTTCTGTCTTGGTTTTCGAATCACCACCTCGCTCGCGCGTTTCCAGACGGCAGGGTGATGACCCATTCGGACCGTCGCTTTCGTCAGTCGTACATTTCTCATTCGGTTCCACTTCCAGAGTAGCCGTATGGCTGCGAACGACACCTTGTCTGGGCCAGGGCCTTTGTTAGCCTACTGCGAAAGCAGAGCTCGTTCGATTGACTGCTCAGTTCTGCGTTTGTGGGCTTCACCTACTGGGGGTAATTCGTAGTACTGGTCACGATCATCCAGGGGGAAAGAATCTCCTCTGAGCATTTCCTCCTTTTCGACAATGGTATTTGCTTGCTTCCGCTGTCTGACAGTCAGCGCTTCCACGGTGGCACCAACCCGAGGGCTGGTGAACTTCGCTGCCCTCCAGACCTCGCCCCCCCTCAGATTCTTCAAGTAGTCATCCCAGATCCGGCTCTTGGACTGTCGAATTGACATCTGCAGTTCTGCTTTCGAGTTTTCTGCCGCCTCTGACCTCCTTCCCCTTCTCGTTTCTCTCCCCAGTGCGCTTCTCCTCTCCTTGATCCCGCTGTTCCAACACCTGTTCGATCGAGCGCAGATTCTTAATTGCTTCGCTTTGGCATGTAGCACATTGCTCAGTGCTGCGTGGCACCATTCGGCCTCTCACTCTACATCGTCTCCCATGCATTCCTCTCCAAGATGGGCTCTTTCTCTCTCCAACTCGTTCCAAAGTTTCTCGGCTGCTTCCTCATCCTCTCATGCCATGGTGGCCAGATTCCATCCTATGACTTGCACGTGGTCTACCTCCTTCTGTTTGTCGACGTTATGATCCCAATCGATCACCTCCTGATCAGAGCCTGTAGTGTGACTCCCATCCAGTATGGTCCATCGCGTGCTTGGTCGAGTGGCCAGGGCCAGGTCTATGCTCGGTTCTCACCGAGTGGTGAGTGGGCCGGTCGTCATTTCCAATCTCTAGCCTGTACTGGTCTATTATCTCCTCCCAAAAAGTCGCATTGCGTTGCTGCCTGCATCTAGGGTCCCACCTTCGGCTGTGTGCATTCATGACGCCCGCCATTATTGTGCCACCTCCCTTCCGCTATAATTGTGCCTCCTCCCTGTTGGATTGCTCTGTGTCAGTTAAGCTTCCTCGTCCTTCTCTCTCCAGTCTGCACATCTTTCTGATCATATACATTGATAATCCTCGTAATCATTTCACCTATTCTTTTCATGTCAGTCACCATGATGTCATCGTGCGGGCCCCTGGTTAGGACTGTGCATTCGTCAGTTGTACGGCCACTTCGCTTGCGTACTGCCATCCATAGTCTCTTTTGTTTAGTATTCTCATATGCCAGGTTACTTATTCCGATTCTCCCTTTTTCCACCGGTCGTTCCTTCAGAAGTACTAAATCTGCCTTTCGATCCACTCCCGTCTCGAGCGCTGTCATGGTCCACATATAACACCTGGTGCAATGGTGTTAGATTGCTCTAATCATTGGAAGCGGCAGCTCCCATTTCGATCTCTGCTGTGGTCTCACTCATGGTCACGTCTTTCTCCACCTCCGCCGCCTCCAGCTCCATCTCCCCGGTATGGCCTTCCATTCCGTGGGTCATCGGCTCTCCATATCTGTATCATGTATTCCTAGCCTGTCTTGTGTTGGGTGCTACTCCATTGGCCTCCGTTACCTCCCTCGTCTCTCGTCCAATCGGTTGCACTCTCCTGCTCTGTGGAGCAATTTTGATGGCCTCGATTTTCTTCGAACACTTTCCTGCTGAATGCAATTTGATTCCCCTTGCAGTTCGGTCTCCTTTCATGTGTGAGGCTTCATACTGCCCCTTGTTTGATTGCGAACCCGACCACATTGCGCCTGTGTTCGCTCAATTGGTGTGGTCTGGCGCAGTACCCGCACTTCGGTTGATGGTGGTTTCACTTCCTCTCGATGTGGCCCCATCCATAGCAGCGCTTGCAGGGGCTGTCGGGGCGCGCATTCGTGTATGGTTTGACTTTCTATCATACTCCTGCAGCAATTTGACCTTTGTTCACTAGTCAATGTGCCACCTTCTTCCGCCTCACAATGAAGACAACCGATGATGCCTTGATTTCTCCTCTCTGATCTCTCTCCCTGATGATTCAGGGGTTCGATAGCCTTATCACTTGATCACGAATTGCCACTCCCTCTGTGTCTTCCTGAATCTCCTCCGTTGTTTTTGAAGTCCTTCGGTGCCCTTGCCCATGTATCTCACCTGCGGCATGTTTTGGATGTTCAGTCTTTCCCAAGATTCGTTTCCTTCCACATCAATGATCCCCATGTCCACTGAACTGGCTGTCTTAAAAATAATATCACGGTACAGGAGAGACATCTCTGCAGTTGCCTTTTGGTGCGTGACTGCGGATATTGTGCCCTTCGCATTCCTTCTCGAGTTCATGATCTGGACATGTGTCAGGGTCTGCTGCTGCATCAGTGCTTTGTTGACTGCTCAGGGAATTTCCTCATCCATCTTTTTGGGTAGGGAGAGGCTTTCGTCCATCTTCAAAATCAGCAGTCTATCTGCAGTACTTGAGCCAGAAGTCGGAGCCGGGCCCGGGAGGTGTACACTCTCGCCTCTCTTTAAGATCAGGCTTCTCGCTGCCGTGCTAGGCCCGCCTGGGCCGATGGGTGCCCTCTGACTCTGGATTCGGGGTTGGAGTGTCTCCCACCGTCTCGCAGGTGTGAGGGCTGGCTTTACCTTGGGTTTGTGCTGCACTTTTGGCTGCAATTGGGGCGGCAGTCTGGGCTTCGGTTGCTGCTACAGCTGTTGGAGCTTCTCTGGTCCTCCTTACTGCGTTGAATCTGCATGTAATGAGGCCTCTAGCCCCCCGCCGTCCATCCCCGCAGTCTTGTCTCTTTCATTCTCTCCTGTTTCCGGGCCTGGTGGTACTCCTTTCATGACCTTCCCCATCATATTTGTGATACCTGCCTCACATAGCTTGTCATCATTGTGGTGGGCATCCCACTTCCGCTCTATGTCATTCATGGACATCCTCATCCCCAACCGCTGTGCCTCATCCCAGGTGGCCTGCACTTGCAATAAGTTTGTTAGGTGTTCAACAGTTCGGTGAAGCTGCGTAAGCTCCTGTGCCTGCTGTTGCATTGTTCTCTCAATGAGTCTCCTCCAGTCGCTGTAAGCCGTGGCAGTCACTGGGGCCTACCTCCTCCTTCTCCGTGCTTTGTTCTCGTTTCTATACATCGGCCCAAATATAGTTAGACCCGCAGAGGTGTGTGTCACCAGTGTCGTCATCTCGATCGCCACGTCCATAGGCACGTCGCTCCTCCTATTTTCCCTTTCTCCCATGTCCAGGTCACTCATCTTGTCTCACTCTGGCTTCACTCATGGTTTCTGTGAGGCAAGCCTCTTTTGTAGGGTAGTTCTCGTCATCGCTTGCTCACGTGTCGACCCGTCTGGTCAGCCGTGTTTTTGCCAAGAGTTCGCATCACAACCACTCAATTGAATTGGTCCTTGTTCGCGCCCTCCTCCTGCAATCTCGTCGGTGCTGGGACGCCGCTTCTGGGGACAAATCAACTTCCGGAATAGATTGCCGCCGTCCGTTATTCAATTGCTATCGTCGTTGTTAACTTGTCGCACTGTTTCTGATTCGCCAAGACATTCGTCGAGCCCTGGTGTATTTTTTGTACTAAGAGGGCTTTTTTAGTGTAGGTAGCGGAGTATTTTTCAAGCAAAATATGCTGTGCATGTTTCGTGCTGCCCAGCAAAACCTGCAGGCCGGCCCTCATTTAAAAGCTGGCGCTCGAGCTGGCCTGCGCCCTGGCTGCTTTGGAATACTGGCTGCCCTCGACTCTGCTGTGGATGTCTGAAGTGTTGGAATAGCCTAGGGTGGTGTGCGACTGGTAGCGGTGCGATAGTGGCGGTGACAGTGGTGAGGGTGGTCGGCATGTAGATAGTGTAGGTACTGGCGATGGCTGTTGTAAAAGGAAGGATGGTGACCAGCCGATTGAGAACAGAAACCTATCATTCGTTACTACCTTCGGTGGAAGCAACATACATACTCATAGACACACAAAGAACGAGACTGTTAGTGTGGTCCTGGGACATGGAAATGCTTCGTTTCAAAAGTACAGCGTAGAATATCATAGATTTAAGGCAACTTTGATGTGCGTCGTGCATGCTCCAAATATCACAAACTGAGAGGGAACAAAATGACAGGCATTAGACCTTTGAAAATAGCATGAAAAGGAGTTCCAGCACCTCTTGGTACCTTTTTAACTTTACACCCGGTGCGATTTCATTTTTCATTTGTATGGGGAGAAGGCATGAAAAGCACAGTTCCGTCTCCCTCAGACAGTTGGCAAAAGAACGAGTAGCTGATACGGTGCTTGAGATGAGTACCCGAAGCTTCGGAGCATCCCGCAATCAGTTCTCGCTTCTTTGGGCATAGTCCAGGTGAAGCAGTCAACAATACGCTCGAGGTTGGCTCTAGGGACGTTGGGGGGTCTGAGATCAGTGCCCAAAGGTTCGGTGATGCTTGAGGTTGGTACTTGAGGTTTTGGAGACATGATTGTGAGTCGAATCCCGTGGTCAGTTTGTTCTCAGTTCTTTTCCCAATGGATTTAGCTACTTCGGTGCCACTGTACCTATTGTCACTAAGTCCTGCCTATGGGATCCACAATCTACCATCCCCCCTTCACCCTGTGATGCCCAGCTTATGCCCCCGTATCCTTCCTCATCGCTGTTGTTAATTTGCTGTTCAATCACCACTTCTAGCCCAACACATGCATGACAGAAATCAATCCCGTCGTCTAGACAGGGTAAGGGTTTGTTCCTCGGCATTAACGAGAGCACGTGAACAATGTGGCGCTATTGGAAGGCCACTGTTTCAACGCTTGAGAAAGAAGGTAAACTGAAGGCTGATAACACTTAATTGGTATCGCAAAAGTCTTGGCAAAGCAGACACAGTGCATTAGGTCAACAACAACAGTAGCAATTGGAAAATGGACGGCGTCAATTGATTTCCAACGTCGAACTGACCACGGAACGATCTTTCCAACACCTTCCGGACCGCCAGAGGAGGAATCCACGGAACAGAGTTGATTCGCTTAAAATCTTGGCAGAAAACGCGATTAATGCGATGCGTGGGCCAGCGAGTAACCAACAACAGGACTACCCTAGGTGAGAGGATCGCCTCACAGGAGTGATGACCGAGGTCAGAGGGAGCGAGAGGAGTGACCTGAACACAGGGAAAGCCGGAGACGTTAGGAGCGACGCGCCTATGGATGGGGCGATGGAGATGGCGACCACGGCGACAGCCATCGCCGCAGGGACTGCAGGTGCAACCATTATTGAACTGATGGAGAGAAATGAGAACGGAAAGTACAGAGGTAGGAGCGAGGCCCCGGTGACTGCCGGGGACTGGAGGAGCCGCATGGAGTGAGCGACTCAGCAGCCAGCCCACAAAATAGCGCCGCTACACTGTACTATCGCGAAGATGGCAATCATGCTGGACGCACAAACAGCACTTCAGGAAGCGCAGTGGCGAGGGATGAAAACGTGGCTGTAGAAAAGAGATGAAGAGTGGGACGCATACCACCAGCATGACGTCCTGTGGCGCAAGCGCATCACAGACATGGTCACAAGTGTGGTGGCCGCAACAGAGGGGGGCCAGGGAGAGGAAAAGAAAGCAGACACCAATGGCGCCGGTCTAGAGGCCTCAAAGGACGCAGAGACATCGCTGAGAGGACGACTGGAGAAGCCAGAGGAGCGCAAGCAATCGCAGCCTGGAAGGCAGCTCAAGCCAGAGCCAAAGCCAAAAGTGAACCCAGCACCGACTCCGACTGCGAGAACCACATCGACGCCGATGGCGGTGACGACATCAGTACCGACACCGGTCAGGCGGTGGGAGACAGTGCAACCAAGAAACCAGAAGCAATCGGCCAACCCAGCTCCAGCCCTAACGTCAGGCTCGAGCTTAGAAGACAGACCTATAATCCTAAGGAGAGACGAGAATGTGCCACTCCACAATAAGATGGACCAGGAAATCGTGACAGCGATCAACAGGGCGCTCTTCCATCAGCCGGCTCCGGCCCACATTAGCATATTCAACGCAAGTATGAATGCTAAGGGCGCGATCACGGCAATCACGCACCAGATCACGATAGCAGCGGTGCCACCGCAGTACCGCGATATCTTCATCACGGCAGCGAGGACTGTCGACAAAGGAGTCGTTGATGTCAAAGGAAATGAGTCCTGGGAAAGACTGAAGATCCATGCAGTGCCTCTGGTACGGTAGATGGGAAAAGGCACTGAAGCCCTGCAGAAGATGCGAGAGGAGTTCGAAGCGGAGAACGAACGCGTAGCAATCCCCGGCCAAGTACGGTGGCTGACGAACCCACGCACCGGCAAGGAGAGGAGGCAGACGGGAGGAATTGCCGCATCATTGGTAGTCGTTGTTGTAAAGAGGAATAAGGTAGCACAGCACTTGGTCAAGAAAGGCATCAAGGTGACAGGAGAATGGTACCGAGTCGAAACATACACGAAAGCGGGCCCTGACAGCAGATGTGAACTTTGCTTTGGATGGGGTCACATCGGGAACAAATGCAGCAACTGCTGAAACGTGGTGGGGTGCACGGGGAAGCAGGGATCACTCTGCGGTCACACGCTGGAGAAGTGCCACAACTGCAAAGGAAATCATATTGCGTTCAGTAACAGATGGGCTAAGACGACTGAAGCCGCCTGGGCAGTGTGGCAGAGCAGGAAAACAGAACTAACAGACCAAGCATCCCCGAGGGGAGTGACTGGGGCCAACAGAGTAGCAATGGGCACCAGACAGGCGAGGGGTATAAGTGACGATGAAGGGGAGCCAATGGCCGACAAAGAGGCAGATGAGACAAGGGGGAAGGAGGGGGTGAAGGGAAGGAGAGACGTAATGATGGCCGAGACCGCAGGGGAGATCGAGATCGGAATGGGAGACGCCGCCTCCAATGATCAGGGCAGTCCAGCATAATTGCGCCAGGTTCTATGCTTGGACGATGGTGGCCCTGGAGACAGCAGTGGAACGAAAAGCAGATTTGGTAATGTTGCAGGAGCCGCCGGAGAAAAGAGGAGTAATTGGAATCAGCCATTCGGCATACAAGTTGAGGAAATGAATAAGAATGTGGACAGCAGTGCACAAGGGGAGCGGCCTGGCAACTGACGTATGAACAGACCTGAGCAGGGGCGCGAACGACGATGTCATTGTGACTGATGTCAAATGACATGGAGAGAAGAGGACGAGGATTATCAATGTTTATGATCAAAGAGACGTGCGGACCGGGGAGAGACAAGCGTGGAACATACACTGCAGTTGAATCATCCGACAGAGAGGCAGCACAATGCTCGCGGGCGACCTCAATGCACACAGCCGCAGGTGGGATCCAAGAGGCAAGGAGCAACGCGACGTGACTACCTGGCAAGAGATTATAGCCGAGCACGGAATGGAGTTTGGGAATGACGACCAGCCCACTCATCATTGGGCGAGGAACGGTGAGGAAAGTGAGTCGACAATAGACCTGACCTTAGCCAGCCGACCGATCACGCGATGGACCATACTGGACTGGAGGCACGCCCCAGGCTCTGACCATGAGGTGATCGAGCGGGAGTTCAGTGTTGATACGCAGGATGAGGCAGACCACGTGCAGGTCATGGGATGGAACTTGGCCGCCATGTCACAAGAGGACGAGAAAGCAGTAGAAAAGCTGTGGAATGAGCTGGAGGGACAGAGAGCTCGCCTAGACGAGGAGTGCACAGGGGACGAGGTAGAGCGGGAGGCAGAGTGCTGTCAGGAAACACTGAGCAAGGTCCTGGATGCCAAGGTGACGAAGAAGGAATCTGAGCCCAGTCGAAGAGGTGGTGGAACGGTGAGATACACGAGAGGAGAAGCACATTCGGGAGAGAGAAAAGCATGGGAAGGAGGTCAGAAGCGGCAGCGCACGCAAAAGCGGAACTGCAGAGGTAGATTTGCCAGTCCAAGTGCCGCATGTAGAACGATTGCTTGCTGAACCTCAGAGGGGGGGAGGTCTGGCAGGCAGTAAAGTTCGCCAACCCTCAACCGGGAGCCACCGTGGAAGCGTTGACCGATGTCGGGGGAAAGCAAGCAAACACCGTGGCCGAAAAGGAGAGAATGCTCAGAGCTGAGTCCTTCCCAGTGAACGATGGCGACCAGGACTACAAACTACCCCCAGCAGGCCAACCCCACGAGGGCATAACCGAGCAATTATTCGAACGAGCCCTATTCTCGCAATCGGTCAAGAAAGCCCCAGGCAAAGACAAGGAGTCCTTCTGAGCCATACTCCTGCTCTGGAGGTGGAGTAAAACGAGAATGGTAGCATTAACAAAAGTGGCGGTCTTAGTGGGACGTCATCTAACTGTTTGGAAGCGCGCAAGCGGGGTGGTCATTTGAAAACAACAAAAAGAGGACTATACGAAGCGCAACTGATACCGGATGATTTGTTTGCCCAGCTGCATGGGAAAAGTCGTCGAGACAGGAGTCGCCGAGCTGCTATCCGACGAGGGCGAGAGAAGAGCACTATTAAATGAAGGCCAGATTGGCAGCAGAAGGAAAAGATCGCATATCGACGCAGCAGCCATCATGGGCGACAGAGCGCACTTCGCATGGAGAGAAGGTATCATTGCGGGTGTCCTGCTAACGGATATCATGGCAGCGTTTCCAAGCGTACCGAGATGGAGCCTGATCCATGCAATGAAGGGCAAGCAGATAGATGGAGACCTTATACAATGGACGGAGAGCTTCCTCTCCAACAGGACAGTGGAGATTGTAATCGAGGGCAACGTTCTGCAGAGCCACCCAGTGGAAGCAGGCGTCCCGTAGAGCTCACCATTGTCGCCGATTCTCTTCGCAATGCACACTCCTGAGTTACTACAGTGGCTGAAAGACAGAGTCCACAGAGTCGAAGGCCTCTCCTTCATAGACGACCTTGGATGGGTAGCAACCGGAAAGGACTTGACTCAGGTGGTCAGGAAACTGAACGCCTGCCCAGCGGAGAGCATTGAGTGGGCAATCAGGTGATACCTCCAGTTCGACACTGTGAAGACGGAAGCAGCACTCTTCACACTCAGGGGAGGCTAAAAGAAGCACCTCCGGGCAAAACTCACAGCGGAAATCCAGGTGGGAGACGGCTTTGTCTGGTGCAACAAAGAAACTACAAGGTGGCTGGGAGTATGGATGGATGCCCACCTACCGTTCAACGAGCATCACAACCGCTGCATGGAGAAGGCCAGGGCAGCAGAAGCCCGACAGCGCATAGTGACGGGGATGCACGGAATCGTCCCAGAGGGGGTAAGGGCCCGTCGGATATCTTGCGTCCAAGCGGTTGCACTATACGGCAGCGAAGTATGGTTGGACCGGAGAGAAATCGACAGACGAGGGGATCTTCAACTCCTCCTGAATCGCCAGGCCAGGTCAACCGTTGGCGCCCTGCCCACGACGCCACTCGGTCCCCTCATGAGAGATTCATGACTGACACATGCGCCAGTAGTCCTCGACTCCAGACAGCAACAATTCACGGCGAGGCCCGCAAGTGCATGTGAAGGGTCAAAGCAAAACGAGACATACAACCACCCCACGTCTGGAGCACCGATGTGCAGAGTCATCAAGAAAGAGCATGAACGAGGCCGTGAGGCAGAGATCATGTGCTGGCACCACACGGATGAAGAACCGGATGTCAAGACGGTTATACTGAGCCATGACGCGGGGGCAAATAGAGAAGCGAAACGCGGGTGCAAAGGGAGAAGCGAAACGCTGGGCGAGTGAGAGGGAGGCCAAAGTGGGGGCGGGGGTCTGGATGTGGTGGACGGACAGATCGCGATCCGATGACTGCAAGGGCGGAGCCGCGGCAGTGTGTATGCCCCAAGACGGCTGGACAGCATTCCGCAGCCCCCTCGGCACCGGATGAATGAAGGTCTAAGACGCAGATTTGTGGGCCATAGGTCTCGCACTCCAGAAGTCAGTAAAGAAACTGCACACACTGCAGACACACGGAGTAACGAAGATAGCCGTCTTTAGCCACTCGCAAGCAGCCATTCGACGAACGGAGCACCTGGAACCTGGGCCAGGGCATCACCTAGCCATGTGGAGTAGCCAATGTGCAAGGAATCTCCGTGAAGCCGGCATAGAGACAGAAATCCAGTGGGTCCCAGGACACACTGGCTTCCCCGGAAATGAGGAAGCACATCGCCAAGCGAATCTAGCGCCAGAGGGCCGCAGAGCAGGCACAGGACAAGAGTGAATATATACGTCGGTGGCGAACAGGACCAGACGAATCTCACAACCAAAGCCGGCGACGAAGGCTGAGTGCGAGGCTGACACATGCAGTTAAAACCACGGCTATAGACTGAAAGGCCAAGCTGGAAGCAAGAGAGCCATCCAAATGAACAGCATGAAGCCTCTAGCAGCCAGGTTCTACCGACCAAAGTCCGGACATGCACCGCTGCGGACGTACTTGAAACGGTTTGGACACTGAGACGATGGCAAATGCTAGTGGGGAGGTGGCGGAAGCAGGACGGTAGCCCAGACGCGGAAGCATCTCTTCCGCCACTGCAGCCGATGGAAAGACCAACAGATGACACTTTGGAAAAAGGTGGGAAAAGCGATGGGATGGAAAGCGGGCAGATGCCGGCAAGTCGAACATCATTCCTACGAGTCCATTGAGTGCTATCAGCAGCCAGAGAAGCTACAATGGACGATACGCGTCGCCACAATGACGTTAATCACGTGTACAGGATTCGACCCTACCAACGACAGAATTCGAATACCATTCGTACAAGTCAATTGAGCACCATCATCAGTCAGAGAACCTACAATCGATGACGCGATCTTATCCCTGAATCGGCAATACCGAGAACCGAAGGCGAAGTCAACAAACAATTGCGAGTCAGCGCATCGTGTATACGTACAGCTCTAACAACCTCGAAGATGCTCGGAGGACAGCGAAAACAACAAAGGCAATTGGGCGAATCTCGGAATGGCGGCAATAAGAAATGCAACTTTCAACCATTCATCTCCGAATCTGCGGAGAGCACTTCCGCCAATTCCAATAATTCCAACAATCACGATCCCGTCAATTCAAATCGGTCAAGTCCAATAAGCCCAGTGGAGGCAGCCGCGCCAACTCATCACCAGCGCCGTGGCTTTCAAAGGAAGTCTACGAAAGCCCCAAGGCAAACCGGCAATGCACTCGCTGGGCAGCGGAGACCACAAAACCTTCGGTTGTTCTAAACATACACGGCAACATGCAGCCAGTCAAAGCACAAATTGACTGCGGTGCAATGAGCATCTTTCTATCCCCGAGCCTACTTAGGAAACTCGATCTTCCATACGAACCAATATTCACCTCCACCCTGGCCCGGTGATGATGTATGTAGAGAGTCGAATGGCCAGACTCTTGGTTCAGTATTTTGAATAGCTTAAACCGGTTGACAAATCGGAGATTGTAGTTAGTCGTCCCAATGAACGTATACAACCTAGTCTTGGGCTTGCCATGGCAAGAAACCCGGAAATCGATATCTGCAATGGTCGATTGACATCCCTGCTATCGCCAAATGCACCGCAAAGGGCGATGATTCCAGAAGCAGATTGGACAAGTCCTCTGCCGGAACGCGGTGAGGTAACCAACATGGTGAGCCTCCTCAGGGTATACAACTACTCGGGGCTACCGCATTCGATCATTTCTGAGCTAGTGAGGAAGTGGTCGAGGCATTTGCCATATGACTTGACAAATGTCAAGGGTTGCTGGGAGCATCACAGGAAGGCATCACCGTATGTGAGAGAAACCCCAGGATGCTGAATGCGCGAGCAGGAGCAGCGGCGGTAGTAGCGGCAGAAGAGTGACACAATGAGGGTGCTTGAATGACTGCTACCGGCTCGCCGAGACACGAAGGGAGGAACTGGTCACCGGGGCTTGGTCCTATTGTGACGAACCGGCTGATCCAGATATCCCGGGACCCCTACCCATCTCCACTCTGCCAAGCATGCTACAATGCAGACAAGGCTAACGAGAATAGCATCAGATATAGTTAAAGTGGAGACGGTAACAGATGACGGGGGTCACATCCCAGCACAATATCAAGAATTGTCGTATCCTCGTGGGATACAAGGACTATGTGGATGTACACAGCAAAGATACGGCGGCTGTCGCACCGCACCTATCATGGCATGCAAATGGAATTCGGAAGAAGAGCGATTATGGCTTGAGGAGGGAAAGAAGAGCGTGAGAGGACATGACAGGGTAACCTGGCCATGAGGTACCGAACAAATTGCGTGGATCTCCGCAATCTCAGACAGAGCGAGTGATACCAAGAGCTGGGAAAGATAGACACCCCCTGCGGCAGCACCGATCTCATTTGCGAAGAAGGACGGCGGACTCCGGCCGTGTGTGTACTACTGACCTCTCAATAAAGCTGAGGAACGCCTATCACCTAATCCGAATCAAGGAAGGCTACGTTTACAAAATTGGGTTTCGCAACCGGCACACAGTTCGAGTACCGAGTCATGCCGTTCGGGTGGACGAACGCACCAGCTACTACACACCCAAGCTACAAACCAATTAGAGCAGATAAGTCGTCGGCAAAGCAACGACCTTGAAAGAGAGGGATGACCCTACAGAAACCTGAATCCTCATATACGATGACCCTACCGGAGGTACCGGAATGAAGGACCAGAGTGCATTTGACAACAGAGAAATCCAGCGCCACCCAGGGAGCAGAGATAAGAGTACCTAGAGAATTCACGGCCAAAGCACAAAGTCAGGGACAACGAGAACAGACCAAGCTAAGTCCGAAAAGGTGAAAAGAAGTCGAAAGGTCAACACGAAGTTAGTTGAAACACCAAGCAAGTCGAAACCCCAAGCAGGTCAATGACCAAAGCGGGTCAAAAAGCAACGCCAAAGCATGAGGAAATATGAGACGAAAGGAAGTGCAAAATTAGACGAAGCAAGTTAACCAAGACCAGCCAAAGACAAGCGAATTCGATGACCTCCGAAATCCAGAGACGAAGGCTGCCGCAAGACCCGTCGGTCAACAAAGATCACCCAAAGTATACTGAACCACGACGGCAATCAACAACATATTTGAGTCTGAGTCATCGGCGGACCAACGAAATTCAAAAAGGGGGAGACAACAGTGTTTATACGATCAAGTCCTACCAACAAGCCAAATGCCCACCAGGAGGCAGTCTACCGAGAAACTGAGAAGTTGACCGAGACATCTACTGAGAAGTCGACCAGTCAAGCCTCACCGACAAGCCAAATGCCCACCGGGATGTAGTCTACCATGAAGTCCACCAGGAAGTCGACCACGATTCTACTGAAACCGCATATTGAGAGCAACTATGAAGTCGGCCAGATGGTGACAGATGCCAACATCCAAAGAAGATTACCGCGTCACGCAGCATCTACAAGTCAATGCCATTTGCCGATGACTACCGGCTGCAAGATATACTCTACTGAGCATGCAGAAGCACTGCACAGAGCTCAGACAGCGCTAGCGTGTTTGAACTTGGTAAGTATAACCATTTTAGAGAAACATACGTATTAGATATCGAGGAATGAAACGCGATTGACGTACACAATTGACGGCTACGACCGATGTCAGCAGCTGAAGCTCCCAGCGAGGCCAGGTTATGAGCGGAAGCTCTACCATCCTGACGAATTCCGACAATGACCTACGCCGAGATATACGAGCGATGGGAATGATGGTTGTTGGAGCATGGGTTTGGAAGTAGAGATATGGAGACGGGATCACATTTGGATGGTTTCTTGTTTTTCTCTTCTCTTCTTCTCTGCTTTGGATCTCGGCCCGGTACAAATGGTGTCGGCACAGGTTTTTACCAGCTGCGAATGGAAGTGGAGTTTCCCCGTGGACCAGATCCGGCGAAAGGTCGCCATTGAGCTGTACCCATCGGTTGTGGGACTTATGGGTTTGCGCGATTGCGTATGTAGGATGATTGTTTCATTCTTTGTTTCCCTTTCCTTCCCTTTTCTCTTGTAGGGTTTATGCAGCCCGGGAGATCTGCGCCTAAAGAGAGGGATAATGTAACGGCGGCACATGACCCAGGTCCGCGTAACGGCCATTCTTTATAGTCAGCTCGCCACGATACTTAGATCTCTAGCAATAATCTTACCTATAAACCGATTTACTATCACTCGAGTACACGTTTGCAACCGTATACCTTTAATTACCATACGTATGCCTACAAGGCCGAACGCTGGCGTACGTGCCCTTACAAAAGCACACAACATCACAACCTATGTCCTGGCATCACCTCAGAGGCGGCAGGAATTTAAACCACTTGGTGGAGACACCATGCTCCACAGAGACAATGCCGCCCATTGGAATACTGGATACACTATGCTTCAAAGCATGATTCGAAACAGGGATGCGGTGGATGTCTTCTGTCTACGCAATACTGAACAGCGAGAAGATGATCGACTATCCGTGGATGATTGGCAACAACTGGCAGATGCTGTGAGTATCATGCAACCATTTCACTGTACAACACTACGTATGGAGAGTGATTTCTCTGAGCTGCACAATATTCTCGTAGAACTTGACTTCCTTCGAGCCACATTTGGCAGTCTGTTACAGAAATATCTGGCTGTAACGGGCGGGGTCGGACGTAGGTGATATTGGTAACAAGAATCTGGTATCGGAATCAAGGGAGGAAGTTGAAGTTCGTATCGAGAGGATCAAGGCAGAACAAGAATCGGAGCTGGTTCAAAGTCGTACTTGCTTTGCTATACAAGAGAACGAGCAAAGAGAGAAGAAATGGAAATCCTCCAACACCGAACAACCTCTCTTTATATACACTTCGTCTGCCACCCTCGAACCATTCCCCATGCTCCGATGTACCATCCGAATATCCAACCATGATCTTTCACACCACCAACACAACTCTAATCACTACAACCACGCCACATCATCCGATGTCGCAACACCTCAAACCACTTCCTTATCGTAATATATTATACGACCACCCTCACCGCATATTCCTACACCATCCCCGCGTCTATCTATGTCTCCGCCTTTCCGTATCACCAATTCCTTCCCGTCCGCCTGGTACTATTCCTTAGTATCTCCCAATCCCTCATTTACAGCTTGAGCCGTGACAGTATCCCCCTCCTAGGCTCGAGGTCCTCCTAGATCATTCTCTAATAGCCCTGGCTACCTAGGATATCGTTCATGGAACCCACTCACTGCTTGTAGTCCATCAACGAACTTTGCTGGTTCCCATGTTAGAGAAACATACCCGGTCCACCGTATGAGATACTGTAACTGACTTCCATACATCCGACTATCCTCAACACTTGTCACCTGATATTCCTCCTCACCATCCACTTCCACCGGGGGTGCGGGTTCAACCCGCCATCCATTCAAGGGATCATTTACTAACGGGTCCAGAAGCCAAACGGGATGAACTCAATGACTTCGTATAGATGCAGGTAACTCCAACTCAAAGGCATATGGGGAGACCCTCTGAAGAACTTTAAACAGTGCCAGCCTCTTCCAACCAGGTTTCGAGTAGGTCAGGTCGTTCGTATATGCCAATCATCTAGCCAGACCTGAGTATCTTTTTGTCCATTCGGTGCGGGAATCCGGGTCCGGTTTGCGCCCTCTTCCTGGATCGCCTGACTTCTTCTCATTTCTACCTGGAGGCGCTCATGAATCTGTTGCATCGTAACTTGGACCTGATCAGCGTCGAGGCGTGGACTATCTTGTGCCTTCGTCAGTTCTCCTGCAAACGACTTTCGTGGATCCAGCCCTTGAACTGCGAAGAAGGGAGTACACTAAGTTGTTTCCGATATTCCATTGTTTGCAGCAAACATGGCCAAAGGAACCCACTGCACCCAGTCCTCCTGCTGCTGATTAACCAACACTCGCAGGTACTGTTCCATGCTGGCATTCATTCGTTCAGTTTGGCCGACCGTCTGAGGATGGAATGCTGTTGACATTCTTTGGTCAATCGCTGAACGACTGCAAATCTGGCCGCAAATGGTTGAAGCAAACTGGGGACCTCAATCTGAAATGATTGTTGCCGGTAGCCCATGGAGGCGTATGATCTCCTGTAAATACAACTTAGCCATCTCAATGGGATCAATCGTAGTATGGCAGGGAATAAAATGTCGCATTTTGGAGAGTATATCTACTACCACCCAAATCGCATCAAACCCTTCGCACTCTGGTAGCCCTACCACAAAATCCATCGAAATATCCTCCCATGGCTTCTCCAGAACTGGCAATGGTCGAAGAACCCCAAACGTCGAATGTCGAGGGATCCGGGACCACTGACAGTTATGGCAATTCCATACAAACTGATCCACCTGTTTCCGCATATTCTTCCAATAATCCTGTCGATCCAGAGGATCAAACATCTTTGCCCTACCTGGATGTCCGGCAAGTGCGGTATCATGGTGTTCCTGTATCAATCGTAACCTCAACTGATCGCTCTCCAGAATGTAATGTTTCTCTCGATACTGAATTCTCCCCTCCTGTTCGGTGCACTCTGCTATCGTAATATCTTTCAGGCTGCCATTTGTGCGTATAGCTTGCAGTATCTTTCCTGGTAACGGATCAGTCTCATATGCTTCAGTCATAAGATCGGGAATAGAAGGATAGCCCTGAGCGGGCGGGCTGTCCGTCAACTAACGCAATACTTTACGTAGATTCTACGGCTTTGGAACCACCTGTTCCCTATTTTTTAATCTTTCATCCCCCCTCTCAGGGAGGTCTCCCGGCCTCCTTGTCAAAGCATCCGCTTTTCCATTTGATTTTCCTGGTCTATATACTATGTCATAATCAGAGCGTGTTAAAAACTCTGAACATCGAGCCTGTCGGCGATTCAGAAGTTTCTTTGTCATAAAGTATTCCATATTCTTATGGTCAGTTATCAATTGCAGCGGGTACACAGCACCATTGCACTCCGGTCTCCATTCCTCAAGCATCTTAATAATGGCCTTCAACTCTTTATCGTATATATCATAATTGCACTCCGCAGGTGAATGTGTCTTAGAAAAATATGCCACATGGTGTAACACTCCCTCGTCATCTTGTTGGGATAACACTCCTGCAGACACTTAATCAGAAGCATCTGTCTCAATAATAACTTCTGTATCATAATCAAAATGACGGGGTACTGGTGCGGTTGTAAATGCGGTAATCATGGTTACGAAGGCCAACTGCTGCTCTGATTCCAATACAAATGGTTCATCCTTCTTTGTTAGCCTTGTAAGGGGTTCCGCCTTCTCGGAATACTTTTCAATAAACCGTTGATAAAAATTACAAAATCCGAGGAATTGTTGTACTTCGAAAGGATTATTGAGTTGTCCATTCTGAGTCTTCTTTTTCCGGCTGCAGTTTCGCACGGTTTCCACCTCATCCTCATCCATGGAGATCCCTTTCGTTGATATAATTGAACTTAGATATCTTACCACTTCTTTATGGAACTCGCATTTTTCTGGTTTTAAATACAATCGTGCCTCTAGCAAATGCTGCATAACCCATTTCACATAGCCGACGTGTTCCTGCTCGGAATCACTATATATTAGAATGTAGTCCAGGTATGCTGATGCAAAATGGTCCAAGGCCTCCCTGATAGCAGTATTGATATAGCCCTGGAAGTCTGCCGGTGCATTCGTAGTCCCAAACTGCATAACCGTAGGTTCAATCAGCCCATTTCCTGTTCGAAAGGCTAACTGGTGTTCCTCTCCTTTCATTACACATAACAGATTATAGACCCCTGATATATCTAGCTTGGTATATATTCTAGCTTTTCCCAAATGATTTAGTGTTTCCTTAATCAAGGGGAGGGGATATCGATTCTTTATCGTCTTGCTATTGATATCCCGATACTATATGCAGAACCATAATTCTCCATCAGGCTTCTTTGAAAACAGGACTGGAGCCGCAAAAGGTGACGATGATTGACGAATAAACCCTTTGGACATATTCTCCTCCAGCCATTTCTTCAGAACTACCAGCTCCGTTCTTGACATTGAGTATAATTGTCCCAATATTGGTGCTTCCCCTTCCTTCAGACGTACCGCATGATCGATGCCGGGTCGATATGGTGGTAGTTGATCCGCCAATATCTTCCTAATCAAGGGGAGGAACTCATGATGCTGTTCGGAAACAATCTCCTCCGGGGGGCGTTCCTTCAAGTCCTTTGCTTCAATAGCCTTATTAATATCATAAAGAGATGTCTTGAACGCCTTGAGCTTCGATTTTTTAACCGTCCAAAAGAACGAGGACCTGTTAAGCATAACAATATTTCCTCGCAAGGGACTCTGAGGGCGTATCTGTGGTTGAAATATCTCATTGGGAGGATAAACTGGCTCAGGAGGTTCTTCTGTAACTCCTTGGACTATAATGGGTGCATCATGGCAATGTGTGGTGCACTACTGTGACCCGAAGGTAACCGTAGTAGATGCGAACCGTACCGCCACATCATGTAATCGTAGCCAGCGAATTCCAAGGAACATCGTATAATGTCCCAACTTTGTAACAAACATAGACAATTGTTCTTGATGATCTTGGTTCATCATTCCGACCTTATCAATATGTGTAATGTCCCCTGAATCTATTGGTCATCCGTCCATGACTTCGACTTGTCGTTTCTTCTTCAACTCTTGAAGTGGTATTTGATGATGGCGAGCAAAATCTTGATCCATAAATGCTATGACTGTAGCGCCGCAGTCGATCAGTGGATGTGTGGGTATTTCTTGATTATTCACGGTCAATGTGCAGGTTTTAACTAAATGTTTCCCTTCCATTGATCCTTCCAATACCTCTACCTTGCTAACTGAAAGACGCGAAATTCCGAAACATTTCAAAGCATTCAAAACAAAACTTTTATCGTCAACTGATGAGCCATCCTTCTTCTATTGACCAGCTCTTTTCCCGATACCTCGGAACCTGGCCCATTTCCTACTTTCTTCATCTCTGCTTCAACCGCTTTAAACGTCGGGGCCTTTTTTCTTGCCACATATTCCGCAGCCCTATAATTAAACCCACCACAGTACAAGCACCTCCCATCGGTAAACCTCATCGCTCTATCTTCCGCGCAGATCCTCCTTCTGCCTGCTCTAAGATCCATTGGTGCCGGTCCGGTATATCCAGCCACTGTTCCAGCGGGGGCTCCTGCGAGATTCTTAGCAGGGGCCAGAGGTCTGGGGGAAGAGGCAAAACCGGTCCCTCCCCCCTTATTGTATGCTGCCTTTTCCGCACATCATTGTCTGATCTGATTATCTCGTTTTTGACAAACCGTCACAAACCCGGGAAGTTCTTCTGGCATATCACTATATGTGAAGGAGTCTTTCATTTCGTCAGACAACCCCATCCGTAAAGCATTCCGCAAGGCCGAAGGATTCCAATCCAGATCCGTAGCAATAACCTGAACCTCAGCATAATACTGAGAGAACTCGCCATTCTGTTGTTTAATTTCCCTTATTTTCCGTTCGGCGGTGGCTACTCCATCGGGGTCCCCAAAAGCTGCTTCCAGGAGTTGTATAATAGCTGGCAGGACTTCCAGCCCTATCTCTCCGTCCTCCCAGACGTGTGGCAAATCTGACCGGAGGCCACTCCCCTCAGGCGACTGAATGCGTACCGCATTTTCGACTGCTCATCGCGAAAGCTGGCGGGCTTGTGTCATATTACCATTCGAAGTTGAGCTATCCAGCCTCTAAACTGAGCGCGATCCGATCTTGAAATGTCCGGGGAGTCGGGGAACTTCTGTCCGCTGTCTTCGGGTTGCTGGGGGGGAGTCAGGGCTACCCGGGCCGCTAAGGATAGCACATTGGCTAACTGCGTCCTCAAAGCTCGGACTTCTTCCCCCGATTGTCTGGCGTCCCGTATCATATCCTCCACTTCCTGTCGTAAATCCTCGCCTGTCCCCACTGTCCTCGAGGTTCTCCTGGATTCCTCCAACTGCTCCGTCAATGTCTCCAGCTGTTGTTCGAACGTCGAGTGATCGCACTCTGGCAGTAGGAACTGTTCTATTTGTAGGTCTGTAATCCGTTTCTGTAACTCGGTTATTTGTGCCGGGTGATCACACACCCTCTGTACCATTGCCGCGGGTTCGATATACTGTGCAACTCTCCTCAGGACACCCTGTGCTTCTTCGAGCAGTGTCTGTCTCTCCGCGAAGTCGATTTCCAACAGGTACCTGTTTACGATTCCTCCTATGATGTCCTGGTCGTCCGCGGACACCAGCGCCACCCGATCGTGCTGGTCTGATCCTGACATCGCAACGAACCAAGCGCATCAACTAGTGCCGATTGGATGAGTCAATTTCCAAGGTGGTCGGTGTCGGGGTTTCAATTCCAATCAGAGGCACCGGCGCAGATTTTGCTGTTGCTGCTGCTGCTGGTGCGTGCCCTTCCTTTGAATGCGTTCCTAAACAACCGTGTCCTGCGCAGTCGCAAGGTTCCTCTGGGTGACAGTTGAACCTAGCGTGGGCTCCCCAATACTTATTCCAATTGTTTCCAAACACGGGTGTGTCGAGTTCTAAGCCTCCCCCGTATGTTGCGGCTTCCGTCCAATACGTATCCCAGGGAGAGGGAACATCTGACTGTTCCCAAAAATAAGCAGGCAAGATGAGGTCGTCTACCTCAGTATTCGATAATCCCTCGATACTCTGCAAGGCGTTCAGAGGTTCTGGTTCGGAGTGGGAACATTGAGTTCCGGCGAGGTCAAACCAATCTGTTCGGGAGGTACAATTACTGTCGTACTTTCGCATCCGGAAATGGCGATCGATGTGGGTATTGGCGGATATCAAATCCGGTAAGTCGTGGAAGCTCGTCAACGCAATCATCGTAAACGCGAATCAACCAATGATTCGGTCCGTGGTATACCCTACAGGAGGCACATCATGGTTCGCTACAGTACTTACAGTCGTTCGAAGGGTGCACACACATCCGAAATCGCAAGATTGTGGCGACAGAGTGTAAGGGCGCGTACGCTGGCGCTCGGCAGTATAAGGATATAGTATGGTATACGGTTGCACACGGGCGCGAGTGAGATCAGGTGTAGAAGTAAGTGGTAAGATACTCGGTACGGAGCTAAGTCTCCATCGCGATGTCAATATAAGGTTGGCGGTTACCCTGCCCTGGACACCTCACGTGACCATCCGGCAGCCCTAACCCCGGATACTTGACAATGCCGTTACATCATCCCCCTCTGTTATGGCAGAACTCTCGGGCTGCTAAGTACAAGTAGAAAACAACGAAACAACCCCCATCCATGCTCTTACGATCCCATAAGTCTGACAACTGATCAGTATGTCCAGGGTGACCTTCCGGCGCACGGGGAAATTCCACCTCCAATTGACTGGATTTCCAGAGGTGGAAAAACCCGTGCCGACGCCATTTGTACTGGACCAGGTCTCAACAAGGAATAGAAAGATGGAAATGCCCAATTGACCTAAACCTCCATATGTCCAGTAACGTCAATTCCTTCACTTCCAAGATCTGATTTCCCTCATCTCCGCGGCTTATTCGGGTGGTATCGGTGGAACTCGTCGATCAGTTCACGAGCATTCTCGAGGTTTTCGATCGGCTCCCAGTTTGTGCGTATGTGGCTGTATCCGGCCCACAGAACGAGGTAGTGTAGCTTCCGGTAACACTGTGCAGAGTCAAGAATACATTCGACCTCCCATTCCTCTGAATGATCGACTATTACTGGATGTGGTTCCGAGGGTGGTTGTCCTACTACCGGCGGTGTGTAGTGATCGAGCTGCGACACGTGGAAAACGTTGTGATTCTGCCATGTTTTCGGCAAGTCTAGTTTGTAAGCATTCTTGTTGATGATCTTAGTTACCGTATACGGTCCAGTGCGCTTGTAGCCGAGTTTCTTTGACGGTCTAGTCATTCAGAAGTGTTGAGGCGAGAGCCACAGTTTGTTCCCGATCTCGAAGGTCACGTCCTTTCGGCCAGCGTAGTTTGATTGCCGTGCCTGGGCTTCCAACAAGCTCTCCCGGAGAAGCCGGTGAGTCTCATCCATTCCCGACACGGTTGCGTCCGCCAGTATTTCCGACCTCATGTTTGATGGGGCTTTCGGTGGCTTGAACTGCATTGGCGTGTGGTAGTGGTAGTTGGCCCAGAATGGCGTCATTCGCGGTGAGTGGTGGACGGAATTGTTGTAAGCACACTCTGCTAAAGGTAACAGCTCTACCCAGTAGTCCTACTCGTAGTTGAAGAAGGCCCGTAAGTACTGCTCCATCGTCTGGGTTTGTCGCTCCGTCTGGCCGTTGGTCTGTGGATGAAACGCGGTCGACAGTCTGTGATTGATGCTTAGGCAAGAGGAAACTCGTTTCCAGAATCGGCTGGTAAACTCCTTTCAGCGATCGGTTTCAATATTGTCAGGTACACCGCGTTTCCAGATCACGTGCTCGAAAACCATTCGTGCCAGCTCTGGTGAGTCGATATCTTTCCTGCAGGGGAGGTAGATTGCCATTTTTGTCAGTCGATCGACGATTACCATAATTCCCGTATAACCGGAGGCAGTTGACTCAGGGAGGTCCGTGAAGAAGTCCATGGTAACTGCTTCCCAAGGTCGTGACGGTGGTGGTAGCGGCATGTTTGTGCCCTGATGGGCGTGCCGTGGTGCCTTGATTCGGTGGCATAGTTCGCATCCTGAGATGTATTTTCGTATGGTGGCATCCATTGCGGGCCAGTAGAAATCCCGGGATACTAATTCGGCGGTTTTGAGTCCTCCGAAGTGGCCGGATTCTGGATTGTAGTGCATAAGGCTTACGACTTTGTTGCGAAGCAGGTCATCCTTTGGTACATATATCCTTCCTTCGTAGGTGAGGACTCCGGCAGTGGCTTTCCATTCGTTACTCGAGTCTTCCTCTTGATCATCTATTCTTTGCAGATCAGGAATATCGACAATCGGAGTGACGACGATCCTGCGCTTAACATCCGCAACCAACGCGTCGATAGCCTGGGCTGTTTTGTTTTCCTGGAGGAGGTCATCGTACGGTTCAACGGTGGTAGTTCCCAAGGTTGCGAGTAGTCGCGCAGTCGGTCTCTCACAGCCTATCTCGTAGTCGGGTCTTCTTAATGGTCCATCTGCCGGGTTCTTTTTTCCTTCCAAGTGTTCGATGACAAAGTCGGAAGAGGATAGGATTTCCGCCCACCTGGCCTGTCTTCGGGAGAGCACGGTGGAGGTTTGGAAGTACTCGCGATTGTTGTGGTCGCACTGGATCAGGACCTTGGGATTAGTGCCCTCGAGATAGTGTCTCCATTGTTTCATTGTTTCGACAATCGCTAAAAGGTCCCGATCGTACGTGTCGCAATTCTGTTCGGCGGGAGAGCATTTTCGAGAGTAGAAATTGAATGGGCGAAAAATCCCGAATCCGTAGTACTGGTTAAGGATGCCGGCGATTGCGAAGCCGCTTGCATCGGTCTGCAGAATGATCGGTGTTTGCGGGTTACAATGCTGGAGGATCGGTGCTTCGGTAATGGGCTTTTTGAGCTTTCGAAATGCGAGTTCGGCATCCCAAGGCCATTCCCCCTTCCGTGAGCCCTGTGTCTTTAGCAAGTTTGATATGGGAGCCGTCACCTTTGCATATTTCCGGATAAATCTCCTGTAGAAGTTTGGGAAGCCGAGGAGCACTTGCACCTCCCGAACTGATCCCGGGGTCGGCCAGTCTTCCATCGTGGCTATGCGGTCTGACTCCATGCCGATCAAATCCGAATTGATTACAACTCCGAGAAAGCCGACTTCCCGAACTCCGAATTGGCACTTTTCGGCCTTGCAATATAGCCCGAATTCCTGTAGTCGTTGCAGCACTTTTCGGACGTGGTCTTCGTGCTCCTTCTCATTAGTCGAGTAGATTAGGGTATCGTCAAGGTAATACACGGTCAGGTCGTCAATATAGGGCCGTAGTCAATCGTCGATGTAAGCCTGAAACGGAGCCTGTGTGTTTGTCAATCCGAAGGGCATAACTTGGTATTCGAACTAACCATAGCGGGTTCGGAATGCAGTCTTGAATTCGTCTCCTTCTTTGATTCGGATGAGGTGGTAGGCATTCCGGAGGTCCAATTTAGTGAACATCCGGGTGTCTCGCACTCGATAAAGTAGTTGTGAGATGAGGGGAAGGTGGTATCTATTGTTTACCGTGCCCAGGTTAAGAGCTCGATAGTCTACACACAGCCGTAGTCCTCCGTCTTTCTTCTTTGCAAACTGGGTCGGCGCTGCGGCCGGGGATGATGACCGCTGAATGAAGCCGCTTGCCACGTTCGTTTCAATGTAGGCCTTGAGCATCTTCAATTCCGATTCTGAGAGGTTGTAGATCCGCCCGTATGGTAATTTGTAGCCGGGTTCCAGATCGATCGCGTGGTCAGTTGGCCTATGCGGCGGAAGTGTCTCGGACTTTACCTTGCTGAAGATCTCCACGAAATCTTCATATTGTGCTGGGATTCAACCCCAGTCATCTGTCGTTACCATCTCCGCATTTTCTATGTCTATTACTTATTTCATTAGCCTTGTCTGCATTCTGCATTGTAGCGTGCTTGGCAGGTGGAGATGGGTAGGGGTCCCGGGATAGCTGGATCAGACGGTTCGTCACAATAGGACCAAGCCCCGTTGACAAGTTTCTCCCTTTGTGTCTTGGCGAGCCGGTAGCAGTCATTCAAGCACCGTCACTGTGTCACTCTTCTCCCACAACTACCGCCGCTGCTCCTGCTCGCGCATTGAGCATCCTGTGGTTTCATTCACCTTCGGTGATGCCTTCCAGAGATGCACCCAGCAACCCTTGACATTCTCCAAGTCGTATGGCGAATGCCTCGACCACTTCCTCACTAGCTAAGAGATGATTGAATGCGGTAGCCCCGAGTAGTTGTATATCCGGGGGAGGATCAACATTTCCATTTCCTTCACCACGTTCCAGCAGAGGACTTGCATGATCTTCTTACGGAATCCTCGCCCGTTGCGGTCCATTTGGCGTTCGCAGGGCTGTCAATCGACCTTTAGTCCAGTCGATTTCCGGGTTCCTTGCCTTGAACCATGGCAAGCCCAGGACCAGGGCGTATGCCATCATTGGGACGACTAAAACCTCCGATTCATCAACCGGTTCAAGGTGTTCAAAATACTGAACCAAGAGACTTGCCTTTCGGCTCTTCTTTGCAGACATCATCACCTGGCCATTGAGGCCCTGGGTGGAGGTGAATGCTGGTTTGTGGGGCAATTCGAGTTTCCTGAGTAGGCTCGGTGATATAAAGATGCTCGTTGCACCGCGGTCGATTAGGGCTTTGGCTCGCTGCATGTTGCCGTGTATGTTTTGTACAAGGACTTCATGGACGATATGCGCCGAATCTGGTCTCTCTGTGCTGCATAGGTATTGGCTTGACATCAGAGCCCGACCTTCCAGAATGACTCTTGATTTTAAGGCTATTCGGTGCGGTTGTATCTCATCCAAGGTTGCAAATCAGTCTCGGTTTGCCAAGTTTCCCAATCCTAACTCCGTATCGTGCAGCCTCTCCCGTCAAGTTAGATATCGAGAGAGGTAGACTAGTTGTTTTGCTGCTGCCTGTCAAATGACTTTTGGCGTTTAATTTGTTTGCCGTCATAGCCGCTGCTATTGCTGGAGTTCTGTTCAGGTGGGTTTGTCTTGCCGTATTTGGTACGAAGGTAGGTTTTGTGGTCTCCGCTGCCGCACCGAGTGCATTGCCGGTTTGCCTTTCGGCTTTTGTAGACTTCTTTTGAAAGCCACGGCGCTGGTGTTAAGTTGGCACTGCTGCCTCCGCTGGGTATATTGGACTTGCCCGATTTTGAGTTACCGGTGTTATTAGAATTGGCGGAAGTGTTTTCCGCAGGTTCGGAGATGGATGGACGGAAATTATGTTTCTTATCGCCGCCTTTCTGAGACTCCCCTGCATGCCTTTTTTGCTGCTGTTGTCCCCCGGGCTTCTTGTCGTCCGGTTTGAATTCCGAGACCGCCGCACAGTCGAAGAGTCGGTCGGATGTGTCGAACCTGTCTGTGCCGCTGGAGATCCAAGGTCTGACTTTCATCTTAAGTGTGTGCCCCAGGCGAGCCCATGCCATATCATATAGGATCACTTCGTGGGTTATAAGGCTCCAGCTGGCTCTTCTCCAATTTGGTTTCAGGCGGTTGGCATAAGCTCGGACTGATTCGTTTGGTAATTGCTGGTACTCCTGCATGGCTTTTGTGGCTGAATTGAGACGCCTATCTTTATCTCCGTACATCTTTTGAAGCTCGTTCGCGAAGAGTTCGAAGTTCTCCAGACACGGGTCGTTGGCCTCTCGTAGGTCGCTAGCCCACTCGGATTGGTCTGTATTTTCCGTCTGTCGCTGAGTCGTATCTGGGTGGTTATTCCAGGTGTCGAGAACAGAGACTGTGTACATGACTTGATCGCGATCGCCTCCTGGGAATAGGTGCCTGTGGGATGCCAAGTTTGACGGTAATATTTCGAGAAACTTATCCAGCTCTTTCGCCCCGCCGCAGTACCGTAGGCAGTCAACCATCTTAAAGATCTTGGACTGATTTCCGGGATTCTCCGGTCTGTCGATTGTTCGGTTGCGGTCAAGTTCGGTATGCATTCGAGTTCTCTCCTCTTTGCATTCGGCTTGTTGTTCGAATAGGAGTTTACGTAGCATCCGGTTCTGTTCAAGCATCGCATTTTGGTCGTCTTCAGTGATCTTTGAGAAGATGTCTTCTCTGCCTCGATTATCCTTGCCCTCTAGTAAGGTTGAATCATCTTCGTCTTCATCTTGGTCTTCATCGTCAGGAACGCGGGATTCTTAGTGAACTTGAGTCTCGGCGGGATTGTCATCATTGATTTCGTCTTCTGGTAGTACTGGTACGCGGCCCGTAGCAATAGGCGTGATTCGGCTGAGCGATGCTCGAAGGGATTCAATCCTCGCACGCGTGTTAGGCACACGCAATTGGCTTCTCTGTATTCTCTTGGAGGCATGGAGGGTAATTGGCTGTAATTGTTGATTTCGTGTCTGTCGCGACGGGTCAATTAAAAGGGTAAATTTGCGTGATCTCGTGAGCGAAACATATCTGATTTTCTGAATGACCGAATATGGTTTAAGGGCGAGTACGCCGGCGCTCGGCCGTATAAGGATATAGTATTGTATACGGTTGCACACAGGCGCGAGTGAGATCAGGTGTAGAAGTAAGTGATAAGATATTCGGCACGGAGTTAAGTCTCCGTCGCAATGTCAATATAAGGTTGGCGGTTACCCGGCCCTGGACACCTCACGTGACCATCCGGCAACCCTAACCCCGCATACTTGACAACTCTGTTACACACAGGTAGCAAATCGAGATATAACTATCCGTGATTCAACAGTAATACCAGGCAAGATCAACACAAGGGGTCGAACAATATTGTCAGTACATTCAATATCAGGTACGTTGTAAAACACTCGTTCTAGTGTAACGGGCGGAGTCGGATGTAGGTGATATTCATAACGAGAGTGTGGTATCGGAATCAAGGCAAGAACTCGAAGTCCGTATCGAGAAGATCAAGGCAAGACAAGAATCGGAGCTGGTTCAAAGTTGTACTTGCTTTGCTATACAAGAGATCGAGTAAAGATTGAAGAAATGGAAATCGTCCAACACCAAACAACCTCTCTTTATGGACACTTCGTGTGCCACCGTCCAACCATTCCCCATGCTCCGATGTACCATCCGAATATCCAACCATGATCTTACACACCACCTGCACAACTCTTGTGACTACAACCACACCACATCATGCGACGTCACAACACCTCAATCCACTTCCTTCTCGTAAGATATTAAAAGACCACCCTCAACTCATGTTCCTACCCCATCCTCGCGTCTATCCACACCTCGGCCTTTCCGTACCGCCGATTCCTTCCCGTCCGTCCGGTACTATTCTTTAGTATCTCCCAATCCATCACTCACAGTTTGAGCCGTGACACAGGCCAATCCTCATCTACATATCTGCAGGGGATCCGCAGAGGGGATTGTAGTCCTGGATAAGTATCGGGAGTTGTATAAAGAGCGCACTGTCTGCGTTGCAGCGGTGGGGTTGCATCCAGCATACAAGTGGGAATACTTCGAGGTGGCGGTGGACAAGCTTGAATGGACTGAAGATCAATTGCAGGATGCCAAACTGCGTCTGCAGGGACTGTGGCTAACGACATACATCCCACTGTCTTCACTTGGAGGGTCAGAAGGAGAATGCCAGCCTGATACTCCGCCATCTCCAGTTACTCCATTTGCAACCTGGCGGGCACAGAGGCAGCGCACTGTAATTAGTAACTCTACCCTGAATTGGTTCAAGTTGATTCAAATCCGACAGTTGAACAGTAGATGAATATGACACATATCTTTCAACTCCAACTGAGCCATCGATCACCAATCCATTCGCCTTTTGGCAGTCCCAGCAGCACATGTATCCACATCTCTCTTAAATGGCACTTGATATTCTATCAATACCAGCAATGTCAGCTGGAGTGGAAAGGCTGTTTTCACAGTGCAAAATAATGCTCACAGACAGGCGAAATAGACTACACACTGATTCACTACAGGCTGTGGAATAGCTCAAATCATGAGATAGGCTTCAACGGGGTCTGCCAGAAATAGTAGTTACTGAAGCACTGTGGGATGTCATGGATGAAGGAGATCAACTAGATGGAGAACGACCTGAGGAGGAAGATATGGATTTGGAAATCATGTCACTGTTCAGCAATTTTGGAAGCATCATGCCAACATGCACGTCAACTAGTTTCATTTGATATGGTTGGGTTTCTCGTGGTGGGGCTGGCTAGCAGTCAGCGGGTCAGTTCGTTGTCATTGCTCGCAGCGGGTGGTTATGAAGTGACGTTCTAGGTGGGTTAGGGTTGCAGGGATTACTGTGTCATTTCCTTTGTTTTCTATCTACTTGGAAAATGATAAACATTATCCCGTTTGGACTGGTCCAGGCGGAGCCCGTCCCGTCACAGACTGCAAATCTGGGGTTCTGTCCAGTCCGACCTTGAAGTGGGTCCAGACCGGACCGAGCCCTCCCCCAGACCGGGTCCGTTCGGACTGGTGGAATCATTGGCGAGGAGAGTCGGCAAAGGAAACGTCGACATTGAAGAGAATGAGTCATGGGATAGGCTACAGATCCACGCAGTCCGTCTAAGACAGTCCAGGGGGAGAGGAACGGAAGGCCTGCAGGAGATGCGAGATGAATTCGAAGCGGAGAGCAAGTGCATCGTGAACTCCACCCAAGGAACGTGGCTGGCGAACCCCCGTACCATCAGGGAGAGGAGGCAGAACGGAGAAATTGCCTCATAATCAGTCGTTTTCATCGTAATGGGGGGCAAGGTGGCACAGATCTTAGTCAAGGAAGGCATCAAGGCAGCAGGGATGTGGAACCGACTCGAAACGGACACAAATTCGGGACCTGACAGCAGCTGTGAGCTCTGATCTGGGTGGGGCCACATCGAGATCAAGTGCAGCAGCAAGCCCCAATGTGGCTACTGCTCAGGCCATCACCGGACAAGCGACCACAAATACAATGAGGTGGGATGCACTGCAAAGCAGGGATCACTCTGTGGCCACACGCTGGGGAAGTGCCGTAATTGCAAGAGAAATCATATCGCGATCAGCAGCGGGTGCGTGAAGAAGACCGCAGCCGCCGAAGCAGCGCAGCAGAGCAGAAACATAGGGCTAGCAGGACGCGAGGCCACTAGTGCGGCTTGGGCCATGGCAACGGCAACGGGCTCAAACAGCGTGGTTCTTGGCGCTAGCCCCATGAGGATGGTACAAGGAAGGGTGAGAGGAATAGGAGATTGCGGATGTGGACAAAGTAGAGAAACCAGCGGGGGACGCGAGAGTCATCACGATGGCCGAGACCAAGATTGCGACCAAGACAGCAACTGATACCGAAACTGAGACTGACACCGCAGCCCTGCCTACCAATGATTAGAGTGATCCAGCACAACTGCGCAAGGTCATACGAATGAACCATTGTGGCGCTGAGGACGGGAGTCGAACGCAGGGTAGACGTAGTGTGGTGGCAAGCGACACCAAAGGAATTGGGAGATATTGGGTTCAGCCATTCGGCATACATGATAAGGCAAGGAACATGACTGCGGACGGCGATACGGAAGGCGCGCAGCCTGGTGGTTGTTCAACTCACAGATCTAAGCACAGGGTCTAATGAAGATGGTATCGCTACTGGAGCCAGGAGACGAGGTGAATGGATAACGAGGATTGTCAATATGTACAATCAAAAGGACGCACAATCAGGAGAGAGACAGAGAGCGGCACGGAAGTTGAACTGGCAGAGAATCATTCGGCAAGGCGGCACTGTCCTCTTAGGAGACTTCAACGCCCAGAGCAAAAGATGGGACCCAAGATGCTAAGTGCAGCGGAATGCTGCAGTCTGGGAAGATGTGATTGACGAGAATTGACTGGAGATTGGAAATAACGGCAGGCTCACCCACCATTGGGCCAGAGAGGACCAGGAAGGCGAGTCGTTCATCGACCTGATGCTGGCATATTGACCAATAGTAAAGTGGAGCATACTGGCCGATGACCACGCAACGGGATCCGACGATGCGGTTATAGAATGGGAGGTAGGAGTAGACAGGCAGCAGGAGGCGGATCACGACAGGGTAGTAGGCTGGAATCTAGCTGCACTGACGGAGATGGACGCTGAAGCAGCGGAGAAGCTATGGATGAAACTAGCGAAGGAGAGAGCTCAATTAAATGCAGAGTGCACAGAGGACGAGGTAGAGCAGGAGACCGCATGGTGTCAGGAAGCTAAGGGGAGCGTTCTCGACTCCACAGCAAAGAAAATGAGGATTTTTGCCGTGTAAAAGAGGTGGGGGAAAGCCGACATCAACGAAAGGAGAAGGACGGTCGGGAGAGAGAAAAGGAAAAGACGGAACTCGGTGGAGGCCGCCCGGGCGAAGGCAGACCTCCAGAAGTCATTCCGGCAATCCAAGAGAACAATGTGGAGTGATTACTTGCAACACCTTAGGAGAGCCGAGGTGTGGAGAGCGGCATGATAGGCAAACCCTCGAGCAGGCATGACCTTGGGGGCCTTAACCCACAGAGAAGGCAAGCAGGCAAACAGATCATTGGAGAAGAAGTAGATGCTGAGGAATAAATCTTGTCCCCCGAATGACTGCGACCAGTACTTCGAACTACCTCCAGCAGGAAGCGCAGATACAAGCGTCACTTAGCCAGCAGTCGAGCTAGCCTTATACTCTCAATCAGTCAAGAAATCACCAGGACCAGACAAGCTGTCTTTTGGCACCATAGGGATGCTCTGGAAGTGGGATAAAGAGACGATCGTGAGGATGGCGAAGGCGGCAATTAGCATGGGAAGACACCCAGCAGTATGGAGGCGGGCTAGCAGCATTGTGATCCGCAAGCCTGGCAAGACGACTATACACAGCAGAAGGCCTACCGCTCTATATCGCTGCTTAGCTGCATCTGAATAGTCGTCAAGAAAGTTGCCGCGGAGCTGCTGTCAGAAGAAGCTAAAAGAAGAAGACTATTGTGCCACTGACAATTCGGAAGCAGGAAAGGACGGTCAGCCATCGATGCGGCGGCCATCATGGTTGACAGAGCCCATGCAGGTTGGACAAATGGCCACATACCAGGCGTGCTTCTCATGGACATCAAGGCAGCCTTCCCAAGCGTGCCAAAGCGAAGACCACTCAACTTGATAAAGGTCAGGCAAATGAATGGAGACATTATACGAAGGACGGAGAGCGTTCTTTCGCAAAGAATTGTGGCGATGGAAATCGAGGGCCACACCATTGAAAGACACCCACTGGAAGCAGGGGTTCCGCTAGGCTCACCTGGGTCACCGATCCTCTTTGCGATCTCCTTCTCAGGACTGATTGCATGGGTCAAAGAATAGGGATAAGAAGCCGAGAGGCTATCTGTTGAAGAAATCGTCGGCAGGTTGGCGACCGGAAGCGATGTCAACCATGTAGTCACTATAGTTGAGAGACGCGTACCAAGAAACATCGAGTGGGCAAGCAGACGAGGGCTACAGTTCGACACTGCAAAGACGGAGGCAGCACTAGTCATGTGCAGGCGAGGCCACAACAAACACCTCCGGCCAAAATTGATAGCAAAGATAAGAGTTGGAAACGGGGTCGTACGATTCAACACACAAGCGACACACCGGCTGGGCATCTGGATCGACGCACATTTGATGGTCAAGACGCGGCACAATCTTTGCATGTAAAAAGCCTGAGCAGAAGAAGCTCGACTCCGAACCGTTAAGAAGACATACCGCATTGTTGCTGCGGGAGTATTGGCCGCCCAAGTGGCACGCGTCCAAGCGGTTGCACTATGCGACAGCGAGCTCTGGTATGATCACAGTGAGGTAGGCAGGCGAGATGACCTCCAACTCCTCCTCAATCGACAAGCCACGTCCAGCCAGAGAGCGCTGCCCGAGACCCTGAGGGGTGCACTGATGAGCGAGTCTGGGCTTACACAGGCGCCTGTAATCTTTGACATCAGACAACAGCGATTCGCAGCCAGATTAGAAAACGCATGCTGTAGCAAGTTAAAGGAGCTACACAAAATCCCCGCTTCCGGTGCACCGATATGCAGAGTAATCAGAAAAGAGCTCGAGCATAGCCGGACGAACAAAAGCATGAACTGGCCGGCCCCGGGTAGTGTTAGCAACGGTTCCAGTTTTGGACCCGGCGGGTACTATAGGTCTGCGTGGCAACGGCCTTACCCCATCAAAAATCGACGGTTTTTTAAGCGAACCATCACTTTAAGGCCACCAATATTAATTAGAGAGTATAGTGTTTGGTATGTGAAATATGCAGCTTTGCACGGCGCATCTTTTGGCCGTCTCCGATTTTCGATATCTTTAAATCTCAGCAAGCGGCAGCCCAAAAACCTCGTTTTTACGCCAAAAATGACAATAATCTCAAAGCAGCTTGCTGAGTTTTAAAGATAACAAAAATCGGAGACCGCCAAAAGATGCGCCGTCTGCGGATGCATATTTCATGTACCAAACACTAAATTATCGGATGAATATTCGTGGACTTAATTGAGGGAACCGTTTTGTACAAACCCGGACCGAACCGGCCAGGTCCGGGTTTTCATGGAACCGCTATAATAGAAACGGTCCGAAAACGGAACCGTTGCTAACACTAGCCCCGGGCAAAGAACCATTAGTGACAATCACCATTCTGGACGACATCACTGCAGCCAAAAGCACTGCGCAGCCCTTGGCAGGAGAGAAATTAGCCAGAATCGGAGCAGGAATCTGGATGTGGTGGACAGATGGATCACGCTCAGATGATGGTAGAGTGGGAGCCGCGGCAGTGTGTCAACACAGAAATCAAGGGAGTTCTCGCCACAGCATGCTCGGCACTGGACGTAAGAAAGTGTTCGACGCTGAACTGTGGGGGATCGGACTCGCGCTTGACTTGGCGATCGAGCAGAGAGAACCTTTCCAGACGCATGAAGTGAAGACGGTGGCAGTCTTTGGGGACTCACAGGCCACAATTCGATGGACGGGACACATGGAGCAGGGCCCAGGGCAGCGACTGGCGAGGCGAATCTACAGATGGGTGCGAAGTCACAGCGGCCACGGCATGACAACCGCGATCCACTCGGTCCCAGGACACTTCAGCATCGCCGGAAATGAAGAGGCAGACCTTCAGGCAAACTTGGCTGGAGACGCAAGCAGAAGCACAGTGATAGAGCAGCCATACACCTCGAGCTCAAATAGGGCTACACGAATCTCCGAGGGAAGATCAGCAACTAAGGCGAGATGGGAGGCCCACAAGTGCAGCCAGCACTTCAGCCACAGCCTCAAGGGCAAGGCAGGGACCAACAGACCTGGCCCGATGACAAGCATAAAGTAGCAGGCCACCAGGGTATACAGACTGAGTTCCGGGCATGCGCCCACTTGAGTCTACCTGAAATGGTTCGGCCACCGAGATGACGACAAATGCTGGTGGTGTGTTGGGACAGTGTTCCACACACGGGAGCACCTCTTCCGCCACTGCAGCCAGTGGAAAGCCCAGCAGCCAGAGCTCTGGAAGGCGGTGGGAAAGGCGACGGGATGAAACGTGGGCCGATGCCGACACGTTCAGATCCCTGAGCTTTTCTCCATAGGTGAGTGCGACCAACCGGTGATGGAGTCCCTGGCAGACAGCGAGGTTTGGGTGGTTCCGCCCAAATGAAGTAGCAGAAGGGAGCAGGTTGAGGGGATGGGGTACGCGAGCGCCTTTGGAAGTAACGGGGTTATATATTCCTGTGTTTCCTTTCATTTCCGTCGTTCGTTCTTTCATTCTGTCTTTCTCTTATTTTTCATTTATCACCGGGGACGGAGTGTAGCGGGGGGTGAGCTCCGCCCTCCAGCCGGCTCTCCCGGAGGCGGAGGGGGTGATCAGAGTCCTCTCATACTCTAATTAGAGTGAATACATTATGATTACACAACAACAACAACGGATGAGCAAACGGAGATAGATATGGAGACGAATATGGCTGTGAATATGGGTGACAAGTCTGTATATATACGGCCTTCTAGCCTCGAGAAGATTAGTCGATTAATCAAGTAAAAGAAGCATCCAAAATAACAATGTAAATCGCTGTGGTGTGAGTGATAATTCGTGCAGCATGTACGTTGTAAGCTAAATTGAAGACGAGGTGTATTGCACTATCTAAGGGAAAATCGATGCTTTATATACATGGATAGTCTGGAGATCTCTCGGAGATCGATTCAGTGGCGTTCAGAGTAGAATAGCTGTTGACGAGTGCGTAAGGAGTATGAATCTACGTGCATGTGTCTAGGTATGAGTCGACCCAACAACTTCAGGGTTTCAGCGACCTCCTTCCAGACAGTGTTCTCAACCGTCCCGTCCGTCCAGGAACAGGCAGGACGGGAACGGGACGCCAAAGCGCCGTCCGTCCGCAGACGGACGGATAGGACTGCCGGTAACTGAGTTTCACTGTCCCCTGCCGTCAACTGCCGACATCCATGGAGCTTTCTCAGTGTACATAATATTGATATAAAACTTGTCACAATTTTCTATCCTGACCTTGAAGTAAGATCCTTTAGCGTCTGTTCCACTCTTACAATTGTTGAGTCGGGATTTGGCCCGGCGGCTTACGGCTCCCATTGGCCTCGCCTGCCCCCACGAGTCTCGCCTGCCCCCACCAGACTCGCTTGCCCCCATCGGCCTCACTTGCCCCTGTCGGCCTCACTTGCCCCTGTCGGCCTCGCCTGCCCCCATGGCGAAGAGGACGGCTCGGCACTGGTACTCGGCATTGGGCTCTGGCTTTGGCAGTCGGCATTGGGTTTTCCTTCTCTCTCTTTCATATATAAGTCCATAGTTTTCCTTCTCTTTGGATAGCCAGACAATTCATCATCTTCTCTTCTTCTCCATCATCTTCTCGTGTCAACAGGTTATGAGCCCGCCGCTGAGCTGAACTCGACGCCTACTATTAGTATTTGTAACTGCCTCTCCTCTGCCCCTGTTCCAGTGGATCGAGCCGACATCTTAGTAGTGCCTCTCTCGTTTTTTCAACCTCCGCCTCTCTATTGTTTCTTAACCTCTTTATTGTCTCGCAACCCTCTGTTTCAACCTCCGCCATGTCGACCACGGCTACAAAACTCAATGAGCGCAACTACCGACAATGGGCCATAGAAGCGAAAGCCCTACTTCGTGCGCAAGGCCTCTGGAAGTACGTATCTGGAGAAATGCGTGTTCCCAGGCCTCCGATTGTAGCCACCAGCGACGCCTCGACTACTCCCACAGCTCGTGACCCTCGAGATACCGGTTACGACTTCCTCCCAGAATCGACTGACACGTCCTACCTCAATCAGTTCTACCACTTCCTCCGCGATTGGGAACGCTGGCAGATGAACAATGACAAGGCATGCGGACAACTCACCGCCCTGATGGAGTCAACGATCCAGATACGGTACCGAGACCTCACTGAGCCGAAACAACTCTGGGATACAATCAAAGCCGACTTCGAAAAAGTCATCAAGCTCGACGGTCGATACGAGATGGCGAAGCTCACATCATGTCAACTCGAGTCATATCCCTCAGTCACCGAATGGATCTCAGCTCAGGACAAGATAATCAATGACCTTGCCGTATGCGACATCACGATCGAAGACTCTTGGAGGAAATTCTACATCATGTCCAACCTCCCGAATACCGAAGAATGGCGAACCTTTGCATCGACACTCGAGC
>Ga0307514_10000685_pt1 | contig 60027 bp, 79 predicted proteins | sample 16_EM_MG_FD_203088 | JGI IMG/M metagenome (GOLD analysis project Ga0307514, IMG submission 203088) | Populus trichocarpa ectomycorrhiza microbial communities from riparian zone in the Pacific Northwest, United States - 16_EM | ecosystem: Host-associated > Plants > Roots > Unclassified | place... | reverse complement strand
GAGATCGAAACGGCGCACTGATAAAGGACGCGTGACAGTGAAACACGTGAAATGTGACGAGGCTCTACAGATCCGTCACGCTAGGTTTTGGGCTTCTTCTGAAAGAAGCTGGATATCTTCTGCATTCCTTCGACGTTCACCTTCTTCAACACTTCTACACCATGCGATTCTTTGGCCTTGCGCTTCTTGCTGGTACCCTCTTGGGGGGCAGCTTTCGTCGTGACTTTTGCTGTTCTTGTGCCCTTTCTCTTTCCTTTATCAGTTTCGACAACCGCCATCGCGGCCAATTCTTCTTGGACAGCTTGTACGTGAACTTCCAAGGCCGAGAAACTGCCAGAAACGTGATATCTTGACTAAACTTTAGCGAAGGGATGACGTACTCATACGCAGACATCAGCTCAGCCTTCACATTTGGGGGCAGATGGTGGGCGATTAGGTCGCAGGCAGCTTTGAGGCGCCCAGCTAGAAAGGCATCAGTCAGGCACATGGGAAATCCTGGGATAGAATTTACCCTCGAGCAAAGCTTCTTTCCCGTCTTCCATAAGTCCATCCTTGGCCAGTAGGCGAACCACCGCCAAAGACTCCTGAAAGTCGTTCGCTCCGATCAGCCTGGTGACTTTCTTTCTGAGGTAACCAACAAGGATTTGCATCGAAAACCGGTAGACACTGATTTCCGGTGTAATATCTAGACACCACTTAGGTAAGATTCAGGGTAGTGGCGCAAGAGCGGTTCACCTTTCACTTCGCAAAGGTGGTTCATCGCAGTGGCGACACATTTCATCGATGTGAACTTTGCGAGATCATGACGAGACAATTGTAGGTCGGGAGAAATATTGCTGCTGCCATTCTGGCTCGCCAGCGCCGTCACGGCGTCGTCAAAGATGTCATCCAGGGGACGGAAGTTCGCAGGTTCCCCCTCCTACTTCGGGTTACAACGAGAGACGAACGACAGAAGGGGATGCTCACCTTATAAACAGCTCTGACGATCGGAATCAAAAGGAAAACCGGATCAACCGGAGTCATCAACAGCAACTTTCCATCTTCACGATGGTTTTAACAACGAAACTCGAGGTTTGAAAGGCGCACATACCTTCGATCACCTGTTCGCCCATAAACCAAGAGCGAGGATTGGGAGGCGCAACCGCATGAACCTCCAGAATTATATCGAGAGAGCCATCCGTGTCTCGCCTTTTGTAGGGCAGGAATAACGAAGGAACGCCTGATCGCCCGTGAGCCTTCTGGTCTCATCATGCAAATGTAGGACATACCTGTGCGTGGGTGAGGAAGACGCAAGAACCTCGGCTGATCCTGCAGCTGAGCTGTTACGACGTCCAATATGTCCGTAGGCAGAACCCCGATGTGTGTAGTCATCTAGCAGTGAATGATGGTGGGGGTCGCGACCAAGGGGAAAAGACGCGTTGTGGTAAGGACACGTGACCGGATTTGAGGCATGTGATCGTGTTTCCCGCTTTGGTATTAGTAAGCCGATCTTTCATCCGCGCCATCATGGCCTCTGGTACAGGTGCGCCGAACTGACCTGTGAGAAGTTTCGCCCTTCTGAACGGATTGCAGGACCAGGAAAGTTATCTCGCGAGGAATTCCGCAGACAAAAGGATCTCGATGCCGCTAGGAAGGCCGGCACAGCCCCGGCCGCTTTGGACGAGGAGGGAAAGGCCATTAACCCCCACATTCCCCGTGTGTTTACTACTTTGCACGCTTTGCGTCCTATGGCTCACTTATTACCTTGAATTTTCACAGAATACATCGCTCAAGCTCCATGGTACTTGGATACCGGAGGACCCTCGCTTTCCCACCAACGTCGACCAGAATACGACGACTCATCTGACAAACTCGATAAATGGTACGACAGAGGAGCCGTTACCGGTCCAGCTGCGAAGAAATATCGAAAAGGCGCGTGCGAGAACTGTGGTGCAATCACTCACAAGAAGCAGGATTGTCTCGAGCGACCGCGGAAGAAGGGTGCCAAATTCACGAACAAGGATATCGCTCCGGATGAAGTTATTCAAGAAGTTTCGACGGGTTATGACGCAAAGCGTGACAGGTGGAACGGCTACGATGCCTCGGAGCACGCCATGATTTACGAGGAGTATGGGGCATTGGAGGCGGCACGGCAGAAGCTGAGAGAGGAACAAATCGACAAACAAACGACCACAGATCTCGCCGCGGTGCGGAAAGTTGCTAAAGCCGGAAAGACTGAATCAAAGGACGACGACTTCGGTTCGAGCGACGACGAGGACGAAGATGAGGAAAAGTATGCTGATGCCGCGGACGCTGTTGGTCAGAAATTGGACACCAAGACGCGGATTACCGTCCGGAACCTTCGTATTCGAGAGGATACCGCCAAGTATCTCATCAACCTTGACCCGTCTAGTGCTTACTATGACCCGAAGACACGTTCGATGCGTGACAATCCAGAGGGGAATAAACTGCCGGAGGACGTGTGTTCTGTTTCCCTTATATCTGCTGCACTAGCCGTTAACACATTTTCAGTCGCGGTTCTCAGGAGAGAATTTCACTCGTGCGACCGGTGAAGCGTACGAGGTACAAAACCTTCAACTGTTCGCATGGCAATCCGCTCAACGCGGTCACGACATCCACGTCCACGCCAACCCAACGGAAGGAGAGATATTACACAAACATTTTGTACAGAAGAAGGAGCAACTCAAGGAGACGAACAAGGGGAGTATCTTGAGCAAGTACGGTGGAGAGGAGTACCTCGAGAAGGCACCGAAGGAGTTGATTCTCGGTCAGACGGAGGACTACGTCGAGTATTCGCGAACCGGCCGAGTGATAAAAGGAAGGGAACGTGCCAAGGCGAAGTCGAAATACGCCGAGGATGGTAGGTGGGGTTTGTTACGAGATCTCCAGCCACGCTAACCAGTACTCCAGTGTACATCAACAACCATACAGACGTCTGGGGCTCTTGGTACGACTCTTCAACGAGTTCATGGGGTTACGCTTGCTGCCACTCGACGGTTCATATATCATATTGTACGGGCCAAGCGGGTATCGAGGCCGCTGCCGCTTCGAGCGCGAAAAACCTGCTAGTCTCGTCATCAAAACCTGCGGAGACGGTTCCACAGCCTGTTGAGATGGTGGAGGAGTCATCGAAAGAGGTGGAAGAACGTCGGAGGGCCGCCAAGAATGCGTTTGGAAAGGAACGGATTGGCGAGGGAGAGCTTCAGCTTGACAAGGAGCGGCTCGCTCAGGCTCTGAAGGAGGAGAAAAAGCGGAAGGCACGGGGGGATGACGACGGCCGGTCAGGGAAACGGGCGAAGGGAGATGAGTCGAACGAAGTGACAGAAGAACAACTCGGTAAGAAGCTGACATCTGACGCGCTTGTGCACATGCTAACTCTTCCTGCAGAGGCATACAGGATGAGCAGGAAGAGGATGGAAGATCCGATGGCCAACTATGTCGACACAGAGGTCTGAGGACCTCCGGCCTTACCTGCTGTTTCATCGTTTCTGCCGCCACACGAACGACTGGGTGTATTTCTAACCATACGCGTATTCAACTCTTGCATAATGCAGATGAGCACTTGTTGTAACATCATGGAGGCGGGCAATCGGTTCACCCACGCGCACGTTGGTGGAAAGTTCTAGATATTCTATATAGTTCACACGTGTACATGATATTAAGATACACGGCCGAAAAGAAAAGAGTGGGGCGTGAAAAACAATAGGATGGAGACCCTCTAAGTTAATTATGTGTGCGATGCTCAGTTCTCCGCCTGTTGACGGGAAATGTAAAGAAAGTTCGTGGTCGTCAATCGTCAAGGTGGTTCAAACGTAACCCTTGGCAAGTTCGCGTCTAAGAGGGCTGAGACGAACCGCATCAGTCAGAAGAACTTTTGTGGACCTGGAACAGGGAAATCCTACCTGGGTGGCTTAGGTAGAGGACAAGGTTTCGGAAAGCTAACGCCACCAAAGGCCACAGATGTCCTAAGGAGTTTCACCCGAGAGTTGATATCGATGGTGTTCGCCGGCAATTCTCTGCGAGGCACCGGGACGGGAGGAGGGATCACGATCCACATGTCCAGCTCCGGCAAATACATTCTGCGCGGGAGGGAAGAGACATTTTTTTCGTTTGGATTCCGAAACCGTGACCCGCTCAGCATGCACCGGGATACGAGGAAAGCGGAGGTGGCGGGTGAGATGAGGTGGCAGAGGCCAGTCGGTTGCCACTCTTACGGTGGATGGTGGAAGATGTGAAAGAGGGAGAGAGAGAAGTGGCGTGAGCTTTCCTTTTACATGTGGTCGTCGCATAGGCACCAGTGTACAAATTTATCCCCAAGAGGCGTGCTACGCAGTCCACGAGGGGGATGATCTGAGAAGTCCTCCCCCCCAACAATAACGGTCTGTCCAAGAGATCCTCAAACAGCCATTATTGTACTGGGCCGGCATTGGTACGGAGGGTCTGAATGATTGATGGTAGCGAGTCGCCGTAGTTTGAACCTTGCAGAAAATCGAGTGGCCGGCGACGAGGCGAGATAGAAGCTTCGGAAGAACGGATCAGCCTGGCGATCGCACGACCAAAGTCTGACTTTAGGATTGGACAAACGGTGGTCGGTTTGTTCCTGGGCACACAAGGGGATTCATTTCCGATGTGAACGATGTATCTCCATTGGACTCTTTCAACTCTGGAGAACTTTAGGGCCTTTGTTCGAGATATCCCGCAAACAAAAGATGTACCGGCAAGTTGCTGACATCTGGCAGGGGACAAACAAAGACAAACAAGTTGCAGTTGAAACTGGCTGGTCGAACAGGAACACCCAAGACATGTACATCACCACCGCGCCTTCACTCTTTTTGGGTCTGGGAGCACGAATATTCATCAACAAATTCGTCTACCATTATGACTCCTCCACCATCCCCGACTTCGTCTTTCTAGGTCTATGGCAAGGTACAGCCGTCTACTATCTGCTCATGCGACAGGTCGAATTTGCCTGGGCCGCCTCAGTCGGGATCCTCGGCAGGCTATTGATCGACTTTGTGCAAACCTGGAACACGAGCAGGTGTGCGTGCACCCTGTTGGGCGTCGCCCTCGGCATCCTCTTCACCGACATTGCTTCCCAGTTTCTCGAAGACGAGAGTAAGCGCCCACCCATTCTTGGAGGTACCGCAGGGTTACCGACCTTGGTACACCACCACCACCGAAGGAGGCCAAGCAGGCGGCTGGTACAGTTTTCCAGGACCAATAGTCACGTCGAACCGGTGAGAGACAAGGGGAAGGAGGTGGCTAGGGATGGTGGGCGAGACCGGGAGCGGGGCAGACGCGACAGACATAAAGACGAAAAGTTGGAAGATTTCAAGAAGATGCGGGATTGGGAATCGCGCTCCATCATCACCGCAGACTCCATCACTTCCTCGGACCTGATCCATCCCAAGTCCAAGATGACCCCACTGCAACGTGAAGTCGCCAACTTACGCGCAAAAGCGTCGCTGGCCGACACGGAACGACGGAGGTTCAAGGAAGAGAAAAAGTGGGCATTGTCGCAGGGAAACGCTGCCCGTGCAGAACAGATGGGTTGGCAGGTAAAACGCTACGCGGCCTTGGTGGACAGTTTCCACAAAGAGGCGGATGCCAAATTGCTCGAGGGTGCGTCCCCCCCCATCCTTCGCGTCCATCATAATTGATATCTCAGCGCGTCTTGATTATCAGCATCTGGACTCAAGCCCTTCGAACGGTCCAAATCATACCCAGCACCTGTACGACCGACGGGGACCAAAGCTTACACAGACATTGTACCACCCGCTCCCGCGCCTACAGTCGTCAGCGTCGAATTCCCCCGCAAGAGACGCAGCTCCTCTGGCCTCAAACCGTCCATCCGGGTATCGAGCCGAGAGTGGGTGTAGGCACTTGAATTATCTATATAAACTCACGTCGCATACAGCTTGCGCGAACCTGGCCCAAGTTCTGGCAAGACCAGATAGTACCTGCCTTTGCAGTTACGTCGATACACGATTCCTCCCTCCCTTCCTCCCCAGAGATAACCCACTCCATTAGTCCCCATTCTACGTTAACGAGAAGATGACTGACCCCTTACTTATGTAGCCTCTGTAACATTTCTCCACCATCTCTCCTTTTCCCAGACGATCTCTTGTACACCATAGGTTAGGTAGCGTAGTGTAGGTAGAGTAGCTTTCAACGTCAATGCGAAATATCCATCCCACTTTGTTCACCCCAGAAACTATCCTGTCATCATGGAACTCGTACAGTGGATTTGTTACATTGGGTAAACAGGAGAACAGTGGTGATCAGAGCTCAACTTCCCGGACACCGTCCTTGTCAACGACTTTGACCTTGAACTTTCCAGGCGTGACAACCAGGCGCTTGGCAACTTCATCTATGCACCTTCGTAGAGTCTCCAAACCTTCCTCCACAGTGGCCTCTGGATTGTGATACCTAAAGCGGCCTCGTCAACATTTCCATCTCGCTTCGCGGATACCGGACACGAACTTATCGAGCAAACTCAGGGAGAAGTAGCTCCCATATCCGTGAGCGGCGAATGGCACGGTAGCCATCGTACCCAGGTAATCGATCCAGTAGAGTTTAGGCTCATGATTAGGTAGGTCGTATCCCGCCACGAGCAGGTTAACGGCGTAAGGTGATCTGGAACGCAGAGAGTCCGCGAGCTCGCGCCGAATCCAGGAGGCGGCAGACGGGGGTGGGAGAGGGTAGGTGTTACGGATGTGGGCGAGACGGATGTTACGCTCGACGTATTCGGCGAATTGGACGGTATCGCCTGTGTTTCCAGTTGATCGTCCATACCGAAATGATCCAGACAAAGTGAGCTCCTACAGTAAACCGAGAGGTTACGTTGAACGGCTTACCTGGTTCGCCTGAATGGGCCATGAGGAGGTGAGAACCGAGGACTTTGATTTTGTCCACATTGGTCTGCATTTTTACGATTGACCGTGCAGCGGTCATGTCCGCAGCGACGATCACATAACCCTTTCCTGTGATGGCGAACGAGCTGTCCATCGTAGAATATTATCGAGAGGGAAGGACTGGGGCGGATGAGAGCGAGAGATAGTACGCGCGTTCACTTGAACGGATGATCGAAATTGGTACGCGTCACTTTTCTCGCTTGACGACGATTGGGCCTAACTGTGAATCGCGGTTGCGAAGTCTCTTGCTCATCCGGTGTCTGCGGGCCCCAAGCTAAGTGATCAAAGCTGATGTCTCGGTCCACCATAGATCGCGAGCAGCCCCGGGCTGCTGCCTGTCCGCATGGGTTTGAAATGGCTTCCTCGGATGCGAGAAATCGGGTTTCCCGAAGGCCCCTACAGTGCGGGAACGGCAGCGAGCTTCCCTGTCTTTCTGAGATAACGGCTTATGATATTTTCGTCAAGATCCATCCGTTAGAAATGGGCGAAAGTGACTATCGCATCACTCTCGTGAAGTATCACAAAGAATTCTTGGCCCCAATAGACGAGCTCACCCCCCTTGCGATTGTTTACATCGCCATTCCTACGAAATGGCCCAAGACTATGCCGGTCCCTTGGTTTTCCTTCGGGGAGGCGGTGACGACCAGAGTTCCGCAAGTGGCGTACCCAGATATTCTATGGAGACCATCGTCCCTTATAGCTGTTATTGGGGGATTTCCAGACCCTTTACAATCCTTCCACTCTGTAATTAACAGTAAAAAACCAAGTGCCGCTGCCCCCGCGGAAGCGGGTACCTGGATCTTCGTCTATGAATGGAGCTCTTCGGTTGGACGATGTACGGTTCGACCCTCTGGATGCAAGTCTGCAACTGCGGCCTCCCCTCGCGAATTTTCCTACCGTACAGACCAAAATGAGGATCGGACTCTTCTCTGTGCGTTCTTGCAGTATCCCGTGTCGGATTTAGTGAAAGCCGTGAATTTTAAGCCGAACACTGGAAAGCTATGGGATGGTGGGTTGGAAAAAGTTGATGGAGGCCTCACCTATACCTCCAGAGTGAAAAGGCGAGCGCAGAGGAGGTCGTTTTCAGGCTGTACTGAAATTCCACCAGACCCGAAGAATGCGTTGTGGGACAAATCACGCAGTAGTTGTACAAGCAACATGAACATCAAATTGACGAAATAACTAATACACGTCGATATAATCTCCTGTGAGGATATATACAGTCGGCAATTATCAATTATCACTGAGGAACGGGACGGGGGGTGGCCAGGACAGTAACGAGAATAAGAACAAGATAAACAATGATAAAAACCCGTACAAAAAAAAAACTCATCAAGTATCAGGAAGCGTAGAGGGGACGGTTGGAGGGTTCCCACTGGTCAAGGGGGAGGTGGACTACCGCGCGGTCTTGCCGTTGGTTGACCCGTTCACTTTACCTCCGCCAGATTTCTTTGGTACTTCAGGGGTCTGCTTTGCACCGCTCCCCTCCTTCATGACCATCTTCCCGTGGATCTCTTCGAGTTTTGACGCCTTGACCTTCTTCGGCCAAAATAACGTGACGAATCTGAGGGGTCGAACGTCAATATCATCGTCACATCCCTCAGAGCTGAAAAAAAAAACACATACGCCCACAAGTGCTTCTTCCACCGAGCGGCGTCCTCTCCGGCAGCGGTTTTGGCTTTAAGAACGGCTTCTATCCTTCGACCGATCGCAGAAAGCGAATCTTTCAGGATGGCGACCTTCTTTTCTCGAGGCATGTCCTCGCCTGAAAGTTTGAGATCCTTCAGTTGCCTCTTGACCGGTCGAAGTTCCTCCTTAGTCGCAGCTTCGTCCATCGACGGGCTGTAGCAGCGATCAGAAAGCTGGGCGCCTACCGGTAACCCGCGAAACGAGACCTACCATTCGTCAGAAGATTCAGAATCGGTAAACTGCGGAGTTGCTCTCCGTTTCTTCTTTCTCGATCCTCCCTCATCGACCGAGTGGCCGAGCTCGCTGTCAGCCCGCCTCTTCGTGCCATGAGAAGACGATGCTGCTGGCGTAGGCGAAGCGGTGTGGGCCTTTTTCTTCATGTTGTTCTCGTAGGAACGGAACTTCTCGTCGTGCTCCCGCAGAATGCCAAGCAAGAAGTCACCTCGCCGGACGAGGTGGATGGCGTTCGGAATCGGCTTCGACGATGCGTCCTCTCCCTTCTTCGCCTCCTCGAGGAAGAACTTTCCTTCAAGACCAAGTTTGGGGTCCTTCTGCATCGCTTCCCAATTGCCGAAGCCGTAGACGAAGGCACCGACGAGGAGCATGGCGTCTTCTTGAGGACCCCAACGGCCAGACCAGTTCAGCACCGGTCGAATGTTGTCAACGGGGATGGTCCAATCATAAACAGAGTCGCCCATGTCGCCGAGGAGTGTATGAAGGAGCTTCAGATCGCGATTGCGGCTAACTACCGTCTCTGCGTTGATGTTCCCAACATTCCTGTACGTGACCAACACCGCCCTGCTCTTCTGAGCATTCGTGAGGGTTTCCCCAGCGTCTGCCTTCGCTCGTTTGGACGCGTTGCTTTCTTCGACAGCTTGGGTACATATCTCCACGATGTCGTCGGCGACGTCCATGATCATGCCCCTATCCTTGCTTGTCAGCTTGGCTTCTTGGACCTGAACCGGGTTTAGTTGGACAGAAGAATAACAAAAGGTGATTACGCACGATCACATCGTAACACTGTCGGATGTCACCCCATCGTTGCATACTGCGGATCAAGACACGAATGTCCCGTTCCTTGAGCTCCATCGCCTTCTGGCCGGCGGTCTTGCGAGGAGGGGCGGGAGCCTTAGGCTTCTTGGCAGCGGAACTCGAACCGGCATGATCGACATCCATACCCTCGTACGACACAGGGACTGTCGCGCGTTTCCGCTCCCTTGCCTGTGCAGCAACTTCCTCCTCGATACGCCGCTTCTCCTCCTCGCCCTCAATCTTCTGCCTCTCCTTCAGGGGAATGATATCCTCCCAACTCATGTCGTTCTTGATGTCGCTGACGGAGGCAAACTGTGACAAGAAGCCTTCTCCGCCCATAGAAGTGCTACCCGCGCCGCCGGAAGCCACAGTTTCATGATCTTCGGCGTGATTGAGAATATCGTCGAGATCCATGTTATCGAGCTTCAGGTTCTGCTGATTGTCGTCTTTGTCGAAGCTGAGAGGAAAAGCGAAAGAAGGTTAGGGGTAATCGCTCCCCGAGAAGGATAAATACACGTACATCTTCTGGGCACCATACTTCAGGACCGCTTGAAGTTCATCCTTGCTCAGATCGGTCGCTTTTCCGTTATCCTTCGTGGCCGAACCGCCTTTCGAACTGAGGTGTGCTTGGGAAGTGTCCATTTGGTTGATAACTGGACGCGTATGTATTCGTGAGCATGGTGGAGAAACAGGGACCACAGAGAGACAAAAGCTGAAACGTGGTACCCACTAGCATACTCCAACACCATCTTCTTTTTGGCGCGCTCAAGGACATCCTCTTCCATCGTGTCTTTGCTCACGAACCGGTACACGCTGACATGGGACTTCTGGCCAATACGATGGGCCCGCGCCATCGCCTGGAGGTCATTCTGTGGGTTCCAGTCGCTCTACAGGTCACCGTAAAACGCACGCAGCAACGGCATGTAACACAAACATGAGAAACCGCGGCGACGACCGAGACGGGATATTCGGCTTACGTCAAAGATAATCACCGTGTCCGCAGTCTCGAGGTTAATTCCCAGGCCACCAGCACGCGTTGAGAGCAGGAAGGCGAAATCCGGTGAGCCAGGGGCATTGAAATGTGCGATGGATTTCTTTCTAGCATCTGAAGACACCATACCATCCAGCCGTTGATGCTGGTAACCACGGAGGGCCAGGTAGTCACTGAGAATGTCAAGCATGCGAACCATTTGACTGAAGACCAGAACACGATGACCATCTTGTTTGAGACGGGCCAAAAGTTTATCCAGAAGGACCAGCTTCCCGCTGTTCATCACCATACCCTTCAGGGTCTCCTCCTGATTGTCGGTACGAACTTCAACACCATCGAACAAATAGGGATGGTTCGCGGCCTTTTTGAGTTCCATGGCTTTAGGATTTTATGTAAGCAGTCAAAAACCCCAAGAGGCACGTGCAAAACCTCACCAATGTTGAGCAAGCTGATGTTGTTATTCCCATTTGCACTTTTGACAAGACCTTGGAAGTTCTAAACGCAAGATTAGAAAACATGTACCAGATGACAGGGGCTATCTGACCTTCGTGAGGATATTTTTGTACCAGTGGGTCTGCAAAGAACTCATCTCCACGCGGAGGATGCGTTCGCTCTTTGTCGGGAGAGATGTGAGGACATCACGCTTCAAACGCCTCAGCATGTACGACTCAAGTTGCTTGTGTAACTCCTTAATCTTCTCCTCATGATCCTCGTCGGTGAGATCGAATTCATTCGCAAGGTGGACTGGCGGATAGAACCGAGGTGAGAATAAATCAGTTTGCCTCTTAACCATCTAGAGTTTGACCAAACCCACACTTATCGGGCATGAGGAAGTGCATCAGGGAGAGCAATTCTGAAACATTCTTCAGAGCGGGCATGGGATTTGTATGAAATCTGGACTGACCTTTGACGTTGTTTTGGAGGGGTGTTCCGGTGATCAGGACCCTACAGGCTGCAGGAAACGTGCGGAGCGCTTCATACAGCTGACTCTCGGAATTCTTCAGCCGGTGGGCCTCATCGACCATCAACACTTGCCACTTGATCTCCCCCAAATCCTTGGCGTCGCGTAGAGTGAGCTCGTATGTGGTGAGTAAAACATTCATCTTCAGCTTCTTGAGGGATTCCCCGAATTCGTATGTCCTTATGTTCTCTCGTGCGAGAGCGTTTCCGATGTAGGTGATAACATTGATGTCTGGTGCCCAACTTGCAAATTGTGCTTGCCAGGCAGTGATGGTGGAGAGAGGGACGATGACAAGGAAGGGGCCATATTGGTTCCTGCTGTGAAACAGGTACGACAGGAATGACACAGACTGCACAGTCTGCAAACGCGTCAAGGGGCGGACGAATTCAATGGGGCAGCGACCTCACCTTTCCGAGACCCATTTCATCCGCGAGGATTCCATTCTCCCCTGTCAAACCGGGTAAGCACGTTGTATTGGGATCAAAGGGTAAACCGAACCTTTGGACCAAAGGTATGCCAACCAGTTCAAACCGGTGAGCTGGAAATCTTTCAATTCGCCTCCAGTTTCCGAGATATAATCCGGATCGGAATTGAGCCTTTCGAATGCTGGTCGCTTGTCTTTTGTGTAACTTATGCTGCGGTACGGGAACTTGGCCTCCGCCTCCCGCCTCTGATACGCCTCGACTTGGGGTTTGGAGGCTGCCTTGATGGTGTCGTGGGTTTCCCAGGTGCAGTGTTCATAGCCCAGGCCAGTCCACTTGCAAAAGTACTCTACCTGTCCATCGGTGGCCTGGCGTTGAGAAATGACTCGTTCAACCTTCTTGTAATTTTCCTGTTCTTCCTTCTCACGTTCCTTGTCAAGTAGGAGAGTTTCGTAGTCTTCTCTTGAAAGATCTGGAGCGTTCAGGCGTGCTTGGTAGGCCTTGTAAGCTTTGACGTAGTTATCTACACGCTTCAAGCCTTTGTAGCGCTTCAAGAATTCATATGTTTCGTCCGTATTGTGCAAGTGGGAGAAGTTCTTCCACTTGATATGGAAACGCTATAAAAATCACTTAGCGCACTGCAGAGAGAGGGCGGAAGCGTGGCAATCCTACAATATTCTCGTAGAATTTGTCTTCGGGATCGCCCTCCTTGCCCTCGTCGCGAGTATGGGTCAGAACTTGCTCAATTTCGTCCTCCTGAGGATACTGTGTCACGGCGTCCGTGTAGTAGTACCCGGGATGTGTCTCCTCCTCGAAAGTTTCAAAGTCTTCAACATCGTCCACATAATTGGGGATCTTTCCACCCCTAGTGGACACCCTAATTTCATCTCCTGCACGAGGTCTCTTCTTCTTCTTGGATCGGGAGCCATAATCCGAATCGGAGTCGGACTCGGTTGGGGGACGGGATGGACGCGAAGCCACTGAGGTTTGAGGTTTGTGAGTCGCGTACACGCGGAAAATACAGTGGCGAACAGTACCTTTGGGTTTGGGGGGTTGTTTCTTCTTCTTGGAGGTTTTCTTTTTGGAGCCATATTCCTCGTCGGCGTAGGAGGCGTCGCCTTCGTCGTCGTCCTCTTCTTCAGTCTCGTGAGGATCATCCTCGTATCCCTAGTGAATATTAGTGAATATTTGAGACCAAACGCGTAGAGTGACGAACGGAATCCTCGTCTGTGGGCCGGGTCTAATTGTGTTGCCATATATAAATGCGTGGCCAGGAGGATGTGAGATCAGCACTTACCGTTGTCCTTGATGTAGAGGCTACCTGTGCATCGTAAGGTGAAGAGTATCGCTGGGGAACGGCTTGTTCGCAATCGACGACGCCGTCGGCGTCGATGTCGATGTCTCCCTGGGCGTCGTCAAGGTCGTCTGAATCGACGTCCATGGCACTGTTTTGGTCAAGGATGCCGTCTTCCTCGTATTCGATGGACAACATCGGGCGAAGAGGATAGGGGAGAAGGGCGACGTGGAGAGGAACGAGCTGGCCGTCGTTAGCTCGCGTGGGTGATGCCTAGAATGGCGCCGGCGAGGCCACTGGTCATCGTTGCCGACGACGCTCACTGGTCCCTGCTCATTGTCTGCGACGTCCTCGGACGACAGTTTTTCATCTATATCGTATTACAGCACTGTTATAGACCCGTTGCGGTGAATCTCCGCCTGCATGTCCCCAGTAGGTTTTCTATCCGTGAGTCGTCTCTGAGTGTCAGGCCCGTCGACCCGGACACGCCCGTCGTCATCATCTATGACGGCGAACAGCGGCCATCCACTTTTCCGCCCTGAACCGGCAACTACCCTTATTCACTCTAAATTATCTCCTACGATATTCCTACGGAGGTCGGAAACACACAGGGAACGAGCGAGAAACGCGGTGTCGCCGATACTTTGCCCATGTTCCTCGTCGCTGTGCACGGAGGCGCCGGCGATCACCCATCATCGAAATCCAAAGCGGACGAAATCAAACAGGCTCTGCGTCTGTAGGTTTCCAGAACCTCTCCCTCAGTTCACAGAGACGCATTGAATGCCCAGAGCATGTGTGGAGAGTATCACCTCGCTAAGCAACCGCTCGTCTGCGCTGGACGCCGTGATCTCGTCAATCAGTGTCCTCGAAAACGACGCCGGTCTGAATGCAGGCTACGGTTCTAATCTAACCATCGACGGGCAAGTTGAGTGTGATGCTTCCGTCATGAGCGACAGTGGTGGGTTTGGAGGTGTTGGTGCAGTGTCTGGTTGGCCCCCCTTATCACATATCGCCAAAAACGCTGACGGAACGTTAGGAGTTCGAAATCCCATACAGCTCGCCCATGCAGTATTGAAGCATTCTCAGGTGCCATCCCCTTTGGGTCGGGTCCCTCCATTGTAAACATCCCCACAGGGACCAAGGATCATACTCACCGAGGCGTAGAATGCTTGTTTCACAGGGCGCTCGCACTTTCGCTACCTCGAACGGAGTTCCTACATGCGATCTTGCAGCGCTGGTTGCTCCCCGTTGCATCTCAGAATGGGAGCATTGGAAGAAAATACTCGTTGATTTGCCACCTTCCACCCCACAAAAATATCTAGACGTAGAAACACCAATGCAAGATACGGTTGGCGCGATCTCTTGGGATTCGAACGGGAAACTCGCCGCTGGTGTTTCAAGGTCTGCATTTAGTCTTGCACGTTCTTGCACTCACCTGGTTGGCAGCGGCGGATTGCTCCTCAAGTATCCAGGCAGAATTGGGGAGGTGAGAAACTGCACGTTTATTCCGAATGGTCCGTTGACGCACACAAGGCTGCAGTATTTGGTGCTGGGTGTTGGTCACAGTCGGATTCCAAAATCGGTGTCACTTGCAGTATATCAGGTTTGGTATATACCTCCCGGACTCCTGAGATCCTGCTTTGATGGATCACAGGAACTGGGGAACAGATTATATGTGCTGCAGTAGCACGCACTCTTTCCGAAGAGTTGCTTGAGTCGTACTCCCCGGAAACTGGGTTTGATGCGGAAAGCGTGTTCGAACGAGTCCTGGGTATCCACTTACGGAGTGAGCTCGACACAACTCATATCATCTATGACGCTGACGGACTCCACAGGTTTCTGCGGCAAGGATCGGCCACAAGTTGGTGTCATTATAATCACAAAAGAACCTGATGAAGGCAAGCAAACCATCGGTGGGCAACCTTCGATCCCATTAGGCAATACCTTGACTCGTATTCCAGCACGACTCTGGTGTGCCTTCACTACAGTAAGCATGGCCATCGCATACGCTTCGTCTTTCGACAACAAACCCAAGGTAGCGTCTTGGAAACCCTCCTGGTCAGACCGGGTGTTAAAATCACACGATAGGCGTTGATCCTTCGGCGACCAGATCGCGATTCCGACTCCATCTTCATTACGTCTTTGTCACTTGTAAGGTAGAAATACGATGCCGACGTCTCAAGCATCAGCATTCCACTGTATCCTCTTGAAACTTGAAATGAGTTGTCCCATTGAGTCCTGCCACGTGACTATCATCCGACGCGTTTAAAGCCGCGTCGCGCCGAAAGTCAGTTCTTCGTCTCACCACCAACGTTTAAATATTTCTTCTGCGCTCCTGCCTTTACCCACGCACTCTCTTACCCGCCCAAGTGTATCCAAATCATGTCTGCTGTAACTAGTAACCTAATCGCGTCGCCCGCCCCCACCCCTTCCAAGAAGGTCTGTTTCCGCTCTACAACTCATCACTGCGCGTCGCTGATGGAGTGCCTCCCGACCAGGCTGCTGCCGCTATCGAGGTGATGTCTCTCGAGACGCCTCCCAAGCTCGCGAAGAAGTCGCCAGCGCTGCTCTTCGAAGAGGAGGAAGCTGAGGAAGCCCCTGAGGTTGAAGACGTCGAGGACCTCCGAACCCGCTTTGTTGGTGACGTTGAAATCACCGAAGGTACACCGGTGCTGCTTACCGTCCTTCACACATCTCCTAACCGAAATTCAAAGATCAAGAACCCTTGCTCGTCGAGTCGAAGCGACGGTTTGTGTTATTCCCTATTCAATACCCCGAGGCATGTATCTAGTGCACATTGTCGCATCTCATCTAATCATCGACCCGTACAGATCTGGCAAATGTACAAGAAGGCCGAAGCCTCGTTCTGGACAGCAGAGGAGATGGATTTATCCAAGGACCAACACGATTGGACAAACAAACTCAATGACAAAGAACGTCATTTTATCTCTCACATCCTTGCCTTCTTCGCCGCTTCGGACGGCATCGTCAACGAGAACCTTGTCGAACGATTCTCGAACGAGGTCCAGGCCGCTGAAGCCAGGTGCTTCTATGGGTTCCAAATCATGATGGAGAATATTCACTCCGAAACCTACTCTCTCCTCATCGACACGTACATCAAGGATCCTGCTCGTCGAGAGTACCTCTTTGACGCGGTCGAGACCATCCCCTGTATCAAGAAGAAGGCCGACTGGGCCCTTCGATGGATCTCGGACAGACATGCGTCATTCGCAGAACGTCTTGTTGCCTTCGCCGCCGTAGAGGGTATCTTCTTCTCTGGTTCATTTGCTTCGATCTTCTGGTTGAAGAAGCGTGGGTTGATGCCCGGTTTGACCTTCTCGAATGAGTTGATCAGCCGTGATGAGGGCATGCACACCGACTTTGCCTGCCTCTTGTTCTCTCATTTGAGGAGGCGCCCCCATCCCAAGCTCGTCGAGAAGATCATTACCGGGGCCGTTGAGATTGAACAGGAATTCCTCTCTGGTCAGTCTTCCCATGACTTCCAACACCCTTATCCTTATCTGATCCTTGTCCAGATGCCCTCCCTGTTGCTCTTATTGGCATGAACTCCAAGCTCATGTGCCAATACATCGAGTTCGTCGCCGACCGACTCCTTGTGGCTCTCGGCAATGACAAAGTGTACAACGTGACGAACCCGTTCGACTTTATGGATATGATCTCTCTCCAGGGCAAGACCAACTTCTTCGAGAAACGTGTATCCGATTACGCCAAGGCTGGAGTAAACACCTCGTCCACCACCACCGCCACTGCTGAGATCCCTGCTCCTAGCAAGTCCTTCACCTTGGACGAGGACTTTTGATTTCTTTTTTCTCGCACGATCCATTCATTTTGCATATCCGCGTCAGATTTTGTTTTCACCATGCATTCAAACGCAAAGAAGTCTCGTTTCGCGTTGCACGGGTTTGCTTTCCAACTCTGTTTTTTTATTGCGACACACCCTATCCCGTAACCTTGTGACACCCTACCCCCTCCCGCTTCACCTTAGTACGTCGAGTAGCTACCACGTCAATATAGGTAACCTTTTGAGACCACACCTTGCTTGAGTGAGCAGTCTTCGATGGATAAGCGCTACGCAGTCACTGAAGGGGTGTTACCAACGAGAAAATATTGCTTACAAGATTGCCACGACGGCTGACGTTTCCGGAGGGCACTCAGTGCGCTCGGCGTCGCTTCCATGGTAGTTTGTTATTGAGGCCCATTTCAAAAGCTGAGCTGCTGGGGTCCAGTTGCTCGTTTCCCAATACCATCCATTTCCCAAATTGTTTTGGGTTTAGCACCAGGTTCAATTTTCAAGGGTTCTCCGCCGTTTACCTCTCCCTGGGTGTCTTCTCCGGTCGCTCTCAAGCTTGGACGGACGCCCAACGTTGCGCAGAGGGCCCTGTATCGAGCCCTGATTTGACGGAATAGTCTGGGGATATCGACCTCCGAAAGGGGATCCGATTCCGAAGATGTCCCAGAAGTCGAAGGATTGACCCGCGGAAACTGTGCTATCGTATCCAGCAAGACTCTTATGTTGTGGATCGCTCGACTGGTCCAAAACCAAAGGGTGAGCGGATCCCTGGGATAGGCGTGACGATGGGGTATACGAACTCTTCTGATCTTCCGGTAGACTCGTAGATCTTTTTCCAGGTCAAGGCAAAACCTTCGTAGAACCCGAGCTCTTCGAACATCTCGTATCCCTTCTCGCGACCGAGGGCACGACCTTCGATTAGGCCGTGGATTCGGCCATGGGCGAAACCGTCTTCGTACCCTTGATCATAGAAGCTGGGATGCGGGTGTCAGGGAAAGCAAGCAAGCGAGTCTGATAATCACAAACGATTTCTCCAAGTGGACAAGAGATTCGATATCGACGTCCATCGCGAGAAACGCTGGGACCGTCGATCTGATCGAGAGTCGGAACTTTCAGAAGCGTGACATGATCGTCGACCATATTCGAACGCGCAGCGTTTCGAGTGTGTGCACAACCTCTGCAGGATTACGATGACTATATTACAAGACTAATGACCCACCGAAACATAATCTGCGATCAGCGTCTTCGATCCGGCCCTCTCCCTTTCGATTTCCGAGCCTCCTCGACCTCAACCCGATTATAAACATCCCCATACCCGCTACGAACGGTACTTGGTGTGACACTTCCAGCCATATCCCTCCTCTTCCTCTCAATCAACTCTCTCGCTCGCTGTCGCTCTGCAGACTCTCGACCCAACCGAACATCAAGTTGAGAAGGAGGTCTGTCAGGATCTGACGTTGTTGACCCACTTGGAGGACGTTTCCAGTTCCTCCGCGACGACGAAGAAGAAGGTCTAGGGGTCGAATTTACTTGCTGTGAGTTGATTGAGGTGAGGGGGTCTGCCTTCGATTTGCGATTCATATCGCGAATTCTGTGTGGGTAGGCGTGAGATGTAGGACACTTACCCTGGCCTATCTCGGCTGGAGCACGCACCTCATATCGTTATCCATGTCGTCTAGCATCCGCCCCTTCCCTTTATCGGAGTACCACGGTTTCAAATCCTTCTCCGACGGAGCTAGAGGGACACCTTTATCCGTTTCGGTCGCGGGTTTCTTGGCCTTTGTGGACACGATAATCTCTTGCTGCAATCCAGTAAGTATCGTGGCGTCCACTGCAAGACTCGCGTACGACATACCTTCTCCAAATCTTCGAACAAGTTGACGTGGCCTTGGGAGCTCTCGATCACATCCAAGGTCCGTTGGCTAAGTAGCTTCTCCTCTTCTCGTTCTTGTTGCCGCTTGTTTGGCTTGGAAGAGACACCGGCCCGACTCCTAAGCAGGTCTATCCTTGCTTCTGCGTCCTGTTTCAGAAGGGCAGTTGTTTCAGTTTCAGAGGTTAGGCGGAGTAAGGACGTGCAACCCACAGCCAGTAACACGCGTCCTTCCGCAGCAGCTTCTTTCAGATGAGCCTCCTCCTCGTCTCTCCGGACGCGATCGATGTTATCTCGCCTGTACGGATGGTAGGACTTGTGATGAGCGATATTCAGCTTGCCCATGATGAATGACGACGACTTGGAAGAGAGGTCGATCGTCAATCACCCGATCACTTGACCGGGTGTTTACAAGCAAAACAAATCTAAATATCGAATCTAACGCTCTGTCCTCCCTTTCCCCGGTCAATTCTCACTAACCGCTTCGCAACACAGGCATATAACGAACGTGTATGCGGCACTCCAGTCGCCTCTACGTTGCCGGTCATGATATCCTTCAGCCGATTCATCGGCAACGTGCAAGACGGTTGCGCCATGAGCAACGCGAGGAGTAACTGTCCAGTCTGTACCTGTTGTACCGTGGGCTCATCGCGGAGAGTTGGCACGGTTGAGAAAGACGAAAGAGAGCTAGCGGTCGGAGAAAGTGGAGCAGGTGTCTTCGATGCCAGTGTGCGCAAGAAGGAACTGCAGCACTTGTTAGTGTATACCACGAAAATTACGTGAGGGAGGCGCATACATTGTCTCTTTGGCACGCAAAGTTTTACCTTCACCCGGGTGTTGGTATCCGGGCTGTATAAGCTCGCCAATGGTTGCCCAGATTTTTGCCTTGACATATGGTGAGCAAGTACGTCATGACCAACAAACGCCAGGTACATACAGCTATGCCTTCTGTTTCCATCGTGATCTGTATCTTGGGTCGACGCGACGGTGTCTGCGGCTCTGGGTCCGCCCTGGGAGTTGGTGTGGGATCTCTTTCAGGAGGAGCCGGAGGAGTAACATCTTCATCGATTTCCGTTGACCCAGCGGGAACCCTACTGTCGAGCGGTGAGGAAGGGACATCCCCTTCGTCTTCCCATTCGTCATCTTTCGCAGTAAACTGGGGTTGAGTTATCGGCGAGTCATCAAAATCAGGTGCCCCCCTCGCAGGCAAAGGTGTCCCGAACGACGAAGTGGAAATATCCCCCAAGTTCACACTCTCATCCAGCAGCAAACCCCCCTTGAAGTTCATCGTACGCTCCGTAGGACCAGGTGTATTCCAGAAAGAGTGCTCCTGTTGTTCCTCGGTAGGTGGTGGTGACGTAGGTTTCGTGGACCGGAGTCGCGAAGAACCGCTGGGGAATGGGGTTTTCCTCGCAGCGATAGCCGCTTTCTACACCATAGGTCACGAAACGGCCAAAAAAAACCGCAATTTCGTACATACCCGCTGACGCAACTCAGCTATCCGAGCTTGCAGGTCCTCAATCCTGTCCTCCTCTTCCTCGATCAGCTGCTGTGGTTGTTTCGATGATCCACTTGATCCTGAAGGTTCTTTCTAGACTTAGTTGGACAGACAGAGAGGGTGTTTCGAACATTGGATCGCCTTACTTGTTTAGTCCGTTCCATGAGATTCTCGACACTGTCTCTCAGGGTGGCAAGCTGTTCGAGGATGTTCTCAGCCCTTGCGCGAGCTCGTGGCATCGGTTGTATAGACTGGCTGGAACCAACTAAGTCGCATCACGACAAAGAGTAAAAGTTCACGTACTATCGGTCGAGGAACTTCAGCGCAGCATTCGCGTAAACCTCAGGTTCGTGATCCTGTGTCTTGATCTCTCTTCCGGTTCGTGGCCTAAGTGGCGTTGCACTTGGTAGATCAGCACGCGTGACATGAGTCGCACTGCTAGGTTCCTCTCCTTCCGTTGTACTAGCCTCATATGAAGATGGAGGTACGAGCGTAAAAAGACCGGCTTCCGACGGATCGGCTTCACGGATGAGATCACCCAAAGGGATCCTCAGCTCCGCGTCAGTGTAGAACCCGGGGGCATAGTCGTCCGGCTCCGATACGTTTGTGCGAATGGACTTGCTGATAGAAGACACGAGCTCGATATAATCCGGAAGTGAAAGAGTAGGCATATCTCGAAAACTCAAAGATGATCGTGGTCGGAAAACAAGCAGGTTCGCGACCTTACACGCGTGGCTGGCGTCTATATATCTTCCACACCAGCTCACGATGTCTCAAGATCTCACACCTTGGAAAATAGGCTTAGAAGGTGCATCAGGAATCAGGGGCATGTACAGATATCGATGGCGTGAATGTAGTGACCATATTCGACAGCAAAATACATAATGCGATGGGTGGAAAACTGCTTCTCGATCAACCTGAATCTCGTCAAACCCTTCAAGGCCATGGAAGGTTCCAAGAGCTCTGATAAAAGGGAGGGTCAATGTGATTCTTCTAGATGTTGAGTTTTGTCCGCCTCCAGTGGCGTCTCTTGGCGTTGTACTGTCGTTGGGGTGGATGTTAGCCTGCTTGGCGGTAGCACCAGAAGTGATAGAGTTACGCACTTGAATCTTTGTGTCTGACTTCAGACGGAACCATTGTGGGATTGGCCTGCATTCGTATCCCGATTATCCTTCTCATTCTCGTCCCAACCACCGGGTCATATCTCACCTGTTCTGGCGAGCGGCCTTAGCGAGGGTGCGCTTCGTGCGGAAGGTCTTTTGGGAAGGCTGTGAATGAACCGACGTGAGTGATCTTTTCTCAGGCTCGACAGATTGGGCGGATGGCGGGGGCGTACCATAGTCAACTTATCTGTCTGTCTGGGGACACTGACGGTGTTGGTCTGCGAAGGACCGTGATTAGGGTTTAGTCGGCAATATCCGAAAACTATACATTTTGTCTCACGGTTCCGGCGCCATTCCCACGATCACAAGAGGGGATGATTGCCCCGGGTCCAGCGCGTTGTGACACGTCGCTTGATCGAAAGCTCAACCAGAAATCATGTTGGTCTTCAAGTGGTTGTCCGTCCTCGCCCTCGCTGCCCTCGCTGCCGCGGATATTACCGAAAACGACGTCCCAGAACTCGTCATTGACCAAATTTTCGTCCCTGCTGACTGCAAGGTGAAGTCCAAGAAGGGTGATAAGATTGAAGTGCACTACGTGGGCACCGTCTCTCCGTTCGTAGTATGGCAGACTTTCGCTAAACCTCTACTTGCTCTACAGACCGGCAAACTCACCAACGGCAACAAATTCGACTCGAGGTGCGCGTATACTGGAGTGTTCCCCAAATATCGCCGCGTTCGTTCTGACACGTATGCATTTATAGCTACGACCGCAATCAACCTTTACCACTCACCCGTGTGTCATAACTTCGGACTTGCTCAGGAGCTGATCTTTCTAACGACCGGGCATACAGTTGGTGCTCACCAAGTCATTCCAGGATGGGAGGAAGGACTCCTTGACATGTGCCTCAACGAAAAGCGTATTCTCACTATCCCTTCGCGAAAGGCATATGGTGTGTTTGTCCCAACTAAGAGGAAGCGTATCCCCCCGTCTGATGTAAATTCAAAACTTAGGTTCCCGCGGTTTCGGTAACCTCATCCCGCCCAAGTCTGGTCTCGTCTTTGATGTCGAGCTCGTTGGATTGGAGTCCACTGGTCGTGACGAACTGTAGTATGATTCCTGTTCTAGGCGTTTGTTCGTACCTCAGACAACTCGAGAGACAAATGCACAGATGCTGTATGATGATACTGGGCACTGGTTTTTCAAGAGAATACGTACAGATACAGCTACTGTGACACGGGCAAGTGAGACTCAGAGAGCGCTCTTGAGCCACCTAACGTCGACGCCATCCCTCCTAGCAAGCTCGTCCATCAAATCGCTGGTCAAGAATTCACCTGGCCACTCCCTTCCGATCTGCCCCTTCAAATAACGGACCACCAAAGGAATATCCTCCGTCTTCCAGGCGCCTTTCTGGTTTCTGAGCTCTCTTGCGACCTGGTCGATGACGGTCGAGACGTATTCCTTAGAGATGATGTTCCCGGTGTCCTTAGCGCGAGCGCCAGCTTTCACCCATTGCCAGAGTTGAACACGGGCGATCTCTGCCGTGGCAGCGTCCTCCATGAGGTGGTTAAGAGGAATGCAACCGTTCCCACTAAGCCAGGCAGCAGTATAAGCCAGAGCGGCGGACACGTTCGCATAGACACCTTGGCTGGTAATTTTTCCGGGGACATTGGGGCTGACGAGATCAGCCGCAACGACGTTGACATCCTCCCGACGGACATGATACTGTATAAAACGCGTGATCAGAGATGAGTTCGAGCGGTGGGAAAGTCGATCCTACCTGATTAGGACCCAACATGTGCTGGTTGAAACTTTCCAAAGCAATGTTGTTGAGGAAGGGGTGAGCAATCCAGGTTCCGTCGTGGCCGTTCTTGACCTCCCTCAGCTTGTCGGCGCGGACTTTACCCATAGCGACCTCGTGGGCCTGGAGGTCGTCCTTGATGGGGATCTGGGCGGACATCCCACCCATAGCGGCGACCTTGCGCCTGTAAAGACCGAGTCAGTTTTTGTGTACACGAAATTTTGAAGGGAGACACACTTGTGACAGGTTTGAATGAGCTTCCTGACGTAGGCGTCCATGAAAGCGACCTCCATAGTGACATCCACACGGTCGGGGAGAACAGCGTTAAGGTCTGCCCTCCTTCGTTTGATGAAGCTGAAGATGTAATCCCACCTTCCACAATTGAGACCGCTTGAGTGCTCTCGCAGCTCGAAGAGAATCTCTTCCATATGGAAGGCGGCGGGAAGGGTCTCGATCAATACGGTTCCACGGATGGTTCCCTGAGGGATTCCAATGTAGCTCTGAGAGAAGACGAAGATGTCGTTCCAGAGACGAGCCTCCTTGTAGTGCTCCATCTTAGGGAGGTAGAAATACGGACCAGAACCTCGCTTGATGAGCTCACGAGCGTTATGGAAGAAGTAGAGGGCAAAATCGAAAATTGAACCGGAAACGGGTGTATTGTCGACAGTAACCCGAGGCTCATCAAGGTGCCATCCTCGGGGACTGGGAAGAATTCGTCTGAGAGAACTCTCCGTGTGAAAACGGTGAAGCTGATGCGTACCGGACAATCAAGACGGCGGGATTTTTGGAGAGCTTGTACTGCTTGCCGCCGGCCTCGAAATCGATCTGGCGGCGAACAGCGTCGTACAAGTTAACTTGACCAGTAATCAAATTAGCGAAAGTGGGAGAGGTGGCGTCTGGAAATGAGGTAGAACGCGTAGTCAGGTCGAGAAACAAAACGCGGGTGGGAGGAACTTGCCTTCAAAGTCAGCCATGAAAGTCTTAGCCCCAGAATTGAGGGCATTCACGACCATCTTCCTGTCGGTGGGACCGGTGATCTCAACCCTTCGGTCCTCGAGACCAGGGGCAGGGGGTGCACAGACCCAGGAAGGTTCAGCACGGATGTCAGCGGTCTCGGGTGGGAAGTCAAGTTTGCCGCCGTTATCGAGATACTTTTGGACGGACTCCCTGGCTTTGAGGAGGGACTGACGAGTGGGCTCGAAGGTCCGGTGGAGGGCAGCCAAAAACTTGAGGGCATCGTCGGTAAGAATTCTCGCTTGAGCCCCCGGGGCAACTTTGGAAAGACTTTGGACGCCTGCTACAGCCATTGATACTTGAGGAGACAGTTGTTGGATGAGACAAAGAGATGAGGGGCTTGCGCTTTATACCCCCTCATCGGAAGTCCGCCACCTCATTTTCACATGCCTGCATCAGCATGATCGACATAAAGTGATAGACACCACCACCAAACTCGATCGTTTAGTTGTGCCTGTCCAGCTCATCGAGTGTATCCCGCAGAACCGCTTTGGTCGAGAAAAATGTAACAGTTATCATCCTTGGATATAGGCAAACAACCGGGCCATCTTTTTGATGAGCGATCTGCTTACACCCGCCGTCGCTGACACTGGTAGGGTAATGTGATCCTAGGCCAGCGTGCCCCAGTCGTTGAAATATTTTTCGACATATCCCGTGAGCTAATCACAACATCTGAAAACACTTAAACTCAAAATGCGCGACATTATCGGATCTTGGATGGGCTGCCATTCGCCGTCCAGAGGAGGTCCTCCGTCTATGACGCAAATTTTTCACGAGGTACGTTTTCGGCAGTGCTTCGGGCCGAGTGGGAGCTGTTGTTTGCATATCTCACTTTTAAGTGGCCCGGTCGCTTTGAATCAGTCAGATCTCCATTCTGCGCCACACAACGTCCAAGGCGGTGTGACCATGACAGTGAGGATATTTATCTGCGAGTCTGCATACGAGCAGCTGAGTAGCAACCGATGGGTTTCCAGCGATTCAGTTGTCTAGCTAGCCTTTTCCTTCGCTGGCACCGGTTGGGGTACCTCCACCTGGACTGAAAATGAAATGGGTTAAAAGCCCCAAGCGAGGCATGTTGAATAGACCTACGACAAAGATCTTTTACTGTCCGTCCCACCAGCAAGATGACCCTTCGGCAAGCCATCTGCCAGACACCGCAGCTCACGGAACCGGTCGGAGCCCAAGGAAGTCCCAACCACCAGGTCAATGGGCCGAACCAGCCTTGGGGCAGATAGAACACAGCAGATTTCCTGTACCACCAGCCGGTGAATAACTGGAGGCCGGTCGTCATAAACCAGAGTGCAGAATTGAACTTGAGCGAGAACTGCGTCTTGACTGATGCGATCTCGGAATCTACCGCGTTTGTCAGTCTTGGCACGGGCTATGTATGCCGCGTGGAAACATACTCGTAGTTTCAAGGTCCTGGAACCCTTTGTCGACGCTCCTCTTGAGTTTTGCCCATTTCGCAAAGTGGTCTTGAGCGCTGGTAGCCATTAGTTGTGCTTTGGTGGACCATGTCGTTGTCTTGAGCTCGTGTTGGCGGGCGATCAGCTTGGAGTGGAAAAGACGTAGATATAATGAACAGAACTGCGTAAGGCCATCAGCCAAGCACAAGGAGAAGTAGGAGGATTACTAACGAATTCCTGGAGAACCGAACTACCAATCCAAGAGATGGTCTGAGAGACGAGGACGAGGAGGAATACAGTGACCAACAAAGTCATGATGAAGAGAGGTGGCAGAATCTCTCACGGGTGCAATGATCGGCCACTCATTTACTCCCGCACTGACACTGGCTTGGCGTAACAATCTCCTGCTATGGGTGATTCTGCCTGTATTGGCCGGGTGTACCTGCTGCGGGGAGCGAAGAACTCGTAATACTCGGGCAAGCTCAGCCGCTGCTGGTATATAAGGAAGCGACCGACTTGCTCTAAACACCCCTTCGTGCTCCGTCTTGGCATCATGCTCCCTTCACTCTCCCTCCAACGCCATCATTATCGTCGAATCGGTTTTCTTGCCGTCTTCGTGGTCATTTTCCGCCATAGACTGTCTGTTTTCCTCACCTTACTGTACACCTTCGTTGCTTTCACCTTTCTACCCCATGCCGTTCTCGGGAACGGGGATGGATGGGACCTCGAGAACCTTGTTCCGCCAGAAAACGCCCTGGAAGTCGTTCCAAGGATCATTCACCAGGTCCGGCTGGGTGACTTGAAGATGAAAGAGAAATGGATCGTGGCCAATGCCAGTTGCGCCGAACTCCACCCCAGTCCCGAATGGCGATTTGAGCTTTGGGATACAAAACGAGCCGATGCTTTTGTGGCAGAGAACTACCCGGACCTCCTCGACACCTATCTCGGTTACGAACAAGGTTTGTCGCTGTTCCTATGACCTACCCGCCCGATCCGAGTTGCTAATTGGTTTCACCTCGCCCTAGAGATTCAACGCTCTAACATAATCAGATACCTCATTCTCTACAAATACGGTGGCATATACCTTGATCTCGACATAAAGTGCCTAAAGCCGATGAACTTCTTCCTCACCGTCGATTGGGTCTCCTCACCTGGACTCCCCGTCGGTATCAACAATGCGTTCATGACTGCCGCTCCAGGGCACCCTTTCCTAAAGCACGCAATCAATAACATCAAGAGATTCGACCTTAACTGGATTTCCCTTTATGCCACTGACATGTGAGTCGGCTGATTACATGATCATCAACACACTTGATAAAAATCGCACAGGTTCTCCGCTGGATGCCATTATATTTCCACCATGCACGCTACATATTCTCCTCGCTCCAACCTCCGCGTTCTCCCTCGAGAGTACAAGCTTGGTGGTCACTCCATCACCCCCATCTTCGAACACTTGGGAGCTGGTTCATGGCACCGTGGAGATGCCGCTGCGATTAAACTAATAGGGAGGTTTTTTGAGTGGTTCCTCGATCCCTGGAAGATTGTCTTCTTCGCCAGCATCTGTATTCCCTTCAGTTGTTTGCTCTCCCGCAGGCGCGCCCGCAAGGCTGCGCAGCTTCGGGCAGAGGACACTGAACTGTTTGATATCCAGGAATCGTCCAGGTCCTCTGACGATCATAGAGAAGAATTTACGACATATGAGGAGCTTGATGCTGAAATCAAGGCTTTGGAGGGAGGAAACCGACGAGACTGATCTTGACGAACTTATTTATTTATTTACTTTCCACTCTGTAGCACCTCATCTATCCGATAGCATATGTACTTGTTGTAGTTACCTACTATTCCCCGGGCTTGGCTACAACTAATACCACGTCAACATCGTTGGCCCACGCACCTCGAGTCCACGCTGAGGCTTTTGGATGACTGAGCGCCGTGATCAGCGGTGATGTGAGAGAAAGATGATCACCATTCCCTCAAACGCTAGCCTATTTCTGTTTGTTTCCACATACGATGCTTGCCCCCGCTGTTTCCCGCTTGGCTGTTCGCAGGACTTTCTCTGTCGTCCCTAGAAGGACAATAATCACCGTCAAAGATACGCTTGTGAGTGGAACGTGGTCTAGAGAGAAACGCGTCCAACTGAACCTGCCGTCAGTACGTCTCCAACGCTACCGCCATCGGAGAGGGTCGTAACGGCACCGTCAAATCGGATGGCGATGTCCCTTTGAGCTTCAAGTTGGCGACCCCGAAGAGTGTTGGTGGAAAGGGGGACGGCCAAAATCCCGAACAGCTCTTCGCCATGGGATATGCTTGTCAGTACCCTCTCTGCATGGGCTAGGGAACGTTACGCGTGTGTTAATCGTGTTTTCAGCGTGCTTTTTGGGTGCCCTTCAGTATGTGGCCGGCAAGGCAGGTAAAAGGGATGCTGCCGCCAAGGCTAAGATTCATTCGTCTGTCGTTTTGGGACAGGCTGCAGAGCTGGATGGCTTCGCGTTGAAGGTCGATCTCAAGGTTGAGGGAATCGAGGACGATGCCCTCATTAAGGCTGCTCATGAGGTAGTTTTCCTTGGTCGTCGTCGCCGTATCCCTCGCTGACTTGTCCTTCTGTCCAGTTTTGTCCGTACAGCCGTGCGCTTAAGCATGGTATCGAGGTGAACGTCAGCAAAGCTTAAAGCTTAAAAATTGGGCTTCTTCCCCCGTCGTTGTACGAATATTCGCTCCCGTTACCTGTACCGTAGAATATAAGAATGGAATGCAACAAAGTTGCCTGTCTCCTCGAACTCGATCGCGAGAGCAAGTCTTGGTCACCCACGACCGCCTCAAAGCCTACGCCTGGTTCCTCCCTCCCTCTGTTCCCTCCGCCCACCATGCACCTTTATAACTTAACGTTGCAGCCACCGACAGCCATCACCCATGCAATCGTAGGCAATTTTTCTGGCGCACGACACCAAGAAATAATTGTTTCTCGTGGCACGCGTTTAGAACTATTACGCGTCGACATGCAGACAGGCAAACTCTCCACCGTCGTCAGCACAGATGCCTTCGGTACAATAAGATCCCTAGCTGGATTTCGGCTGACCGGTGGGACCAAGGGTGAGCTCTCCCTCGTACGTATCTGTTTCCTCACTACCTCGAAATTTACTTTCGCTTTCGTTTCGTCTCTCTCAAGATCACGCGATCCTAGGCTCGGACTCCGGTCGCATCGTCGTATTAGATTATGACGTCAAAACGACCAGTTTTGTAAAGATCCATGAAGAGACCTATGGAAAATCCGGCGCGAGGCGTATCGTTCCTGGTCAGTATCTCGCGACGGATCCAAAAGGAAGAAGCGTCATGATATCGGCCGTCGAAAAGGCAAAGCTGGTGTACATTTTGAACCGTGACGCTGCTGCAAATTTGACGATATCTTCTCCGTTGGAGGCCCACAAGAACCAGGCGATCGTTCATCACATTGTTGGTCTGGATGTCGGGTTTGAAAACCCAACGTTTGCCGCTTTGGAGGTGGAATATTCGGACGCGGATCAGGATCCCACAGGAGAAGCGTTCAACAACGCTGAAAAGGTCACACCTCATTCTGACATTTCTGGTAGTTTATGCTGAACGGGATATTCACAGAGGTTGACTTACTACGAGCTGGACCTCGGACTGAACCACGTCGTTCGAAAATGGAGCGAGCCAACAGATGCTCGTGCCAACCTGCTCGTACAGGTACCCGGTGGCCAGCTCGCAACCGCTGAGGGAAGTCGATTTGATGGTCCTTCAGGTGTCCTCGTCTGTTGTGAAGACCACATTATCTATCGCCACCCTGACAAACCCCAACACCGTATCCCAATTCCCCGCCGAGATCACCCGTTAGCCGACCAAGACCGAGGTCTAATCATCGTTTCCGCAGTTATGCACAAAATGAAGGTGCGCCCTTTTCACATAGGTTTGTCGCGTCTATCGTTCTGACTCCCCCCCAGGGTCAATTCTTCTTTTTGCTCCAAAGCGAGGAAGGAGATCTCTACAAGGTGACGATCGAGCACGCAGATGAGGATGTCGAACGCGTAAAGATCAAGTATTTCGACACCGTACCGGTCGCCACTTCGCTGTGTATCCTCAAATCGGGTTTCTTGTTTGTTGCCTCAGAGTTTGGTAACCAGTGAGTACAAATTAATCTCACAAACCTAGCCGATAGTGACCTAGACCAGCTACCTCTACCAGTTTACAAAACTTGGCGATGACGATGACGAAACTGAGTTCTCATCGTCGTCATACCCTGGCAAGGGTATGGCCGAGCCCTTCATTCCACTTCCCAGAGCCTTATTCAAACCACGAGAACTCGAAAATCTGACGCTCGTTGACGAGATGGCTTCTCTGGACCCAGCCCTGGACTCGCGGGTGCTCAATCTGCTTCCAAACTCCGATAGTCCCCAAATCTTTACCGTCTGTGGTCGTGGCGCGCGGAGCACGTTCCGTACTCTCCGGCATGGTCTCGAGACTCAGGAAGTTGTATCTTCCGACCTGCCTGGTATCCCGAACGCTGTGTGGACCACGAAGCTCAAGGAAGATGGTAAGCGCTGGTTCCCCCAGCTCTCTGACAGAGTAGCTTACCCTCTATCAGATCCGTTCGATTCGTATATTATCCTGTCCTTCGTGAACGGCACCCTGGTCCTTTCCATTGGAGAAACGATTGAAGAAGTACAAGACACTGGTTTCTTGTCTTCCGCGCCTACCATTGCCGTACAACAGATTGGTACCGATGCCCTCCTCCAAGTCCACCCTCATGGCATTCGACACGTCTCCGCCGCCCGCAGGGTCAACGAGTGGAGAGTTCCTCAAGGGAAGACGATCGTTGCGGCTACCACCAACAAACGGCAGGTTGTGGTCGCACTAAGCTCTGCGGAACTTGTCTATTTCGAATTGGACTTGGAGGGACAGCTGAACGAATATCAAGACAGGAAGGCGATGGGAAGTACCGTTTTGGCATTGAGCATCGGTGAGGTTCCAGAGGGGCATCAGCGGACTCCCTTCTTGGTATGTTTGGTGTACTTTTCGTTGATGGGTGGCTGATGGTGGGCCTACAGGCGGTGGGTTGTGAAGACCAGACTGTTCGCATTATCTCTTTGGATCCTGAGACTACGCTGGAACCGATTAGCATGCAAGCGCTGACTTCCCCCCCTTCCGCGATCTCCATTGCTGATATGCTTGACGCCGGTATCAACAAGACTCATCCCACGATGTTCGTAAATATTGGATTGCAGAATGGTCTTCTCCTCCGGACGGTCCTGGATCCGGTGAACGGTCAGCTAACTGACACCCGGACGAGGTAGATCCATCGACTTGGAGACCTATGCCAGCGAGCTGATGGGTCCCCTATAGGTTCCTTGGAACGCGGCCCATCCGACTGATTCGAGTCGCCGTCCAGAAGAACCCTGCTATCTTGGCACTGTCCTCTAGGTCGTGGTTGAACTACACTCACCAAAATCGTATGCACTTCACACCCTTGATTCTGGATAACCTCGATTATGCCTGGGGCTTCTCTGCTGAGTTGTGCCCAGAAGGTCTCATCGGTATCGCTGGAAGCACCCTTCGGCAAGTCACTTTCCTGTACCTCTCTTCTTTGCGGTTTCTCTGCGATGAGAATAAGGGGCCGTATAGCCTTTGTGCATGACGAAACCTTTTTAATTATGACCAATTGTTCCTACTGATCCCCTCTTCCTCATATCATCCCGATCCTTCTCTGACCTAATACTCACTTCCTCCTTAGTATCTTCCAAATTCCAAACCTCGGGACGAAGCTTAAGCAAGACTCTATGCCGCTTTCTTACACTCCTCGAAAGATGATCACCCACCCCGACAATAACTACTTTTACGTCATTGAGAGTGACCACCGTGCGTGGGGTGAGGATGCTGCCGAAAAGAAGTTGGCCGAGATGGTTCGTGTCCAAGGTTTTCTTACCCCCGTGTCCAACTGACGGTTGAATATCCTAGCGAAAGAAACAACGAATTAACGAAGCCATCCTGAAGCTCTCTCCGGAGATGTTCGGCCGCCCGAAGGCACCTGCTGGAACTTGGGGGTCATGCATTCGTATCATTGACCCCGTCCAGGCAACTACGGTTGGCGTTGTCCACCTGGACAACAACGAGGCAGCGTTCTCTATCGCCATTGTGCCGTTCTCAGCGAAGGGTGGTGACCCACATCTTGTCGTGGGCACCGCTCAGGACACTACCTTGTCCCCGAGGTCATGTACGAGTGGTTTCCTACGGACTTATGGCTTCACAAATGGGGGCACTGGGTTGGAGCTATTACACAAAACGGAAACGGATGATGTTCCCCTGGCAGTAATGGCTTTCCAAGGACGATTAGTGGCTGGTGTGGGGAAAGCCTTGAGGATTTACGACATGGGTAAGAAGAAACTCCTTCGAAAGGTCGAGAACAAGGTGCGTTTTCTCCCCATTTTTTGGCACTAGTTGTGCTGACTTGATCCAGAGCTTCGGTGGTGCTATTGTCTCTCTCAACACGCAAGGATCCAGGATCATTGTCGGTGACATGCAGGAGTCCGTTCACTACGCCGTATACAAGGCCCCAGAGAACCGGTTGCTTGTGTTTGCGGACGATTCCCAGCCCCGGTGGACGACGGCTACCACCATGCTGGACTACAACACCGTTGTCGGTGCAGACAGGTTCGGGAACGTCTTTGTGAATAGGCTGGATTCCAAAGTGTCAGATCAAGTTGATGATGACCCTACCGGAGCGGGCATTTTACACGAGAAGGGCGTCCTCATGGGAGCCCCTCACAAAACCACCCTTTTGGCTCACTTCCACGTTGGTGATCTCGTCACTTCGCTACACAAGGTGGCCTTGGTCGCTGGTGGCCGAGAGGTCATTTTATATACTGGACTTCACGGCACAATAGGGATCCTCGTTCCCTTCGTATCGAAGGACGACGTCGATTTCATCTCCACGCTCGAACAACACATGCGAACTCAGGGTCTGAGTATAGTTGGGCGAGACCATCTGTCGTGGAGAGGGTACTATGTTCCGGTGAAAGCCGTTGTGGACGGCGACCTTTGTGAAGCGTTCGCTCAGTTGCCTGCCCATAAACAGAGCTCGATTGCGGAGGAGCTGGATAGATCTGTGGGAGATGTGCTGAAAAAGTTGGATCAGCTTCGCACAACTGCTAGTGGTTTCTAGACGATGTTATATTCTGTGTACAGTTATGTGATTCCCTGTGGCCTAAGTAGAATACATTGTTAAGTCATCGAGCGTGTAACGAACCCCAGAAAACGTTCGGCAGAGTCCCCAACATTCCTTCCTGTATGAGAATCCAAGGTTTAGAAACCAGGGGTGACTCTCACCTCGTGCGTGTTTGTTTGAGTCTGTGCAAACCGCCTTACCGTATACTGTTAGGCCTAGGGCAAAACGGAATCTGCACATCGAGGCAAACGTCCACGGGGCCTATTGTTCAACCGTTCTGTGTCGAGTGGCGACTCACTCCGTTACCCCGTGTCATTTGCTCAGTGGTGGTGTCAGAAGCTCCAGACATCGTCAGGGCTACAAACCGGGCAGCCTTGAAGGACGGAGAGAAAGGCCACTGCTCGGAGGCGTGTTCGATCTTGATGTTGATAAGCCGGAACGAGTTTCCAATCACGAGGCCGGTCTAATGAATGCACAACCAGGGGTAGCTGGTAACCCGAGAAGGTTTAGAAGGGGAGTTAGAGGGCACCACATCGGGGGATGTGAATCTGCATAAGGTTAGTTTGCGCCACAAACAAGATGAAGTTTGTGGCGACGAAGGTTCTACCCAGGGTTCCGAGGTGTCAGGTGGTGTGAGTGCCCCTTGACTGTTTATGAGTAAATGACAAGCTTGCGTCCATAGGTCGGCGTTTACTACGAAGAGGCACATGGCGCACTAAGGGACCCCTGTGAGCAGTTTTCTAATGGGCAGCCTTTCAACGCATGCATTCGTTGCTGCAATATACATAAGTTGGTGCCAAGATACTGAAGATTTCTTGGCATACGCGTGGAGGAACGCGGATGACTTCGAGCTGAAGCAATTGGCTCACAGCTCGGGAAGGTTAGTACGAACTCAAGTGTCCAAGCTCAGAGATAACGAATGGGGAAAAGTACATGGCCAGGTTTCTCCCGCAGATGTGAGACAACCTATAAATCTGTGGATGACGAAGCTTCAATCCAGACCTCGAACGAAGGTGGTGATACTCACCGTGATCCAGTCTCTGATTAGGACCTCAATCCACAACACCGTCATTTAGAGACGAGAAAGAGATTTAGGGCGTTCTGGAGAACAGTTTCCATGTCCTCTCCGGGGGGACTGAACACCCAATGCTGGCGATCGCTATTGGAGAAAACTCAGGAGAAAAAGCGGTGTGTACTGCACACCAGTGGGACCGTCAGACCACAAAACGCCGCTGTGAATACCATGACTTTGTTTGTGTCATGCTTGCTAACTCATTTTGGCCATTCGACTTAGTACACAGTGAGAAGAAAGGGAACAAATATCCCTATGTTTTCCCATATGTCAGCGTGCGAACGCTCGGAATGAATACATGGCCAGGTACATACCATACAACAGGCTCTCTACTGAAGGTGAGTCCCAGGATGGACGCGGTTACGAACCTCATCTGTGACATTGCGTGCACAATACGAGAATGGAACGACAAGAGGATAGTGCGATCTTACCCGCATGGCCCAGCACAGGCTTCAACATTCAGAACATTTGGAGATTGTTCTTTGACATGAGATTACACCGGTCAGTGACTGGCTTTGAGATTGCGGACGACCTGATGGTAATACGATAAGGGCCGGCCTGGGTCCTAGATACAAGCACTGTTTAAGGTGTTGGTGAAGGCCGCACACGGAAACGACTGGACCCGTCTCACCAGTGACCGAGCAGACCTTGGCATGGGAGGTGAGGACGTCAAGTTGTTCCTGTAGTCGAAGTGTTGTCGCTCGCTCCGTCCTCGAGGGTGGGCGTATAGCCGTTCAGCGAGCCTTCAGAATTTATGATCCCTGCCACCTCTCCCTTCGATGCTTTTCCGTTCAATATTTTTGTATAGTGAGCGTCGATTATCATGGGACAATGCGGACCGCCATTGAAACTAGTGAACGTGCCTCCGACCGAACTTGAGGAGCCTATGGTTGAGTGTAATGGGTCGAGTGGTCCTCGATCGTTGGACTTGAGGGTGACACTGACCCTCGCGCGCTCTGATTACCACTAGACCGCGGGTTGAGACTCATGGATACGGTGTGTCCATCTATCAGTCATCATCGTCAGACCATGAAGCTCTGTGTTTTCCCCCGAACATAAACCCGAAGGTTCTGGTCAGATTCCACCAGTCCGGATCTGAGGTGCAGAGTTCTGATTTTCATGCTTCTGCCGGACCGGCGGCCCCACCCCCAACGCGATAGCGTGACTCATTAAGAAACCGACGCGTTTGCCGAGCGCTCTGTGGGTTGCGCATTAACGACTACATCGTAGGGAGCGTTTTTCATGTTCCCGCTCCTTACGCTCACCAAGTTTCGCAGTTCCCTCATCTCACTGACCATGCCAGCTACGCGCTCCCGCTCGAAGGCTGCTGCCGCACGTACTGATCAACAGTCGGTTCCGGAACCGCCCAGGTCAGGACGGAGCCGCAAGGTTACCCCTGATGAAGCGGCCGAGCCTGTGGTTCAAAACCAGGCCCCACCAAAGAAAAATCCCCCGGGAAAGCGGCCAGCCTCCACTGTGAACACTCAGCCATTGGCAGCTCCAGCTGTTCCCAGCGACCCAGGTCCCCCGCCTGCACTCGTGCCTGCAGAGCTCTCATTCGCTTTCGAGGAGGCGAAACAACACCTCATCAAGGCTGATACCCGATTCCAGGATGTATTCACCACCGCGGTTTGCACTCCATACCAGAAGCTCGACCGAGTCGAGCCATTCAGGTGAGAGTTCCGTTCACCAGTATGACTCGAGCAACTTTGGAGATTCATCCAATGGTAGGACACTCTGTACAAGTATCTTGTGAGCAATTCGCGCTGCCACGATACCTCTTCACGTGCTTACCTGCAGTTCGGTAGAAGCCAACAGATCTCCTGGATGGCCGCTCGTTCCATATGTCACCGGTTCATTCGTCTTTACAACCCCTCGATACCAGAGAAGCCAACTGAAGAATCGTACGCACCCTTTAACTATCCTTCACTCGAATACACAATCAAACACAAACAATGTAGGATTGCGGAGATGAAGTCCGTGGATGTCTTCTTCCCTTCACCTCAACAGGTGGCCGGCACAGATATCGCAACCCTCAGAACCGCCGGTTTGAGCGCTCGCAAAGCCGAATACGGTGAGGGCCCATTTTTCGTCTCGCTTTGTTGGCTGATTGGGATCTAGTCCAAGACTTGGCAGCCCATTTTTCTGATGGCCGCCTATCCACCGAGAAACTTCTCGCAGCGGAAGATGAGGAACTGTATACCATGCTCACTTCGATTCGCGGGATCGGTCGGGTGAGTGCTACGTGACTAGTCCATATCTCGAGTGGTATCATTGACAAGAGTTCCCGCCATCCAGTGGACAGGTCAGTGGTTCTCTGAAAACAAACCAAGTCCGGGAATAACGAAATGCATTACAGTGGACATGTTTGCCATATTCTCACTCCGCCGCCCAAACATCCTACCAGCCGGTACGCAGCCCCCTGTTCATAAACCCGATCATCTAGTGTCAAACGAGGCTCTTTGTAGGTGATCTCGGAGTACAGAAGGGACTCTGCCGATGGTACCTCTCCCTCCACTCTGACGAACACCCAATTACGGTGTCCCCAGAGAAGAAGAAAACTCCCGCGAAGCCCAAGTCATCAAAGAAGGGCAAGAAGCTTGCTACCGACAAAGTCAACGAAGAGGCCGAAGCTGACGATGAGAATACAGGTTCCGGTGACCCTGCAGGAACCGTCACGGACATACCCCTTCCATTCGCGCCATCCGTTACCAGGATCCTGAAGACAAAGCCACTATCCCAGCCACCTCCAGATCTTCCCAGTGGCTTGTCAGTCGCAACTCTCAAGTCAAGACTTTCAGGGAAGAAAGTAAAGTAAGTGTCAAGATACCCGATTGTACGCAGTTTTCTCACACAACCCGCAGAGGCGCGTTGCTCACTCCCAGTGAGATGGAAGAATTAACGGAGGCCTGGAAGCCGTACAGGTCACTCGGTACGTCGTATTTTTCCCGACCGGGTTTTTCTTCGGCCGTAAGCCGGTTAACCGTACCGTGTCGTTTCAGGCGCATATTACATGTGGTCGGTCGCAGCCGCGGAGTAGAAACCATGTCATTACGCAGTGACCAAATTATGAACAGCTGTAGAATGTGTGTAGTAAACTGTGCGAATGATGAGAGCTTACGTCCGTATGCGGGAGGCGAGCAGTCCTGCAGAAGCAGAAGCAAACAGCAGACAAACGAGTAATCGAGAGTGAATATTTACGGAATGAAATATATCCAAGGAGTGGCGGGAATGGATTGGATGCAAAGTATTTACTTGTAAGAGAGCACGATTCAGCGGCTGGCGTCCCATCCGGCTTTAACCAACTTTGAAGCAGCGGATACAGCGGCGAAGGCAGTGGTTGGAATCCCGGGTAGGGAAACCTTCTCCAGCTGAGAAGACGACTTCTCCAAATGAACACAGGGCAGTGGGTTAACAGTCTCCTCGACGTCGTTCCTTGAGAGTCCATTAACCTTGACAGTGACATTGATGAGCTGTTGAACATCCCTCGTGCCATCTCGGCTCGGGGAATCCGCGTACACAAGCCTCTCAACCATGCGTTCCGAGTCGTCTGTAGAGCCCCCGCCCGGAGAAGATGTAAATGTTGCCTTGTGCCGAAGGACGAATAAGGAGCTATCCGGTGATTGGAGGGGAGTCCTGCTCTACGAGTGGAAATCAGAATATGTAACCAACACACGAGGAGACAAGACTCACTTCGTTACCTGTCTCCCAAATCCGAGAGGGCACGTATGATCGGGGTTCGGGGGTTGTGAATCGTGCACTAGGTCGTCTAGCGCTTTCGGGTGGCGAATGTAGTGTAATATCTGCCATAGTGGAGGTGGATGTGCGGGGAATAGGATCGTCGAGTTCATCCTGGGAGTCCGTCTCCGAACGGTCAGACTTGGGAGAGCCCATAGCAGACCACCGACGCATGGCGAAATTGACGGGCGAAGGTTTCATGGCTCGACTTAGGAAGGCACCCGGCCGTCGAGTTGTCTGGATACCTTCCGTCTCCCCAGAGGGGTTGATTTCGGGATTCGAACCATCTGAATCGTGAGGAGTGATCAAGTGGAGAGAATCCTCAGTCGTAGAGCTCAAGGAGGATTCGGCCCGAGGAGGGGGGTCGGGAACCAGTTCATCCGAAGGATCCGAGTCCGGGACCGCAGGCACCCATTTCCGACGCGCTAGATTAATGGGATTTGGCGCTACGCCTAAGAAGCCACTGTAGCCCCCTTTCCCAAACCCACGCATTGAAGGGCGTGGGAGTGGAGATGTGAGAATCTCTGACGCCTCCGCAGCTTCCGCAGAACAAGAGCGTTTCACTGAAACGCGCTCTTCGATCCTCGGACGCTTCCTGGATGAGGTGCTGAGACGAACTGTTCCCTCCTCAGGTCCACCACCAGCATCCGAAATGGGCATCTTGACGATCGTAGAGGAATGGGATTTTGACATCTGCTCCCTAAGCTTGGACCGTTCGTCTGCCCTCTCAGCGCGAGATTTCTTTAGGGGTTGAGGAACCGCCTCCTTTTGCTGTTCCTTCGGCTTCGAGCTGTTCTTAACGACTTGGATCGACTTCTGCGGTGCCGAAACCAACTTCTCGGGGTCTTCCGTGGACTCCTTTAACTTGCGACTGGGTATATGGGGGCGTCCACTCCGACTCCTCTCAACTGGAGGCGCTTCCACGACGGCTTCCACTTTCTGGCGTTTGGTGGGCCGCTGGTCGTCGCCATCTCTTCTGCTCTTGGAAGTTGCCTTGGATGATATGGATCGTGGGACCGACACTTCCCGAGATTCTTGACGAGATTTCGACGAGTGCGAGAGGGTGGATATGACCGGTAGGTCGACAGGTGGTGGCGTCGGGTAGGCGGTCCCGCCATGCGATACCAATCTGTATGGCCAGGAGACATTGTAAATCTCCCTGTGTCGCATGCACCTGTCCAACACGTTAGAGATAAACAGGTTAATTGTCGATAATTGCATACCGAGGACACTCCAAGGAGGAAGCCTTTTTACCCTTGAGCCTCTTGCCTTTCTCGTCATACCCTTCGAGACCCCACACGATCTCCGAATCAACAGAAATCACGGGCAGGATCCCTTTACAGATCACGCAGGTGGGCACACCCTTGGGAACGGACTTCTTAGTCGGATTCGTCTGTTGCGATGGTCCCTCTCCCTTCCCGGATGGGTTCTTCCCTGGCCCGAGATCGGAGGCCCTTGGTCGGAGCACACGCTGTTCAGGAGGCTCCGTTCCCGAAGTGCGGCCTCGACTCGAGCTACGGAGGCGATCTTCTGGTGTGGCTAGTCTGGATGGCCCGGGATTGAGCGAAGAAGGCTTGGAGGGGCGATCCCGCAATCTCGCCGAAGTTCTAACGACCGCATCCTGTTTTGATATTTCTCCTGTGAAAAAGGAGCAATCAGTATGGTTATTAACGTCACCGCGTGCGTTCCTGTGAAAGTGGTGGTCAAATGGAACGTACTAGACATAGTAGATGATTCCCGGGACAATTGCGGCGTCTCCAAAAGTGCACCGTCACTGGTCGATGGGGATGGAAATGTCAACGAGAGAAGCGAATCTTCAGCATCCAATTCAATCTTCGGAATGGTGGAATGTTCCCGTTCCTTGATCTGATTCTGTGGCATCACCGCGTAAACACCCCTACGAGTCCGTCTTTCGTTGACATTGAGAGGGGCACTAGACTCCCCGTCCTTTGCCCGTTGAGAAGAACGGTCTGAAGTGTCACTATCGGAGTCTGAAGGCGGATCGATACCCTCTTCGGGGGTGTAACCACCACGACTAGCATCTTCGCAGGTCTGACAGAGGCAATGGCGGTTGTTTCTACCGACTGCGCCGAAAGAGTTTACTGCCAGTGGAATGAAAGGCAAGTATGCGCCACTTACAATAGTCGTCGCCATAGTGAGCGGTAACCTCCTCTCCCACGGCGATGGGTTTGATAACTCTGAACGTGATGTAACGACCCTCTCGAAACAGTTCAACGTTGTTGCCGCAATCATGCTGGATTTGGTGGCGTGAGCGCGTGATGCAGGATGGAAGACACCCAATGTGGCTTACATTGACAAAACGTGCGGGACCCAGGAATAAGTGATTCTTCTTTAGCTGCTTCGAGTGAATAACGCTGAAGTCCCGTCTGATGCCGGATTGTCCTGTCGCAGTGGCGCACTTGAGTTCCCTATCTTCTTCATCCGTGAGGTCTGCCATTGAACCCTTCAATTCGGTTATGACCGTTCCGGGGGTTAGAGGCCGTGTAGCGAGGATGCAAAGTTCAGATTTCCCGGTGGCATGGGCATATCGTGAGGTGTGGGCAATTTCGATGGAACCGTTTGGGAGGTAAAGTTCGAGATACCGGGAAGCGTGGCTATAAAGTGGGTCAAGGTTCGAGTCTCTCGTAGTTTTCGCGGGCTGCGTACGTGGCAAAAGCATTGACTTGCTTGTCCATGTAACTTGAGAGGTAATACCTGATGGGTCGAAGCCTGTATAATAGCAAGTATGAAAACCACGAAGCAATTGGCAGCTGACAGTGGGGACGCACAGAATCAGGTTGTCTACCGCTTCACGAATCGCCACCGAGGACAAGGCCTTCGCCAAGACCAACTTTATATCTGTATCAGCGTGGAACGTAGGGTGGGGGTGTGGGGAGAAAAATGAACGCACGCGTCGGACTATTTGGAGAATGTCGTTGGTATCGGTCTTAGGGAGGCGTCGGGATGAATCCATCTTGTGAACGAAGAGGGGCACGCTTCCTGTGCCAAGCTTCTCGACGAACAGGTGACTGAGGAAGTCGTCGTCCCTCGAGAGGTCAGACATGTTCATGACCTTGGTGAACCGCCATGATAGGACGGGCGAGGGATCGTGAATGCCCCGGTGTTTGGGCATCTCAAGTGCCCTCGAGACCGGCGCGGGCGTACGTGGTGGACTTGATGGTGGTGGTAGGGGATAGGGTTACGGTGGACAGGATGGATGATCGCACAGAGAACAAGAAACCGCTGACGGATGATGCTATACCGGTCACGCGTCTTCTCACGGCCAGCTCATGGGTCTGAGTGGGATTCATAACCGCACCCGGTTTCACTCCGAGGAGGGCGACAATCACTCCGAACAACACAGGTCGTTCCGACTCGGTGGGACGCTAGTGGCGATGCGAACTCATATACTCTCATAAGTAATATGCTTGCTCGACGTACAACATACAGGCCATGCCAACGTTTTCGAATGAAAAAAAAAAAGAATCCAACAGGCTCATGCACCGTGCGCATGTTTCTGCTTTCCTGTCCGGATTTTCCTAACGTAGAACTGGACCCGGGTCAACGTAACGATCGCGTGGGTCACAATGAAAGAGCACGCACCTCCAACTCTTTGCCTTCCAGGATGTACCCATCACTCCGGCCGCTCTGTCCTGGTCGACTCGAGATGGAAGCGTACAGACGACCAGCACCAAACTGACTCTCCAACAGAGGGTCAATCTTGGCATCCTTCTTTCGCTGTTCGAGGATTCGCTGAACGTGGTTTGACTTTTTGGCGGGCTCAGCAGTACCCTCGGTTGCCTGAGACTGGGCCTGAGCTTGAGCCTTGGCGGCCTTTTTGGTCACCGGTTGAGCGTACTGTTCATCCCGATCAGTGTCTTGTCCCTTTCCGCGGCCCGTTCTCGAAGGGAAAACGTACGTGAGCCTCGTACCACTGCCTGAAAGGAGCAGCATCAATCTGGATGATGGCACCCTTGACGAGGGTGTTTGTTCGGACAAGCTCGTTGTTGGAAGCGTTGTAAACCTGGAAGACGGTCGGAGTCCATTTTTGACCGATAAATCATGGAACTGACAACACCGATAATCCTGGTCTTCTTCGTTACGTGCTCGCTTCCCCAGGCGAAGTTACCAGACTCTAATCGTAAGGCACGGTACTTAGCGTTCCCACCTCGAGTCCGGACGGTGTGGATGCGCTTGGGTCCCAATTTTGTGCTAGCTGGTTGGCGACCAAGCTCGAACTTTCTCTTCTTGCGATAATGGGCACGCTGTGCGCCAGAGGCTGAACGCTTGTGTCTTGAGGTACGTGAGATACCTGAAATCACCGTTTATCATCGGAGAAAGTGTCAAAATTTTCCAACGTACCTGCATGTCACAGTGAACGCGATACACAAATCCATCGTCAGCTACAGTCCTGGTGATTATCAGCAAAAATACTGACCCATATCGTCGGAGGGCTTGAGGAGGGGGTTGTGATGAGATCGTGTGGCTGACGGACACAACTTTACAGTTTTCCGGCGAGTGCCGAGAAAGTCCCGGCAGAGGCCGGAGAGAATTCCCACGATTGCTACGTCTTATTCGGAGAGCGCCGAGTGTACCGAATATTATCCGCGGGCAAACTCGAAGTGTACGATCGTCCATTAAAATATTTTCTTCTCGGAAGGTCCCGGCAAGAAATTTGACCTACGTCAAACTGATCGAAAAGATTTCGCCGAAGCCATCTGGCACGTTCGATATCCGCTCCTAATTGGGAACCCCATATAAGACTTTCCCCCTCTCTTCCACTTTTAGCTCTAGAAAGATCCCCTCTCTTTCTTCTCATCCCCCATCTCATCGAAAGACAATGTCCTTAGAAGTGCCAGGAGCTAGGGTGCCCCGCGTCAGAGGTGCATCCGCCATCGTAAGTGGCCGCGACGAATACTTCTCCCATCGTCAGCGGTCTGTCACTAATCCACGTACGATAGGACTTCAAATCGGCCACCAGTGGTGTGCACACAAAGACTATGCGAAATGAGTTGAACAAGCTCGTCGGCACGGTTCAGGATCCAAGAACTCAGAAGGTATCTTATCACCATCCGTATCGGTTACATCACATTTCTAAGCACACACAGGCCTTCGACATAGAGATGCAAAGTTTCTTCTACCTCTTTACTAGGTATCTGGTTGAGAAATCAAGGAATGAAGCCCTGTAAGTCTTGGACGAGCTCCGTGACCAACTCACTGACTTCTTCCCCTCAGCAACTGGGACCTCATCAAATCTCCGGCGGCAGATCAGATCGTTCCTTATGACAAGCTTCCTACCCAGTTCAACAACCAACACTTGGACAAGCTTGCTGTTCTCAAGGTTAACGGAGGTTTGGGTACATCGATGGGTGAGTTACAATTACATCATGGACGACGGACTGCTGATCATGGCCATCGTCAGGTATGACCGGAGCCAAATCCGCTCTCGAAGTCAAAGATGACATGACTTTCCTGGACCTGACTGTGCGCCAGATCGAGCACCTCAACACCACCCATAAAGTCGACGTTCCTTTGATCCTTATGACTTCTTTCAACACACACGAAGATACCTTGCGGATCATCAAGAAGTATGCGAACCAACAACTCCGCATCACTACTTTCAATCAATCTCGTTACCCGCGTATTTTGAAGGAGGGACTACTTCCCGCTCCCACGACAGCCGCTGATGACAAGGACAATTGGTACCCACCTGGTCACGGAGGTAATAAGACGTGTTAACCCCAGGTGTTGTGCGCGATAGCTGATTATTGCCAGACCTTTACAACGCTCTGTTGCACAGCGGTGTATTGGATCAGCTTATCGCTGAAGGAAAGGAGTACCTCTTTGTGTCCAACTCTGACAACCTTGGTGCCATGTGAGTAAAAATGGTCAAGTTCTTTTATCGCCGAGATTAATCAAGATCAACAGCGTGGACCAGGCCATTCTCGAGCACATGATCCAAAGCGAAGCCGAGTTTATCATGGAGGTAACTGACAAGACGAAAGCCGATGTCAAGGTACGTAGTGCCTACTTTTTTGGGGACCCGAGGATTCACACCGTGAAAGGGAGGTACCTTGATCGATTACGATGGACAAGTCAGACTTCTTGAAATTGCACAAGTTCCATCTGACCACGTTGAAGATTTCAAGTCAAGTGAGTTTCTTTCTCGTACCCCCAGGACGTTCCTCGACTGACTCATCGGATCGCAGTTCGTAAATTCAAGATTTTCAATACCAATAACCTGTGGATAAACCTCAAAGGTAACCCACCTGTTACGCGTGCATAATCTCTGGTCCTCTGATGCTCCGGGGAACAGCGTTGAAGAAAGTCATGGACGGTGAGGGAATGGATTTGGAGATTATCATCAACCCTAAGGCTATGGGCGACGGACAGGCGGTCATTCAGGTGCCGATCTTATCTTGTCGCCGACCGCGGCCCATCCCTGACAGCCAATTCGCAGTTAGAGACGGCTGCCGGAGCAGCGATTAAACACTTCAAAGGTAAGAATCTTCCCACTGCCATCGCAGTCACAACCGACACCTAGATCGCAGGACACGGTGTCAACGTCCCTCGCAGTCGCTTCTTACCTGTGAAGAGCTGTTCCGATCTTCTGCTCATTAAGAGTGATATTTACTCTCTCGAGCATGGAAACCTTGTCCTCAATCCAGCGAGGGTCTTCGACACCACCCCTGTCATCAAACTCAGCGACCACTTCAAAAAGGTGCGTTTTTTTTCTGCCCGTCAGAAAACCACTTTCTAATTTCCCTGCAGATCGCTCAGTTCCAGAAGAGGTTCAAGAAAATCCCGCATATTATCGAGTTGGACCACCTGACTGTCTCTGGCGATGTCAACTTTGGTCGAAATATCACGCTCCGTGGAACTGTCATCAGTAAATATTTTACTTGTCCAGCATCAGATGCTGCCGGATGCTGATTAGAACTTTCAGTCGTTGCCAACGAAGGGCAGCGAATTGATATCCCTGATGGCTGTATCCTCGAGAACAGTGAGTGGTCCTCCAAACCTCTACGGTCTAGCTTCGCTCACACGGTCGTTCAGGGTTGTTGTCCGGTAATCTCAACATGACCGTAAGTTTTTCGTACCTGCCTGATGTGTTGTTTCTGACCCCCTTTCCAGGAGTTGTGACGCACATGTATCATTATCAAAGTAAGTGAATGTAGAGAAACTCCTATCGCAACGAAATAGAACGTGCGCTGTACACAATCGTGCAACTTGGACTAGAGGGGGGATATCTATTGAACGTGCATGCCGGCCTCCCCCGCCAGATGAATCACCTTCCTCCGACTGGATAATGTCATAAGTTTCTCGAGCGAGAAGCGGGTGGGTGAATTCGGACGGCGAAACAGTGCGACTAATGTTCCGGTGCCTGTAACAATCTATCTGTTGTCTTCGTAGTTGCGAGGACGGTGGTTCGAGCTCAAGGGGGATGCCACCTATACTAGCTATTGAACCGCAGCGCAGGAACTTAGCAGTATCCGTGGGAAATGACGCCACGCAGCGCCTTTCGCAAGATTTATAGACTGTGGCCACAGATAATCGTTCCGACCCCACCCAGATCTCAAACCACCATGTCTGATTCCCCACGTACACCCGACTCCCTACACAGGGAGCACACGACGCTGACCGGTCTTTCCGATCTATAGGGTTCATCGTAGTTTTCAAGGACAACGTCAAGAAAGAACAGATCCAGGAATATGCCAAGAAGATCAAGTCGAATGGTGTGTCTCGCTTTCCCCGAGACGAGTTCGTTATGTTTATGACATGCGCTGCCCGCAGGAGGTGAAGTGACACATGAATTAGATCTTATCAACGTGCGTTGCAGCGGATCCCGTACCATCTTTGTTAGATGTTCATACTCTCTCCCAGGGACTCGCCGCCCACATCCCCGCAAGCTTCCTCGGCAATCTCCAGGCTGATGACGTCATTAAATATATCGGTTGGTGTCTCGCGTTGTATCACCACACGCCGATTCTGACGTTGTTGGGTTATAAGAACCGGATAGCGTGGTCACCACTCAGTGATCGCAGCACCCAGGTCCTCACGATGATGTGTCTGCAATGATATGTATAACATTCGCAACGTGTACAGTGTTACAAAGCTACAAATCCGAATTAGAAACCAACTGTGGTTACTCGTGAAATAGGTCGTAAGGTCATGAAGGAAAAGGAAAGTCGTGATGAACGGATATCGGTCATGCTTGCACCTGAATTTCGCCAAGAGGCGTGCTGCGTAGGGTTGGCGGGATGACAGTAACACTGGGAGGCGATACAGACTCGTTGTCAGTACCTGGATCGTCCAGTTCCGACGGCTGGGGAGCTAGAACGGGGTCTTCGTGGAGTGAAATGGGAGGTAAATCTCCAGAAGGTCGACCCGACTCGTCTCCTGCCTTCTCGCGTGGGGGAACCTGTCCAAGGGGACCGGTCTCATGAATGGGAATTAAGGTCGGCGTGCCGGGAGGGAGATCAAAGTCCCACGGACGAGGCACGAGGGCGGCGGGCATGATCCTATATACCTTTTCATCAGCATCTGTAGAAGGCTAATCGTGGTGAGGTATTACCAAGTGGCTGCGCACACGACGCCCAACCCTTTATCCTGCCCCTGGATCGTATTGAATTCGAACTCGAGGAATTGGGAGATGTACCGAACGAACGGGAGGATCTCTCGCACCCCGTTATGAACGGTCGCCATTGCCGTAAGGAAGTTGACGACTGTTTTCGATATCGATCGTGCTCTCTGCGTACCCGTCTTCAATGACCGTGCAAGGTGAAGCGCGAGAACAAGACTCACTCGTAGGTACACGAGGGTGGGAGGTGGTAAAACGAGCTCGAAGCCCCACCAATCTACACACAGAGTCAGGTAGTTCTCATGTTATCTTTGGAGATACACACAAGTGAGAACCGACATCCTGTCTATCGGAGGATATACACCTGGGGAGTGTCAGATCGTGAGAACGAGAGGGTGTGGGAGACCCTTGCCTTTATGATCAGGGAGCAGCGCTTGACCGGTGACGTACCCAAGGGATATCAGTTGAGGGGTGATAAGTGTAATGCCTGTGAGGACAGTCTCTGCCGTTGGGAGTGCACCAGCGAGGATACCCTGGCCTGTAGTAGGCTGTCCGAAGCCAAAGTCGGTACCGACAAGGTCCACGATCTGTAAGTTCCCAAGTATCGAGCTGATAGTGTCCACATTCGCCGTTACGACGGATTCGGCGAAGAAGTTCGCAGTTTCCGAAGGTACGTCAGGTTTCAGTTGGGCGAAGTGCTGCTTCTCGGCATCCTCGTCGGTCATGTCCAAGCACACAGCATGGATTGGACCGCGATGCCTGCCTGCCGTGTTGGGCTGACCGGGTACGTCAACGACGGGCAATGGTGCAGATGCATCGGTAACGAGGTCGAGGTTTCGAAGCTGGGAGATAACTTTGTTGGCAGCCTTGGGTTTTGCCAACTCGGATTTCACCTTGTCTAGTTGGACTTTGGACAATGCCTGTGGCTTCTTGGAAGCAGGAGATATCGAATTGGGTCCGATAATAAGGGCGCGAACAATCTCTGCGGATTCCTTGGCACGCTTTTCCGACTTTGAACGGGATCCGGAGTGTGAAAGGATCGCACGTTTGAGGTTGAAGACGATGCCATGTTTCTTCTCTTGGACGTGGGCTGCGTCCAACATGGGTTTCCGCTGGTGGTCTGTTGAGCGCCGTAATAAGGAGAGACTGAAACGAACAGACGTCTTGCGTGGGCGAAGTTCTGGTATTTCTAGAGTGGCAGGCTTCGTGGAAATCGCAACTGTAGGTTGAGGGTCTGATGAAGGAGTGGTCGAAGATGTCTCTTCTGTTGGTTGAACCGAGTTGTCTCGCTGAGACACGGTATTAATGTCACCCTCGGTCGTAGAGTGAGGTTCCTCAGGTAGTGGGAGCTCTGAGGGGGATAAAGAGGGATGGGCTGGGGCACCTGAGGGTGAATTATCTGGTGCCTCGGAGGCTGTAACGACTGTTTTGGAAGCGGACCAGAACGTAAGCGAGAACATGGCTGACGTTGCTGATTCCGCAAACCGCTGAACAATTGTTCGTTATTGTCCTTGATGGAGAAATTCGAGATAAGTAGCATACCTCGGACCACGGGGGTGTTAGTTGAACGTGGGTGCCCAATCTCGATCAGTTTCCCATTGGCTCCATTCCGCCGCCAGCAACAACACGCACAAAATCCTCAGGTATGGTATATTGTTTTTATTTTTTATCCCCCTCTTACTCACGAAACGTTATAGCCGCTATGAAAAAACCCTCATCGGTCCACGCGCTCAATTTTGACACCCTCGGACCAATATTCGAGCTCACCGTCAACACAGCTCAGGCTCCAGAAGAGTTCACCAAGGTCCCTCTAGTTCTTTCCCAGGTGTGCAGCGCATGGAGGCAATCCGCTCTGAGGCACGCACCGTTGTGGACGAACGTTCTACTGGGTGTACAGGACGATCAATCCATGGAGCGAGCCACCGAATATCTGAGTCGTTCCAGAACCCTCCCCGTCTGTGTAACTCTCGACATGCAGGGGGCGCCAAAGGAACCCCCTACTTTGAAAGAACGAGTTAATTTCCTTGCCCCTCACGCACACAGGCTGCGCGCTTTTCAAATACGGGGAGCAACCACTGTCGTGCCCATCCATCGTTTCCTCCGCGACCTCGATTTTTCCTTCATCAATTTGAAGGACTTCGAAATTACATGGGGGAAACCCACCGCGCAGCTCGCACAGCACTTCCCTGTCACCTTCGGGAACAACGTTTCCAAGACGCTGCTTTCCTACCATCTCAACCTCTCCCCTCACGATAAATTTACCGACCTCACCCGCTTCGCCTTGAAGGCCTACAGCCACCGCCTCGAGATCAAGGTGGATCAGTTATTGGAGATCCTGGGCGGTAGCCCCACGTTGCAACATCTAGAACTTGAGGGGTTCTACTTCGACTTTGAAGACGACGAGTTCTATCATGACGACGGTGACGATGGCGATCCAGGCTCTGAAAAAACCATCCTCCAACTCCCCCACCTTCGGTTCCTATCGCTCAAGCAGTGCTCGTCCGGGGCATTCCTCCCGAGAATCAACGTCCCAGCGACCACGAACGTTGTATTGGTGGCGAACGACCCCTTCATGCTTAATGATGGCGACTTCCATGATGACCCACCGTCGATCCTCTACGCACTTCCTCCCAATTTCGAAGAGCTTTCGTTTATTGGAAAGTTTCAGACCCTCGACTTCGAAGTCCGAGACACCGGCATCACTCTCCGCGCCTCCCAATCCGATGGACAGTACCTGTTCATTAAACAGGTGCCTGATCCGGGCGCTTTTTATAACACTACAGTCGACGAGGCTGTCCTGCCGTCTGCGACTTGCTTCGGTAACCATGCTCTTGGACCGGTGACGACCATCAGGGCGAGTAACCGGCTCTCCGAATCGAAACGCGGTATCTTCCGGGAAGCCGACCAGTACGCAGTGAACAATTGGCTGTTGGACATACCCGACTTGGAAAAGCTCGAAATTTATCACTTCCCTCTCAATTTCCTCTCAAGTTTCGCTGGGGACATGACCGAACGACGATTACCTCTAGCGGTAAGGGATGTTTCCCTTACCCTTTATCCAAACGAGTGCGGAGATTTTGAGGAGCTTAAGGCTTGGGTCAAAGCCCGGGCGGAAGCACGACTACCATTCGAGAAACTCGAAGTCCATCTCGATTATTCCGCACCCGCCTCTCCACCGGTGGACGAGAAACTCACCGACTCCTTACGCTCTTCGTTGGCCGAACACGTAAAAGATGTCGTCGTACGAGTGTTGGGCTCGTCTCAGTGAACGTAGCCCGTCTCGGTCGTTGGATGCTATTCACAGTATACAAATGCTCTCGTAATACCACGTTCTCGATCTGATTTTTTTGCGCGTGGGTTCTAGAGGAGCTGCCGAATGCAGGGCGGTTATGTCCGGACCTCAAATGATCCTTGCAGATCACTTCAATGATCCGAAGAGTTTCAGTGCTCTTATTATCCACTGCGAGCTTCAACAATGAACACCTCCACGCAACGAGTTTCGAACGCAGGCTCGCCAGCGGCCAGCGTACATACATATCATCTCAATGAGGCGTCTGGATCTCCTCCATAAGCGCATTCAAGCACCGAGCCACTGCGCCCGCCGCCTCTTCCACCAGTGCCCTGTCCTTGTCTTCAACCCGATCCAAAGTTCTCTTGAACTTATCCGGGTGCCACAGCTTCAGCGCAGCTCGGATCCTGTCCTTGTTAGAAACGTCCTTCGAGTGGAGTTGCGAAAGGAGGAACTCTCGGATGTTTTCCTTCGTGATCCCCGCCGCACCTGTAGGTCGTGCAACGGACGGCCAAGGTATCGTCGCGAAGGACAGTCGTTCTTCCGAGTTCCCCGAAATTCCTGCCCATCGCACTTCGTACCCCTTCCATGCCTTGACCACTGCCTTGGCCTTCCGATGCCTCTCCTCATGTTCCTTCTTCCGCTTCTCCGCCTCCCGCTGAAACAACTTAGCCGCCTCGGCTTCCCTCCGTGCTTTCCTCCTCGCCCTCCTTGCGCTCGCTTCCCGTGCCTGTTCCAACCAACTTTCCGTATCCATTTCCACCTCAAAGCTTCGACACATGTCGTCCAGTGCAGACAGTTGGTCCCTCGCGAACCGCTGCTGCTGCCTCAGTACCCACTCAACCGTTTCTCGGTTCTGCCTCATCATCTCCTCGATCTGGTGCTCCTGAACCCATGAAAATGCATAGGCCACATCCTGCCAAGGGTCCGTGTAATCGATATAATACTCGTTGGGGGCTTCGGGCGCAGGGCGGTGTTTATGTGATGATGTGGTGGGATCGTAAAGGTAGTAGAAGGAGTAGGATCGTTCCGCTTCGCCGGGGATATGGCAATGCGGATCTGGGGACCTCGTCGTTTCCGGAACGGGGGTCATGATTGGAGCGGGAAGTCCGAATACGTTAGGGGTTCGACGAGCGGGGGCGAAAGGCAAGGCAAAACTGTGTCCCTCCGAGGTGGTGGGGTTGAGATCTTGAAGTTCCTTCCGCCACCACGCCTAGGACATCCTTATCAGAGCGAGCAGGGGGTTAATGTCCAGGAGACCGTGAGGTTTCCAAACCTCCTCCAACACAAAGCGGAAACCCCTCACGCCAATATGTATTCCCGCCTCGAGGCATGCCTCGCGAGCCCAACACACATTCTTTTTTTGGGTGCGAAGGTCAAAGTTTTTATTATATGCCGATCTTTCGGGTCGCTTGCTCCATTTTGATTCTCCAACAAGTTTCCAGCCACAAACTCACACGACGGGCGTGCCTCGCTCTTACACGGAACCTAATAGTATTCGTGTTGGACTCCCTCAAGCTGCAGTACGGTTTACGTACTTCGAGTACGAAAAGATCCTGATCATCGATTATATTCCCCTCCAGGGGTCCTCGCGACAGGCAAGTCAATGGCCTTCATGATCCATTCATAACGCCCAATGGATACTAATATGAGGGTGATGGAGACGAGGGTACCGCGCAAACGCACGATGCTTGTTGGGAACGAGGCCAGAAACACACCTAATGCCCCACATTTGCTGTCCCAAAGGTGTTCCTTGTACTAGACCAATTTGATAGATTCTCAATAGACGGGTGCCTTCCCATTGTCCACATCCTGACCTGCACGCGGGACTGAATAGAACACTAACCCTGCCCTGACAAGACCATGAGAGTGAACGTGGATTTGAATAGGGTGCCGCGAATCTTACCTTTCAAAACCGCAAAGGAAAGATGGTGATGGTCGGTGATCCGGTGACCTTCAGCGGTCGAGTCTCAATCTTATCACCAAATCTCCTCAAGCCGATCACGATTGACGAGATCCCTTGTCCGTCCAGAGCTGAGTGAAGTATCTCTTCCCTATCTTACGAACGATGAATACTCCATATCTGTAGTTGGATTGTTGGAATACGGAGCCTCGGGAACTGTGCGTCTTGTGCAGGGGCAGAGTGTCTCCGTAAGGCACCACAAAACGTTTTGACCGAGATGGGACATTCAAGACGTCGGAACAGCGGAGGTCAATCCGGATAACTTGCGAAGGATTTCGTGGGCAGTTGGAGCCCTACAAAGTCTAAGAAGCACCTCGGAACATGCGAGGGTGGACGTGACAAGAGACCTTCAGGATCAAGGTTCCCGGCATGAAGCGATGGGGTGACCATCGGAAGACAGAAACACCGAAGCCGTTCGGGTCGCCTGATTACTGGGGAGGGGCGTCCTCGCAGGAGAAGGTGGACCGCTGTGCTAGTGCGTTTTCGGTTACATGGACTGGGGTCAGCTCCGATGGCGAACTGGTTTGTTGTGAACGTGTTCGTGTTCTACATGCGGAGATGCACACCTTCGACCAATCCTCCATATATTCCCGGAGGAGGTGGAGAGATCAAGATCGGAACGTAAAGGGGTTACGGGAGGGTCGAATCTATAGGCAAATGGGGAGTTTCCGGATATAATCACCTACGGGCCTTCCAGCCGGTGTCCAGTCTATCTAACAGAGCCTGAACCTCTCTTACACCGGCTTTCCTGTCTTTTCTTGCTTGTTCCCACTCGCTTTCTGCGTGAATGGCGTCCAAACGTAAAAGGGTTTGAAGAAGCAGCTCGCCCAACCTCGTGTGCTCTCGGTCAAGGCTGTCACCTGGATTGATCGTCTGATTCGATAAGGAGTCCAAGAACTGGTCAACGGAAGGTAACAATCCTGTCCGGACTTTGTCAAGTTCGGACTCGATCTGGGTGATGACGTGTTTTTCTGTTTTTCGTTCTGGAGCGGTGCTGACTTGCTCCGGACCACCCACGACGGCGATGTTCGACTTATTCTTGAGCCCGTATGATGAAACTGGAGTGATGACATGAGCAAACACGTCACTGGGTCAGTTACGATGCTACAAACTCGGGGCGCCATCGTCTTTCATCACTGCACCGCCATGGATAAGTTTGAATGAAGAAGGGGGAAGATGTATATGATCGGCGATTTGCTTGCGGATTACAACAAGCTTGGTCTCCGGAGGCGGCAAGGGGAATTGGAGCCTGTGAAGGGAAGCGACTAATGCTCAGCGGCTACTACGAATGAAAGGCACGCGTTGCACTGACTTCTCCTTACCCCACTTGACGCTGTAGCTCATGGGGGTCGTTCTGGAAGCCTTGGTATACACCACACGTAGGAGCACAGCAAGCAGCAGTGGGATCACTGGGGGAGAGACGTGTAAAATCAGCGATCGGACATCTTTGGGCCTTTGATCTTGAAGGGTAGACGCACCTGCGTGGACGGGTGAGAAAGAGAGAGCCAGGGTGATGACGTGCTGACCCTGTAGGGGAGGTTGCAGCGGGTGTCGCGGGATAAGAATAAGGAGTTGTAACCGTGGGAAACAACCGGATTGAAAGACTAATGATGACGTCAAGCGAGGAGCGACCGGGATTAGAGTTTTTCTTACCCGGATTACAAACCAGAAGCGTAATGAGATTAGAACGTGGGTAAATAAATACAACGGATGTTGACTGCGGGATTGGCTTGAGGTTTCCTGCTCTTGTCAGTGTCCGGTTCCCCTCGGTCGCCCTCGCATATCCTCATCCCTCTCGACTCGACATTCGGCACGCGGTCTCACTCCCCCTGTCATTCCATCCCTCTTCCGCGACCCCCAAAGGATGACTGATCAACCAGATTCAACGATCTCGAGGCCTCCCCCGATTCCGGTCCCGTCGAGGATCGTGCCAACACCGAAGAGTGTAACAAGCCTCCACAACCGAGGCACAGGCTCCACACCAATTCCACCATCTATCCGGGCAAAAATGGCCGCCGTGCGTACGTTCGTATGCGCATGCATCAGTTCTTTGACATTTGCGTCCACCTCCAGATGGCGAATCGAAGTGCCCTTTCAGTTGATTCTGCGACAAGCATCCTACAAAAGGCGACGCTGAACGACCCTCGGTTGCCACCTTCATTTTCACCTACTCAAGGCATGCGCCCGCCCCCCTCACGACGACCAAAGCCAGGTTTGAAGTTGAGTGACATGGATAATCCCCTGACGTCGATCGGAGGAGGGACAACCGGTGCCGGCCTCGGCGCGAGTCGGCCATCCTTCTCAATCGATACCAGCCTGCCGAAGCGACCGTCTCACAATTTTGGGACGCCCTTTGCAAACTTTGGCAGGATTGTGTAAGCACTTCCGATGTTGACCGTCTATCGTCCATCTTTATCACGAGACATTAGTGACCCTTCGGGCGCACTGAGTTTCAGTGGGAAAGCCGTCCTTCACGCATCTGGTGTTGATTTCTCGAACGGCTCATCATATACCATCAATATGGAACAATTGCAGCTGTTCGAGGATCTCGGTAAAGGAACATACGGCGTGGTGAAACGTGTGTTGCACAAGCCGACGAATGTGGCCATGGCGATGAAGGTGAGCACTCCTACCGCGATTCCCTGTGTATCCTAAAGCTTGGCCCCACCAGGAAATCCGTCTCGAGCTCGATCAAGCCAAGTTGAACGCTATCATAATGGAATTAGACATTCTCCACCGTGCGGTTGCTCCAGAAATCGTGGAATTTTACGGAGCCTTCTTCATAGAGTCTTGTGTCTATTACTGCATGGAGCTCATGGACGCCGGAAGCCTGGATAAACTTCAGGGTGCCGGCGTACCCGAAGACGTACTCGCTCGGATAACGGCCAGCGTTGTGCGAGGTCTTCGCTTCCTCAAGGACGAGCTACAGATCATCCATCGAGATGTGAAACCTACCAATGTTCTGGTAAACAAACAGGGGCAAATCAAGCTATGCGATTTCGGTGTTTCGGGACAGCTGGAGAAATCTTTGGCCAAGACAAACATTGGTTGTCAGAGTTACATGGCAGTGAGTTATTTCGGTCATTTTGTACGTCACCGTTGACTAATGGACTGGACCACCGCCAGCCTGAGCGTATCAGAGGAGAATCGCAGAACAATATCGGAACTTACACCGTCTCCTCGGATGTGTGGTCTGTTGGGTTGACAGTGATTGAAGTCGCCATGGGCCATTACCCATATCCTCCCGAGACTTATGCCAACGTCTTCGCGCAGTTGACCGCGATTGTTCACGGTGAACCTCCTGAATTACCTGAAAAGTACTCGGAACTGGCTAAGGATTTCACTTCACGATGTCTGCAAAAGAACCCTAAAAATAGGGCCGCCTATTCAGAGCTCCTGGTGAGTGACAGTTTGCCTTCCGATCCGTAACATGAAATGAACAAGGCCCCAGGGACACCAATGGCTCGTGGAAGACGCAACCAGGACTGTGGATATGGCCGGATGGGTGGCGAAAGCTTTGGAGTGGAAAAGACAACAACGGAACCCGAAGCCGGAGGAAACAGACTGAGGGTCGGCAATATGTCCCACACTGGTGCCGAGGCTGCCACCATACCCCTTCTGCCTGCTCGTCGCTCGTTTTTAATGGTCGATGGAGACTTTGTACTTCCGAACTCCACACATTGGCCGCTTGTCGAACTGTTATCTATCCACCCCACCAATCCAGCCTTACCCTCAACTTATTCAAACACCATCCACCTGTCAGTCGTACGCCACAATCCCAGCATGCTCATATTTTCCACCGTTTTTGTTGGTTTTTGCTGTTGTCTTTGGGTACCATTTTTTATTGCACCAGTATCTTACATTAACACCCTCAGGATTCATCCATTCTGCATAAACCTTCTGCTACCAGCCCTTCTCCCACCTTCTTCTGATTTTTTTTCTTTGACTTTCCGCGCATCACATGCGGGGGTCGTGTGTTTTGGGCTGCGTGTTGAACGCATTTGGATGGAGATCATTAACTGCGCCCGTTGGGCTCAACGATGTATTAGCATTCTGTCCACCTGTATGTATGTAATTCGGGACTAGAGTAAATACCTGTCTGAGGCCATTCACTCTTGCGTGCGCCATCGGGGTTCCACCAAGGGGGTGTAGGCAGTAAGCGCTGTATGAGTCGATCACCTCCTCGTTCCTGATCATCACCTCGGTTGTCTGCTTTGGAGGTTATGCTGTATACGTATGTGGATACGAACTTGGATGACAATATTGTGAGCAACTTGTTGCTGGTTCAGCGATTTCTCAACGCATTTTGGTTCGGTTCCAGATATGTTGCATTTGCCGGTTAGAACACCAATACTACATCGAGACACCATAGCGTAAGGTCTAATGCCCTCTGTCCCCACTCAGGACCCCGTTCAATGAACCGGTGACGACGCGGACGTGCTTTCATACGTTTTGTCAAGAGTGCATCTTACAGGCCCTGCGTGTCTCTAATCATTGCCCGATCGACCGGTCACCGCTCTCAGTCGAGCTCTTGGGTCAGGCAGACCCGATTGTACGGCACGTACGTGATACACATCACACATGACTGCTTCGTTGGTGGGATTGAATGGGATATCGGTGTAGCTCGTGGAAGAGTTGGCCGTGAGATGTCCCCATGTGGATGCAGGTTGTGAGTATACTGGAGAGAGACATCTCCTGGAACCGCACCTTAAGTTACAGTGCCCATACGTACAAGTACCCTGCCCGTGTTCGGACGAGGACTGTAAGCGAACTGTGGCAAAGAAAGACGTCGTAGAAGGGAAACCAATAGTTCACCAGGAATCCGACCCAGAGGTACGACGCCGTTGTCATCCATTCCTTACGGGACTGCCTTGCCCACGTGTGTCCCTTTTAGTTGGATAATATTCAAACTGCGGCCTGCGAAGCCTGCGGGAAGGATCTCCCCAGTGTCTCCACCATGAAAGACCATCTAGCCAACTCCTGCCCGGAGAAGATTGTTGTTTGCAGACAGGCGGACAACGGTTGCACGTGGAGAGGGCGGAGGGTATCACTCGAGACCCACATCGACAAGTGCCCATATGAATCCATAAAAGGGTTCTTCGCTATCCACAGTACCCAATTGGCGCAGGTTTCGAAGGACAACGAGCGTCTGCGGTGTAGGAACGACGAGTTGGAAGGTACGATCCGAATCCTCAGGCAAGAACTCGAGTGGGCGAAGATTGCGTTGGGACCCTGGTACCGCCCAATATATCCCGAACGACCCGCAATGCCGGTCAGCCGCACTCGACGCCTGAATGACGAGGGTGTCGGTTCTGGATCTGAACCGAGCCGAGTTGCACCAATACTCTTACAAGGTGTAGACCCCGCCAGCGGTGCTTCTCGTTTAGAACCTAGAGCAGAGAGTGGCATCATCGGAGCCTTTGACTTGTTCGACCCATTCTCATTCGTCGGCCAAAGACAACACCACGTCTCGACCGCTACGGGTGTCGTTGACACTGCCACCTCTTACAACAGTAGCGACCACGGGATTGGAACACATGACATCAACGATCGCAATCGAGACGCAACCTACGAGTCCGGTCCTTCTGGTTCTGGTTCTTCGAATGGTTCAGGGTCCACTCACGAGGTCACACTATCGTCTGGGCCAAGCAATCTTCAATCAACGTCGGCTGCACCGGCTCTCGTGCTTTTTTCCGATCAATTCCCTTCCGAAGACCAGGTGGTGTTCGAAGAAGGTGGGCCATCTTCTCGAACACAGGGATGGCAACATACATCGTCGCCGTTGAACCCGATGCCTCCGAATCCCAGCCTTGGCGTGCACTCGCCTGTAAGTATTGCCGTCCCTGCAACTCAAGTGAGACGGAGAGTCTGCAATCCGCTGATCACATAAACTCAGCCGCCTATTCACCCTCATTTGGCATCGTCGCAATCTGCTCGACCTCAGTTTACGCCAAATATGAACAAACAGGTCGTTGCTCCGCTCAACCTGAGCACTACGGTCGAAGGGTCTTTGGTAGGTTTACGAGAGTCATTGGTCACGCTGTCGGCAGCTCTGGAATCACAAGGGAGAAGATTGGAACTGGCGCTTACTACAGAGGGGCTTCGGTTCAGCGAAGAAGTGGGTTCGCTGAAGGCGATCGTACAGGGATTGCGGATGCAGGTCAGTTCGCAATATCTGTTTGGTGTCACATCTCCATTCCTGCGCGGATTGGGATTTGTTATTCGGGTTGCACTTTATCCGTTTACCTCGGTGCTCTGGGTTTTGGTTGTAGGATTATCCTACAAACCTAAAAGAGGTCATCCCCGGCATTTCGTTATCCAGATGATTTGTATTGGGTTCGCCGTTTGGCGCGAACGGGATTCTCCGTGTTGTTTACCAACGTCCTACCTCTGTTCACCCTAGATAGTGTCAGAGCACTGACTAACGATGGACTTGTCGGCGACAGGTGCACGCAATTATGATGGACAGAAATACATTGGTTACGGGAAGAATCGGCGGCGTCCTCAACATGCCTTCCAATCTCGGCGGTAGACCTCAACAATCGTCTGGACTGGGAGGCACGGCGAGCGAGGAGGACTCGAACGAAGACCACGGGCTTCGCATGTCGGAAGAGAGTGGACATTCTCCGGGTGGGCCTCGGTTTATGGAAGGATACTACGGCGGCGGCGGATTGTGGGGATTCCCAACACAACAACCAGTTCCTCCAGGTGTGGCGATGGGGATGATGGGACCGAATTTTGCGGTCGGTCCTCCGCATGCAGGCGTACGGTTCAGCCAGGGTGGAGTTCTTCCCATGGGAGGTCTGGCAATGGGACCGCTGTCACCACACCATTTGTATATGTCATCAACAGTAGGATCTGGACCCAAGCTGTGAGGCGGTTTTCCGCGTTGAACCCATCAATGTAGCTCGGATGAGGAGTTGGTTGATATGATTAGATGACCTTTTGAACACCTGGGATTTGATACCGACCCATAGGTGTCCTGAAAAGTTTTTCCCTTTCTTCTCGTTCCGGCCGCTATGATGACCGGATTTGTCCTCGGTCACGGTAGCCGGGGAGACAAGTTTGGAACAGAGGAGACGTCCTCCTTTTATTTTTCAGGATGCGGTTTGAAGTGAAATCTTTTTCGTTTTGCAACTACCTGCAACGTCGATCGAGAGGTTGTTGATGGACGTCGACCGTCCTATTGACAACGATCATCTCGATCCATTCAGCAAACTGCCCCGGTCGGTGATCTTCGTTTGTGGCAAAAGTAGGGCGGGCATGGACGGTCGGAGAGCCGGAAAAGATAAACCGCCAAAGGGGCCTCTGTAGCCTTCTGTTTCCCAGCAGATCAAAGCGCTGACCCTGGCGATCGACGGTGAGGATGGCCGCGCGCGTACATGGGCGAGTATACACATGCTACTACGCAGGGTGAGTGGAAACCCACAAGGGATCAGAAGAAGTGTGGATTTGGTCGAATGTTCGGATGATTCCCTGACTGCTCCGACGATTTTTTTCCCGTTTAGGAAGGTGGGTGCGTCCGGATTCCGCCCTACGATGATACGAGTGGGTGTGGAACGGAGAACATTCTGGCGTCAAAGGGAACCAAGGTTTAACCCAACGGAATCCGGGGTACACGCGCGGCCATCCCTTCCTTTTTCGAGGTCGTGAATCAAGCATACGCACCGACTTTAACTTTTCCGTGATTACGACGTGAGGGTGACGGTCTTACCCGGGCCGAGAGAGAGAGGGGTGTGTGTGTTTTTTCTGCCATTGGTCTTCTCTACGGGACATCTCAATTTAGTTACGAGGTAGGTAGTGGGGTACGAAGGATGCAGGTGCGAGGTTATTCGTTGATCCCCCCTCCCCTCCACCTGGCCCTCCATCGTTAAAAGTTGACGTGTGAAAGATCTGAAATCCCCGATACTTACTCCGCGATGTAGCGGTGATGGGGGTCTCCCCTCCAAACAAAAACCCAATCGAAAATTCTGGGCACGCCAAGTCGAGTATGGTGCCCCCCTGGATCCGAACCCCACGAGGGTTAGTACGTGCAAAAAAAAAAGAAAAAAAAGCTCCCGAGGATGGCAACATCTGCTTATGTTGGGGGCAACAGGGCAGGAACCAAGGGACCGGAAGAGGCTGAGTTGAATATTTCAAAATACTCCCGCGCCTGTCTTGGTGGAAACCACATTGAGAAAAAGTTTTTCTTCTTCTTCAGAGCACTCGGTTTGGGACGACGTGTAGCAGGAGGAAGGTTTTGTATGTTTTACGGTTTAGCCTTTGGTCCCGATAGGCCAAGTTTTCGAGGGTTAGAATTCTTGTGACGACAGTTGTTACTCGTCCCCCTCCCTCGATCGATACCAGCCGCGCACAAGTCGGGAATCGACTGTGTTGGGCTTCTAGCCTCTGTCTCACCACTGA
>Ga0307514_10000684_pt1 | contig 60220 bp, 76 predicted proteins | sample 16_EM_MG_FD_203088 | JGI IMG/M metagenome (GOLD analysis project Ga0307514, IMG submission 203088) | Populus trichocarpa ectomycorrhiza microbial communities from riparian zone in the Pacific Northwest, United States - 16_EM | ecosystem: Host-associated > Plants > Roots > Unclassified | place... | reverse complement strand
GTTTTATGCTTGTCTGTTTCATTAGTTTCCTTCTTCGTTTCGTAGGCAGGTATATATTATCAGAGTATGTATATTGTATCTGTAGCCCATACTCACGCTTATATACACATTCTCCTTCCATGAAAAAAAAAAAGTCCACCCTGCTGTGTGTCTTCGGTCTGTGACAACTCTTCCAGGAGGGCCGGGGAGGTGGTATACATACCATGAAAGTCGTTACAATAACAGAATAAGGAATATTCAACAACCGGTGTGGAGGTGCGCACAAAGTATAGATGAATGAGTGAAACCCCGGAGTATTCTTGAGCGGGTAACTTGCGTCTTCACAAAATGAGGGAAGTGGGAAGAGGTGAGATCACAGAGGGAGCCAAAAAAAAAAAACAGTCCGTGTAGAGACAGCATGAAAGGAAAGAGGAAAAAAGGTGAGGGAAGCAGTGAGATCGTCCAGTAATCCGATTATCCTCGCCAAGCCCCCCGTCCGGCCATGTTGTGCTCAGAACCCTGCTGCCCCTGACCCTGTCGATTAAGGTCAGAGAACTGCGATTGTCGAGGTCCCTGTGGCTCATCATAGTCTGAGACCTGCCTCGACATCGATTGTGGCGGGTATCCCGGTGCGGGTTCGTCAGAGTACGTGTAACTCGAAGGCCCCCTGGATATCTGCCCCGGTCTATGGGTAGGGGCTTCCCTGTACGGCGACTCCCTAGACGTGTCCGGGTATTGCGGGTACTGGTGATACTGCGAATTTGGAGTGCCGACTGGCGAAGGGAGGAGCGAAGGGTTCGAAGCGCCCAACCTCTGATCGTACATGGATGCGTTGGCATTGTGACTCAACAGAGGGAGCTTGTCCTGTTCTGCAGATCCTAGCCTGCTCATCTCGTATTCCGAGGGCCGCGACACGTTGAGATATCTGTCTAGTTGCGAACTCCTGATGCCCGCCATTGTAGGAGCAGGCGAGGCGCCCCTATCAAGGAGATTCGCCGAAGAAATGGATTGGTTGTCCCAGTTGTCTTCACCACGGTCCCTTTGATATAAGGCCGGGTCGTATTCGAGGTCATGCTGATCGATGGCGGCAATCTTGATGCCCTGGACGAGCTGGGTGTCGACCTTCTGACCGCCATACTCTCCCAGTCGGGTCTTATCGCTCTCGATCTTTCCGCTATACACCTGAGGTAACAGGTGCACCATGTTGGCGTGGACCATTGGAGTGAAGAGGTCTTGGTTTAGGGCCGGGTGTCCGAAACGTTTCTCGAGCCTGTTTCTATTGTTGTCGGATCGTTGGGAATGGACCTTGGCCTGGGCGATCTCGTCTTGTGATGGAATGTGATACCTGAACCCGTTCAAGAATCTGCGGTCGATGAATGCCTTGAAGACCAAAACGAACACGATCGGCGGAAGGGTAGCAACCCAGTAGAACGTCCGGAACCCAAGTTGGAGGCCGATCGTAAGACACATCAGAGCTTGCATCAGGATGATCCCAACCAGCAGACGGTTGATGACGACGTTCCACAACCGACCACCAGTCTCGACCCGGGAGATGAACACGAACATGAGTTGGTACTTGTACACCCATGAACTGACCCAGAAAACGACTGCACCGGCGACTGCGACGAGAGGGGCAAGTGGAGCGAATACCATGGCGACGGTAGACATGAACAAGATGTTTGAATAGTAGACCGCATATTCAAACTCGGGAGGTTGTGTCCACTCGCGGATTTCACGGGGCGTCCTGCCGAAGAGGTTCTTCTTGATAGTGATCCAAACCAAGTTGATGATTTGGGCGAGGTCGAAAATGGCCAAAAAGCCTCGGAAGGGAAAGTAGGTAAGCCAGTAGGGTGACTGCTCGATGTACGCGGCGTTGATGGTCTTCGGAAGTGTTTTCAGAGAGTCGAAGATGTCCTTGGCAGACTTCTTTCCAACCTGCTCGACGATATTCTTGACACTGACTGCGGGACGAGCGAAATTAGCGCGTGAGGGGGATAGGTCGACGGGATAACACACTGAAGATGACACCGATCAGGGTAAAGATTATGAGCTGAGAGATGACGAGGAATCCATAGTAACGCGCGACGACGGCCCGATCCAGACGGGAGTGAGTCGTAGCACCTTGGTATTTGGAGAGCCACCGGAAGATGTGTGGCAGAAGGTATCCGAACAGAGCAGAGATGGCGGGGGGTAAGACACCGGACACGTAAGCAAAAGTTTTCGGGGATGCCGTATTCCACTGGTCCAAGAAATGAATGACGGAAGTCAACTAGAGGAGTTGGACTTTGTAAGAACACGGGCTCCTTTTTGATGGAACAAGGTGCTTACGGATGACAGGTTAGCGAAGATGGAGAGGATGAAGAGCGGAATGGTATTGAAGAACGCGACGAGGACGAGGTAGACCCAACCCATAGTCCTCTTTCCTGCCAACCCGCTAGCGCTCATGTTTAAATTGCTCCATATCTTCGAAAGTGTCAGCGGGGTGTTGAAAGACAGGACGTGATCGACTCACGATGTCCTTGGGGTTGGGTGCCAAAATGACATTAGTCCCCTTGGGTTTCTTACCCTTGAGCAAGTTGGCGACGATATGAGCGTAAGGGACGGCGGCCATGGAAGCGAAACCGTAGTTCTCGGGTTTACGATCGTCAATCTGACGACGGTAGTCCTCAACCGCCTTCTCGGTGACTTGAAGCTTCTTCCTGGATGAAACAAGTCAATTGTCAACAGATGATGAACGGTGGAAGTAGAACATAGGGGTAGATACGTACGTGTAGTAGTCGATGGCATCGACCTTCTCACCACCACATCCTCCACCAATACGGACAGTGGGCCGTTTCTTACCAACTTTTCCATCCTTGAGATAGGCGACGAGAACGTGCTCGAGTTCTCTGACGGCATCGTTGTGTCTTTCAACCAGATCCGGAAGATTACCGACGCGGCGACCGACGTGGACGGAAGTAGTTGGATAGGGAATCTGCATAGACTGGAAGATTGCGCGAATGCCTTCGTCGGATTGGAACTTCTTTGGAACACCCTGAATCATGAGAGTGCGAGCGTAGAAGGAATTCGTGTACTCGGAAGAACGGAACCAGGCGCCGCGCATGCGGACCATGGCATTCCAGTGGACGTAGATGAAAGCGAAGACGACGAAGGTGACGATATATGTCATCGCAACATGAGCCCAGAGCCAGATCCCACGGACATCTCGGATTGTGAGGAGCATGAGGATATTTTGGGACCGATTCTGGGATACTTTGATATTGTAGTAGATGTTGATGGGGATTAGAATACCACAGCAGAGGATGGAGATTGCAGTGAACATCCAGCGGATCATTCTAAGGAATCGAAGGAATGTGACGGCGTCTGGGCCAATCTTCTCGAGGAGTTCTGGCTCCTTGGTGTGAATGAGCGGGGGGAGCCAACCGAAGACAGAGTCTGATATCTTGGGAGGTTTCTTGTCGCCGACATGGTATTTGACCTTGGGTTCGTAAACAATCTTCGGGAGTGGAATATTCAGTCGTGAATGGTCGGATGATGAGGAGGCGGGACTTACTTTATTGTTTGGCCGGAGGACGTTGAAAACGAGAACGGTGACCACCTAAGGTAGTAATGCGAATATTCTTAGAGTGGGTCGAGAAGGCGGAGGGCAACGTACAGAGAGCCCGGCCATGGTAGCGACCTGGAAGGCGACGGCCTTTGGGGAGAGGGTCCTCTGGTCTGCATTTTTGAGGATGATATCTGGGATATCAGACATGGTTGTGAGAAGAAAGGAAGGGATTAGGTTGTGATAAGTAAGTAGACGAGAGGAAAGGCTCCTGGCCGTCGCCGGAATGCAAAACGAGAGGGGGTGGGCTTTGGGGGGGAATGCACAAAAGGAGGATCTGGCAACAACTCAACAAAGCGGCCTTGATCGGATCCGGTGCCGCCTTTGCCCTCTTTTTCTCGTGGTTTTTTTCTTTTTTTCTCTCTCTCTCTCTCTCGTTTCTGTGAGATGATGACAATGTAATCGAGTATCACTTGTGCATCCAAGTGTCTGCAGTCGACGCGCTTCCGGACATATCGGTTGAATGAGAACCACGCATGATTCTGGCTTCCCGGCAAAGAATCGAGTTGGGACCCGGCATCCCAGGCGCTCAAAATTCGGTAGCTAAAGCATACTTAGGGGTCTCTGAAACGACAGGCGTGGGCCGAACCGGGTTTTCGTTCGGGTCATGCCATCAGACATTCGATCCAGCTCACTTGTTCCAGGTGCTTTTCGAATTGTCCCGGAAGGATAAGAAAGGCCTGTTGGTCGCTAGGGATGACCGGATGGGCAATGTGAGACGATAACGAGAAAGCGCTACAGGGTTTTGTTGTGGTGTGCGTCCAGACCTCGAACTGCGCATGGGTGTGGGAGGACTCATTCCATGCATGCAAGTCTCACGGAAGAAGAGAGTCAGTGCATAAGGACAACAACCTTGGAAAACACCGGGTAGATAGTACATCACAATGCACTAGAATAGGTGAATCGTCCACCTGCATAGCCCACACAACCGTGCATGAGACGTCTACAAGGCGACCTTATCTCAGAAATGATCAACGGTTCACAAGCGAGGTAATCCAATCCCCCTTTTCTCCCTTCCGTCTCCACAATACGTTCCAGAACGCCCGCACAAAGCACCAGTCGAAATACCCGAACTTTGTACATCTCACTAAACACCTTGAATCGATCTTGGTGTTCTATGGCATTTTCGGCTGCTCGGTCTAGGTTTACAGATTCCACACCGGCGGGCCTAACCCGAGTCCATACAGTAAAATCGACGTCTTCATCCAAGTAATTGACAACGACATCGAGGGGGAGGGGCGACGTGATGGTCGAGAGTACGGTTTTGAGGAAATCAGAAGCGGCGTCACCCGGATAAGTAATTGATGCAGCGGTAGTTTTGAGTGTCCGTAGGGTCTTATTCCGCGACAGATCGAAATCCCTACGCACGGCTTGGCTGTTCTCTATCAACCATGGATATCAGCCCATTTACTCTACCTTGCTTTCCAAGAAAGCCCTACCATATGGATCTGCCGGATACAACTGCAATGGCTCTAGAGTTTCCGTGCATGCATCCAGAAGCAGACGCACACACTTCACCCTGAATAGGTGCATATAATGGAAACGGAGTCCTCCAAAAAGAGCAATCATATCCTTCACGAGTTTCTTCCTCGTGAAACATATGAGCGTCAACCGTCCTCGGAGTGGGGGTACAGATAAGGGAACGAGGTCTACGTCGATCGTACCCTCCCGTTCTTCTGTGGGGGAAGGGTAGCAGAGCTTGAGGTCTTGGAGGTTCGGGAAGAGCCCAATAAAACACAATATCTGCCGACAAGAGCCTCGAGGTTCCCTGAGAGCAAGGAATCGAAGTGTCGGTGCCAAGTGTCCAAAGCACCGTTGGATGTTCGGCATGAAGCGGGATACTTGCATCTTATCGATCCCGAGCTCCTGGAGGTTCGTGAGTGCGGAAAAGTAACGCAGGGTGCATCCGGAAAGCCATTTGGGAGTGAACTCTGGAGGGCGATAAAATTGCAGTCGGATACTGAACCGCTTGACGAGTGGAAGCAACCCAAGGTTGTATGATTTTTGGAGTGGTTTGGGCCACCGATACTTCTCATCCCCTGGGACAATCATGAAGTTATCCGTCGTCAGGGAGTAGTGAAGATGGGGGACGGCGGCGATGTACCACGAGTAGCAGGTCACAGAGCATGCCAGGAGGGTACAGGTGTCATGGATGAAGTAGGAAATGATCACCTCCACAAGTTCGTGCGGAAGCCTGGTGATTGGTGACGAACACGGATGTGGGGTCGATGTCGCTGAAACGCCTCCAGAGAAGCACCGCTTAAATTTGGCCTTACTCCGGTACCAGAGCTTGTTGGTGATTAATTCTATCCCTGTAACAGATTGATATGACGCAAGGAAGGGACGAAGAGGGTTGTGGGATCACCTGTTAATGAAGATGTGGGTGTCTTCATGAATGACATCGTGGTTGTGGCAGGGCCATAAGATCAAACCCATTCTCGATCACAACGCCGAGCTATCTCATGCAGTGACCCTGACGTCGCCCATGGAAAATACGAGAGTGTCCGATAAATGTCCCACTCCTTCCCTAACAGGTGCGTGTTAGAATGGCTGCATGAGTGTTTCATCTCCTCACTTCCTAAGAAATCCGAGATAGAGGATCTGCCTTTGTGGCCTACATCGTCCCTGCCAAGGATGCATCTCAAGTGAGGGATGCCATTGCCTCCGTCCGCAGAAGCCACGCAAAGCGTCCACCCGCTCACGAGATCGCCGCTTGGCGGTTTATGGCCCTCAAACCGGGCATGACCGGTTTGGGCGGCGAGGACGATTTCGAAGTCGTCTCCGCATATGATGACGATGGCGAAAAATGGGCAGGCGGAAGGGTCCTCAATATCATGAAGCAGGCGGGTGTTATGGACGCCGTCGTCGTCGTCAGCCGGTGGTGGGTTCGTCCTCTCGTCTGTCGTGGACAGGTTTGATCCATCATGCATATAGGTTCGGCGGGATCATGCTAGGTCCTGTCAGATTTACCCACATAGAGACCTGCGCTGCGGAGGTCTGCAAACACTTCAAGCTTCAGGAGGATTTGAAGGATTGCAGAACGATGCTCTCTTCCTTGGATGACATCCTCGCAGATCTCCGCTCAGAATTTACGGCCCTCACTGGGAAATTCTCTACTCAGAAGAAGATGGATTACGATTCTATTGACGATCTCTCAAAATTGCGAAAGCTCATCGTTGCCCGGGAAGCTGCGATCAAGTCAATCAAGGCATTGATTGGTAAAGCTAAAGACCAAGGGAGGTCACAGGGGGAACACTCCGCATAAAGGCCGTATACGTATAGATCCACATAGAGCTCGTAAGGAGAATATACATGACGATTGTGACCTCACACGACCACTATCAGATACCCTGTAATCTTGATTCCCGACGGTCCTCATCGACTAGATCAAACCGTCACCGATATAGACATTTCGACTCAGGGATCATTTTACAACAAACGGTTCTCCTTGACTCCCCTCCCCCCTTCCTCCGCATCCGTCCCTGTCCAGATCCACACCCTCCGCCACGCAATGGCAGCACAGACAAGACAGTTCACCAGCCCAGAGGGTTATTCGTTCCCAACCCATCGCCTCCAAAGGGTCATGCGAGACTCTTCCAAGCAGCCACTCGTCCTCGTAGCATGTGGCTCTTTCAGTCCAATCACCTACCTGCACCTCCGCATGTTTGAGATGGCGAAAGACTATGCCAGGCAACAGACCGACTACGAGATTGTCGGAGGTTACCTCAGTCCTGTCAGTGATATGTACAAGAAGCCGGGCCTCTTGTGTGCCAAACATAGGTAATGACGTCGATTCGCCCCTTCACTCCTTCCCACAACCGTTTTATTGATGTAAAACCCGCTTCGCAGAGTGAACATGTGCAACCTGGCCGCTGAACAGACTTCCTCGTGGTTGATGGTTGACCCTTGGGAGGCTTTTCAGTCGTACCAACGTACCGCTGTCGTCCTCGACCACTTTGAGCACGAAATCAACGACAAGCTTGGAGGTGTTGCTACATTGGAGGGAGAAATGCGTCCCGTCAAGACCCTCTTACTTGCGGGCTCTGACTTGATCGCTACCATGTCAGAACCTGGTGTTTGGTCACAAACGGATGTGGGTTTCCCTTCCCCTCATGTCGGATTTCGTAATAACGCCGCCACACTTTTCCCCCTCTAGTTGGATCACATTCTTGGCAAGTACGGGTGCTTCATCATTGAGCGTGCAGGATCCGACATGGACCAGGCGACGGATGGCCTGGCACGGTGGAGACACAACATCCACATGATCCCTCAGCTGATTCAGAATGACGTCTCGTCCACCAAAGTCCGTCTATTCTTGAGGAGAGGGCTGTCCGTGAGATATCTGTTGCCCTCTCCAGTGGTGACGTATATAGAACAGAATGGACTGTATGCCGAGGAGAACCCTACCCCCTCTCCCCGCCCATCGTCGTCGACAGCAAAGGGAGAGTAGAGAACATACTGTAGTTTTTATTCCGAATCTATGTGATTTTTTTTTTCGATGAGTTCCGATGAGTCGCGCGGCGGGGGTGTGTGGCCTGGGATGACCAACTATCGATTCCCTCAACTTGTCTCTTAACCTGTTCCATCAAACAGGCCACCAGACAAAAATCCGCCAAACATCTCGGATCGCCTTCGACGCGTCCGACGACGAGTTTGCCCTTTCTCTTTACGACTTTTATCAGGCTAAGTGAGTGTGCCAGCGGTCAGGGTGGACCTCTCATCTGATTCAGTTCCCCTTCGTCTCCGTCTCTCCCCTGCCCACCCCCCCTCCCTCCCCCTTCTTTTTCTCCCCCATCGATCCTCTCCCCCGCTTCTGCGAACCCTCGTGGCGCATATATCCAGCTCAAGCCCGCTCGACTATTCTACCCCTGCAGGCAGGTCCGTTGTCAAGACCCACCTACAAGAGCGAATAGATAATCCCGATTTTACATCGCACTACCGACCCGAAGAGTTTTACCCAACAACTCGTCAGTCCATTCCTCCCTCTCCTCTCCTATAAATACGACGTATAAACTCACACTTTTCACCTTTCTTTTCCTTCAGAATGAGCAGACCTTCAACGACATCTACGCCAAAGATTTCGACCCAGCTACCGCAAAAGTCAGCTTGGGCAAGAGGCCCTCCACAAACATCGACTTCACCTGCTGTAACTTCGACTTCGGCGTCCCCTACGAGATCTCAGTCGCCTGCTTTGCCTCCTCCACAAAATGCAACAAACTCTCCCATGCAAACTCATTCTAGACGGTCGAGTGCCCTTGGTCAGAAAGGTGTCGCCATAAGGGACGGGATTAACATTCCTTCTCGTGGTAACGTCGGCACTTCGAAACAAAGTACGTCTCGTTTCATTCAGGACCGAGTCGGTCCTCTGGCGCCCAAGCGGAGCCCATCCACCACGCCCGTGCGTACCTAGGATGACACGGGATACCAGTTCTGCAACGTCTCCTTTTTCTCCGAATGTCTAATATCTTGTTTCCCTCCAGATTCGGTGACTTTTGGGTCAATAGACGACAATTCCGCGACGATATCTTCATCTCCTGCCAATGTACCCCCCATAAAGGCTGAGGGTGTTAAATCGTTTGGATCCGTCCCAGCGGTGAACGGTGGCGGCAAACCATTGCCTTCTTTTGGGAATCAACAGGCCGGTCCGTCGTCCATGAAACAGTCGAGTTTGACCTCGAATCCTTCCCCTCCTACCATTATCTCTCCCACCGCTACAAGGCTTGTCGCTCCTTCATTATCTAAGTCGGAATCATCCACGTCGAAGCCTGATCCTCCCGCTCCTTCATCCACACCCACACCCAAGCCCACTAAGGTTGACATCCGCAAACTTTTCCAGAACCCCCCTTCCTCCCCTTCCGTCACCCCGCAAACGAATTCAGACCCTTCATCACCCGCTCTCTCCTCCCTTTCCACCTCCGCCTCTTCAACAACATCGTCCACTTCGAATACGACCACTCATTCGGGTCCCCCGCCTCCTTCTCAAAACCTCCAGAACAACGTTTCCACTTTCAACCCCAGAGCAGGCTTCCAGCAAACCCCGAGTAATGGTCCACCTACACAGGCACCCCGATCACCCGCATTTCCGCGGCAGACGAATCTAGCCAACGGGACAAGTGGGGGTGTTGGAGTGGGTAATAGACCACCGCCCACACCAAATACCCCCTCCACCTCTGGAATACAACCTGGGATGTCGAGTCCGAGAATGTCTGCCCCCCCTCATTCCACCCACCCTGGGCCGCCACCTCCTGCTGGCTTCCCTCCTCCCCCTACACATTACGGATACTATGTAAGTAGCGTGTTTTCTTTGATCGCGCCCAACGTGAGATTGACATTCACTTCGTTTCATCGCCAAGTATCCTCCTTATATCCCACAAGACCCGACGTACATGTACCCTCACCCCTGGATGTCACAAATTCCACCCCCTCAGCACCCTGGCCAGGGCACACCTGGACCGCACCCAACCCCTCTCCCCTTGTCCCCGCGAAATCCATCTAACCAACTCCATCCAGGAACACCGTCCCCCGTCCCACCCGGTCCCTTACCTCCGCCCTCTCCTTCGCACGTTCACTCACATCCGAGCCCGAACAATGTTTCTTCGCCCCCTCCAACGCCATCGACCACCACCGCACCCCCCGGCCCTGGTGGAGGAGGTGGGAGCAATACTAGTCGCTTGAATACCGGCGCGAGTACTTTCTTCCCCAAGAGGATCACAATCAAGAGCCAAGATGGGAGGGAAGTCGATCTTGGTGCTTACAGAAGGAAGGATGCGCCTGCCTCACCGGTTGTTGAAAATACCACTACGCCGATTCTCCAAACCCACCAGAAAAGGACATCCGTAATCAGGATGGAAACCGTCGAGGCACAGGCGAAGAGATTAGCAGAAGAGAAGGAGAAGGAAGAGAGAGTGAGGAAAGCTGAAGAAGAAAAGAGAGCTGCTGAGGAGGAGAAGAAACGGAAGGAGGAAGAGGACAGGAAGAAAGCCGAAGAGGAGAAGGAGCGCAAGAAAGAGGAGGCTGAGAGGAAGAAGAGGGAAGCGGAACAGGAGGCTGAGAGGGAGCGCATTCGGAAGGAAGACGAAGAAAAGGAGAGGATTAGGAAGGAGGAAGAGGCGAAGAAAGCCGCCGAGGAAGAGGAGAGGAAGCGCAAGGAGAAGGAGGAGGAAGACTCGAGGAAGGCCGCAGAAGCCGAGAAGCTGAGGTTGGCCAAGGAGGCTGAGGAGCGGAGGATGAAAGAAGAGGAGAAGAGGGTGACTGCCAAGTTGGCGGAGGAGCCGAAACCAGAAGAGGGTGAAATTATTGAGAGTCCTACTTCCGATGAGCCCCCCAAGGGAGTGGCGGGGATCTTCTCGAGGAAGGAGGGTCTCAAGATTGACACTTCTATCACAAAGACCCGCCCCGGTCCTCTCGACCTTTCCGGTGCAACGAAGAACGTGGTCCCTGCTCCTCCTTCTGCTTTGGCGACGGCAAGGATCATCGAAGATTTGGGCCACATCTCGTACCCTGAGGGAGTTACCAGCCCCAAACCGGAGCTGAATGTGAATTCAAAGAAGGGAAAGTTCAGGCAAGCTCTACTCTAATGGCTTCTCTTAATATCTGCTAACCCGTTTGACCAGATACGACCGAGATTTCCTTCTTCAGTTCATGGCGATATGCACCGAGAAACCAGACGTTCCCCTAGATGCCATCGGTCTCGAGGCTGTTGGTGACCAGCCACACTACCCACTGACTCGCGGTGGTTCAGGCCGCCACAGGACCAGTTCTACTGTCTTACCCACACCAATGTCTCGCCAGGCCTCAATGTCCGGTTTCAAGCCCAACCCTTCCGGCGGATTCACTATGGGCAACTTCTCTACGCCCACGAGCAAGATGACGAGCGAGGAGAGGTTTGCGATGTCACAACGTTCGACTTCCAGCACAGTTCCCGGCTCTGGCATGCCATTCGGCAGGCCAGGCCAGATGACCCGCACCAGCAGCCAGGGTGGCCCAGGCAGTGGTCGTACCAGAAGCAAACGAGGTGGTGACCGTAACGAGTCGAACAAGGTCCATGCCGCGAATGTTTTCAACAACCAAGCCTCTAAAGACCAGGGCGCTGGTCTTGAACCGGTTGCTCCGTTGGAGTTCTCTGCAAATAGATGGACGAGGAAGTCGCCAGCTGACGAAGAACAGAACGTTGAGAGGAAGGTCAGATCGCTCCTCAATAGGCTTACTATGGAGAAGTTCGACCCTATCTCCGATCAAATCATCGAGTGGGCGAACAAGTCCGAGGCGGAGAAAGACGGTCGGACGCTTATCCACGTCATCAGGCTCGTTTTCGAGAAGGCAACCGATGAGGCTGCGTGGTCGGAAATGTATGCGCGACTTTGCAGGAAGATGATGGAGAAGATCAGTCCCAACGTCCAGGACGATGGTATCCGAAACGCGGAGGGAAAGCCCATTACCGGTGGTCAGCTCTTCAGAAAGTACCTCTTGAACCGCTGCCAGGAAGACTTCGAGCGTGGTTGGGCCGCGAAGGACGCTGCTGCTTCTGCTGCTGCTGCGAAAGCGTCCGAGGATGCCGCCGTCAAGAAGGCAGCAGAAGCATCTGGTGAAGTTGAGCTCTACTCGGAGGAATACTACACCGCGCAGAAGGCCAAGCGGCAAGGTCTCGGTTTGATCCAGTTCATCGGTGAACTTTACAAGCTGCAGATGTTGACGGAGCGTATCATGCACGAATGTATCAAGAAACTTCTTGGAAACGTCGACAACCCTGAGGAGGAGGAAATCGAGAGCTTGTGTCGACTACTGGCGACCGTCGGGAAGTTGCTTGACAATCCCAAGGCTCGCGCCCATATGGATATCTACTTCACGAGGATGAAGGAGTTGGGAAAGAGCAACAATGTTGCGAATCGTATGCAGTTCATGTTACAGGTCTGTTTTACGGTCTACGTCAGACTGGTGGTTTCCTCATACTTTTTTTGTCTAGGATCTTATCGAACTACGCGAACGGAAGTGGATCCCAAGGAACCAAGTTGCGGCTCCAACTACGATTGCCCAGGTCCATGAGGAGGTAATTAATCCCACGCTCGTTGGAATCGAACCGATCCTAACTGTACCCAACCAGGCGGCCAAGCAGAGGGCTCAGGCCGAGAAGGAAGCAGCGAATCGTACCCTCAACATGTCCCGTGGCGGCTCTCGGCGTGGTGGAGATCGTGGTGGAGGTCCTCCTGGGGAGCAACAGGCTGACGGGTGGTCCGTTGCGGGTGGATCTACTCCCCGACCGCCACCCAAAGCTGGAGATCTTTCGAATTTCGGCAAGATTAACAAGTCTGGTCCTGTTGTCATGGGTCCTAGCAGCGTTTGGGCTGGCAAGAAGGATGCTGGGAAGCGCGATTCTACTCTTACCAGGGTCAACTCGAGTTCAAATATGTTCGGGTTGCTTGGCCGGGATGGGGAGGCTATGCCCGAGACTAGCTCGAAACCAAGCCGACCGTCAAGCAGGAGAACAAGCGTTGACCTTGGTGCGGGCGGTGTCCCTGAGCCCCAACGCAGGAAAATACAGCTTCTTCCACGGTCGAAACCTCTCGAGGAAGAGAACAAGGTCAATGGCGGTACCCCGGATCGTTCAGAGGACGAAGGTGGTGACGATGCACCTCAAACAATGTCCGAGGCTGGAGCAAACAAGAAAATATCCGAGGACATCAAGGAATTCTTTTCCGTTCGCAACATCGACGAGTCTGAAGAGTACTTCACGAAGCTTCCCTCGGAACATCACCACCGACTGGTCGACAAGATGGTTTCCAAGGCCATCGAGTCGAAGGAAGCCGACGGAAAGTTGGTTGCTGATGCATTTGCAAGAGCTGTCGAGAAGAATTTGTGCTCCGTCTCTGCTTTCGAGGAAGGATTCTTACCTATTGCCGAGCTTCTGGACGACATTGCCATTGACGCCCCCAAGGCCTTCCAGATTATGGTCACCATGATGAAGGGTGCTGGACTGGATAAGGATGAGGAACGGCGGACCAGGATAGCACAGAAGTCTATGGACAGCGATAGGCTGCTCGAGCTTCTTGCGTAGGCGTTCTTCCCCTCCTAAATCGTATCTTTTATTTGTTCTGTGTTGTGTTACTCCCTCTTGTTCTCCCCCTTTCGTCATAGACTTTTTTCTCTTTTATTTTTGCCCCTCCGTGCATTCGCCTTTCGTTTGTCGTTTATCGTTTATCGTCCACCATCCCGCCGCCGCGCGTATTTTTCGGGTATCTTTGAATTCTTTTTGTTCCGGTTATTTTCTTCTTAATACTCTACTAGTGCTCATCAATGTGTACGATGCCATTGCATTTTCTCTCATATATTGGGTGAGGAGTGAGTGACTGAAGGATATATAAGTGAGAAAAAGTTGGCTCTCATGACCCCTTGCTAAATTGGCCATCAGGGTGAGCGTCAGAAGAAAACACGTCAGAGTAGTAGTGTCATCGTACGTAGATCAAGTGAGGGGTTCCCTGCTGGTATTTCCTCACGAGATGACCGGAAGGGTGTGTGTGATATCCCCCATTGGAAACAGTAAAGCAAGGGGACACTGTGTGTGTGCCGTGACATTAAGCAAATCTTACGGGGCATCTCGAGATATCGGTATGCGTGTGGTCAAGTAAGTATGCCTAGGCGGACATATTCTCATCCGATGTGCAACAAAACTTCCCTACGGAGCGGGCGCAATTTCAACTAACACACGAACGAAGTTTTGAGTATAACACTTACTCTCGAGTCGGCACCACACCCCGTGATTCTTCGGGGGAAGGGCTGTGACCGGAGAGGAGGTTACAGATGGTTGAAAACCTCGATGGGTGGGTTGGTGAAGTGTTTGACTGTGAGTACGTCTTCCCTGCGCCTCCCGTGGGTCTGGCTTCCCCTCGCCGTTATTACGTATCCCTGCGTGAACGTGTTTGTTGATTGCATCCTTCGAAACTCTCGTGGAAAGGACGTGCGATGCGATTCCGAAACCGGTTAGCTGAGCACGCTATCCACCGTCCATCCTCTGAAGTGCGATAGGGGAAGGCTGGAATGGGAGTTTGTAGATGGATCCTTCGGTACGGCCTCGCCCAGGTTTGTCTGGGGTCGATTGGTTCCAGTTTGCGGAACGTGGACTGACATCCGATGAGTTAGATTGAGTAAGGTCGAAGAGTTTCTTCTGATACTGACGAGAAGTGTCGGAACCTGTATTCACACCGGGAGGACGAGCCTCGGACGGACTCTTCGCGGGGACCGCGTCATCTGTCATCCCAAGGACCGATCGAGTAGGATTCCCGCCCGGGTCTTGCAAACTGTGTCCTGTAGATGTTGTATCAACTCCTGGAGGATCACAACGACAACACAGACATAAGGGGACGCACGAGACGTTCCGCAGTTATCTCCTTGTGATTCGGAGTGATGTGTTCCGTCAGTATCAGCTTTGAAGTCATTTCCGGGGCCAACTCCTGCATTTCCGACGTTTTCTCTTGAGGAATCGCCCCTGCGCAGACTGTCGAGGAGGTCGGTATGAGACTTGCCAGTCCGATCGGGGAGCTGCTTTGAGTCAACCGGAACAGGATCGGTGGGTAACGGTGAATAAAGCTCAGATTCTTCTGTCCCCCGGCGTGATTGACCCTGAGCAGTGGGTCCACTCAACTTCCCTCCCCGTTCCTCGCTGTGAGAACTATTCTCGTGTTTCATCTGGGGGTGTGCCGCTGCTTGGGAGCTACCAGATATCTGCGTACTTCTGCTCCCACCTTGCCCCGCACTTTCGCCTTGGTTAGTTGAGGACGACGTCTCAGTACCTGGGCTCGGCTCCTGGTCCTGACCCGATAGAGGGGACTTGGGAGACCCTGTCTGTTTGACTACCCTTTGGCCCACGGGTCCTACCAGTGTTTGTGAACTGGTCAAGATCGTGGCCAGGTTCCTTTTAAAGGGTCGTTCGGGAGAGGCGTCACTTGAGGCAATTCAGGTAAATGGGGGACTGGCCACTGGATACAAGGGAAACTGACGAGCCGTGCAAGGTCTCTAACACCTCTGACATCTCTGGGCGCAAGTAACTGTCTTGATTCCAGCAACGTCCCATCAATACCCACAACTCGTTGGTAAGATGCGGGTGGTTCGGCCGCGCCGGTCGCTTCTTATCCAATATGGCCCATATCGTCGCAGTAGTAGGGGTAGGGTGGAATGGGACCTCGCCAGTGAAAGCCTGGGCTGTGGCGAAGAAGAGATCGACAACAAACCGAGCCGTGGTAGGTATCTACAACGCACCTCAACCATGACCATCGCGAAAGAGAAAACATCGGCTTCCTTGCTATGCGACCCCTGATCGTTCAAGATCTCTGGCGCAGTCCATCGTGCGGTGTGGGCATGCTCGCCTTGAGCGCTGCGTACTGAGTCCTGGTTTTGTGTTACCATGGCTAGGCCAAAGTCGGCGATCTTGGGGCAGCCTGAGTCATCCACGAGAATATTCGGCTGTCCAGGTATGGCATAATTGTGGGATGGGTTTCGAATTAATAATAATCACGTACCCCTTTGAGATCACCGTGGACAATGTGGCGGAAATGGAGGTAATGGAGGCCATGAGTGATACCGCATAGCTTGAAAGGGTGTAAGCGTAGTTTGATGATGCAAGAGGGGGAGGGACACCCACAAGAGCGAGTCGGTCTGTGTCTGGGTTGCCAATAATATAGACCTTCAGTTCCCCGCCGGGAATCCAAGTGGAAATGAGTTGGAGAGGTTCAAGAGTGATTCCCAGAAGGGGAACGATGTTTGGGTGTGTCAAGTGTCTCCACATGACAACCTCGCGGTGGAAGGTCTGCTGGTCAGGTCAAGGGTGCAAGTAAGGGAAGACGATTGCGTTGACAATGCACCTTGCCCGTCTGCGACTCTTGGCTGGCGTAAATCCGCAGCCTCTTGACGCAAACCCTCTTGTCGTTCAGTGACCCTTCGTAGATATCACCGGAACCTCCAGAGGCGACTGGGTATCTACTGAGGATCGAAAGAGAACCTTCGAGTATGTACCAGGGCGGCAGCTTCTCTCGAGTACCGCATATCCTTCCTAGTTCGCTTAGGCACTTCCTGAACGCAGGACCAGAAGGATCGAGGGAATCGAGAACCTAGGCCAGCTGAGTGGAGATGCAGGTATGGCGCAATGGAGAGACACACTTCGCCCAAATACTCGACGAGCCATACGATATCCTGGTCTTGAAGCTTTGGGATACAGCCTTTGAACTCTGTATTGTAGAGGAGGTTGGTGAGCTGATCGGGAAACTGGGGTGAATTCCTGTCGAGGTGGTCAAACTGTTGGAGGATTCCTGGAGGGGTCATGGAGGGCGAGTCTTGTTAGGGTAAAGGCAAATGGATTGCTCATGGTTTGTGGAAGGGCGTGTTATGTAGTTGGTCGTGGTCGAGCAACACGCGAACCGAGCGGAGACCGCACGTTTGTCTGAAATTACTGGGAATTACGGGAGTCAAGTTGAGGGAGCGAACCCCACCGTTTTCCACCACCACCAGCGGGTCTCCCCCCGTTCCACCAGTGTCCCGACGACCGAGAAAACGGTCATGCCTTCGCTGGACACTCCGGTAATCCCCAAGAGAAAAGGTTTCGGTGGTTTCTTGGGCGGGATCTACCAGCATCTCAACTTTTTTCGCATACACCTCCTCGTTTTGTGGGTTCAACATATTCTCCACTTGGTCTCTGATGCAAGGCTGATCTATTCTCCTTCTCAGCGCATTCGCACCTCTAATCTTCTCCGCCATATTATACGCTTCTAATGGCGCAAACTATGTATCCTACATCGATGCCCTCTTCATGTGCGTCAGTGCCACAACCGTCAACGGTCTCGCTACAATCGACTTGAGCCTGTTGACTCCTTGGCAACAAGTTATCCTCTTCATCCAAATGTTCCTGGGAAGCCCTGTGAGTTGAAATAACCCCACTCTTCCTTTTAATCTCGGTGCGATGCGTCCATGGGCCTATTTTTGATAGCCACCGATCGCATTTTCGACTAAAGTTTAAACCCTTATCAACTACCCCCGTCACTACATGAGGGAAATACGCCATTTACCAATCTGCCTCCCTTTTAGATCGTTGTTTCATGGGTTATGGTCCTCATACGCAGGTCTGATTATCACTCAATCCTATTTTTAGCCTCCTATCCTGACGCCGGTTCCAGGCACTTTCTTGCAAAGGAACTTCGCTTCCGTTTGACCGGGGGGGATGAGCGCATCAAACAAGTTCGCCAGGACATCCCTCAGCCCAACCCCCACGTGCGCAGAAGGTGGTGGAAAACCCCGTTATCTTCCCTTCTCCATCGAAGTACCACCTTCCACGACGAAAACGACAATGAAACCGATTCCTCCCATTCGTCCAAGGAGAAGCGCAAGAATCGACGGGTCCGACCGGACATGATCCGCAGGATAGACGACAGACCTAAGCTCATTAATCCCAGTGGTTGGATCAGCGAAGGTCGTATGCCGACCGCTCAGGAAGGCCTGGTGGAGTCTCGGTCAACCAGATCCAGGCCATCGCTTAGAGAGCCGGAACCCACCATCCCAACATTGGTCCAGTCTCCGGGGCCCTTCCATTCCCAACCATCCAGCCAGCAGCCAGATGTCTTGGAAGTCGAATCGGAATCAGAACTGGAAGATCTAAACCAAATCCCCCCTCGCGGGAGGAGGAATCGACGTGTTTCTGACCCGGGAGCATTCCAACACCGTAAGTTTTCTAGATGGAGGTGTCTTCTTCCCATTGACTCGTCCGCAGCCTCTCCACCGCAAACCCAAATACCTTTGTATCCGCCCCAACCTCGTAGCCCTTCTGTCACCCGGACTCAAACCGTAGAATTCGCTCCTTCTCCACAAGTGAGAGGTCGACACCAGACGAAACTGTCCGTAGATCGCAGTAACAAGCGACAACCTTCCATGGCAGAGAGCCGCATACAGCCAAGTATCAGCAATGCGGAGGGCCACGTGGAAATCGCAAGTAAGTCGTTGCGCGTGGCCTCGTGCAGGATGCGTTTGATTTGTCCATAAGGATCTGCAACCCTCACACAAGCTGGCACGACACACACACACACACACCGCCCATCTGTACCAAATATACGTCGTGGATTAGGCGGGTTTCCCATGCCCCATGAGATAATGTCTTCTCTTGTCCTCAAGTTCTTCCCCAATCTGGCTCAGAGGATCAAACGGACGATTACTATTCCCGTCACTCGAACACTCACATCACAGCATGTTGAAGCTGGACACCAAGCCGTGGGATCCCGACCAGTGAACTACATCTCATTTCATGCATTGGTTGGACGGAACTCTACATTCCATGATTTGACCCACGAACAGATCGAGGAACTCTGCGGCATCGAGTTCAAGGCTCTCAACTGTCTTGTATGGATTGTTCCATGTGTACGTTCCCATGCACCACCCAGCTCCCCATTGACACTTATTATCTCCTGTCTCGTAGTACTACTTAGTCCTCCAGGCCATCGCATTCATTATCATTGCACCATATATGTCTCTTCCGAAGTGGCAACCAGCTTTCCATCCCCCCAATCTGCATTCCAATCTCTCACCTGTGTGGTACGTGCCTTAAACCAGCTCGAACAACCATGCCCAATCCTTCTCTCCAGGTTTTCATTATTCCAGGTCATTTCCGCGTACACGAACACAGGGATGTCATTGGTAGACCAATCCATGAACCCCTTCCAACAAGCTTACCCTGTGATCGTGGTTCTGGTTTTTCTGATCATTGCTGGGAACACGGCATTTGTGAGTCTTCTTATCCATGCTCCCGCCACGTCCTAACCCGTTTCCCCCAGCCTGTATTGTAAGTACCCGGCTTCCTCGAGTCTCGCTCACTGTTCTAAATCACGATCCCTGTGCCAGTTTACGCTTTACCATGTGAGTTTCTCGTCGAGATGCATCCGTGAGAATATTGCTCATCCGCTCAAAAGATGGTTACTCCTGAAGCTCGTACCAACCCGCTTCGGGTTGAAGGAACCTCTGACGTTCCTACTCGACCACCCTCGTCGGTGCTTCGTGTACCTTTTCCCGTCACATCAAACATGGTTCCTTCTCTCCGTAGTTGTGGGTCTCGTGTGAGTGCTCATTGCCTGCTTGGAATGCGTTGCATCTCACACAACACCCAGCCTCACTGATTGGTTCTTCTTCCTAGTCTTGGACATCGGCAACGATGCGATCGAAGTGATTCCTCTGAACCAAAGGGTATTAATAGGGCTTTTGCAAGCGGCCGCTGTGAGGGCTGCCGGTTTCGCTGCCGTTTCGTTGGCTGCCCTTGCTCCAGGAGTCAAGTGAGTCAGTGCCTGGGGATAGCCGATTTCCCTCTTACATGCCTTACAATTAAGGGTGCTCTACGTGGTTATGATGTATGTCAGCGTCTGTGAGTGATCTCCCCCCGGGATGAGGCCGTTTGGTTCAATTTCCTACAGACCCGATCGCCATGAGTGTCCGCTCGACGAACGTGTACGAGGAGAATTCTTTGGGTGTATTCGAGGAAGAGGATGAATCGGTGGATGAGAATTTCACACCCGTTGGATCGACTGCAACGGTGTGGAGCCGATACTTAGCTTTGCACATGCGAAGACAGCTGTCATATGGTACGTATTCCTCAACCTGGAAACCTCAGATTATAACCGCGCTTTAGATATGTGGTGGCTGGCGCTGGCCTTGTTTGTCCTGTGCATTATCGAAGTGAGCATCTCAATTACGGACTCCTCAAACCCGCAACGCTAAAACGACCATTAGCGCCCTGGTTTAACCAACCCTGCGAACACTAGCTGGTTCAATATCTTCGCCATCCGTGAGTGTTTCTCTAGATGTTGCAGCGACCATCGATAACCCTTTCACAGTCTTCGAGCTGGTCTCTGCGTATGGGACTGTCGGACTGAGTCTCGGTTTACCAACAGTTAGTATTCTCCATACCGTGAATTGTTGGGCGTTCTGACGGGTACTTACAGGCAAATTATTCGCTATCTGGGGTCTTCCACCCACTGTCCAAACTAATAATTTGCCTGATGATGCTTAGAGGACGTCATCGCGGCCTCCCTGTCGCCATAGATCGCGCGGTCATGCTCCCAGAGCTCCAGCTCGATGACCAGATGAGTTTACAGAGGAGGATGAGTCTCAGTGCGAACCCTACCTCGGTCGACTGGACGCCCCACGGTGGAGATGGCACGTCCCTAAGGTGGGCTCCGACCGTCCAAGCCTCGAGCGTTCGAGAGGGTTTCTAACGCTATTGGAGCGAGCGCAAACATTTCTGGTGCTCTTCATACCCAATCTCCGCGCTGTACATGATACTATCATGCATATATGTTCCGTGTTGTTGTGCTTTGTTCCCTTCATTGGCTCTCGCCGTTCTACCCAAATACGCCGTACTGTGGTATACCAAACCAACCATATCCCTACATTTTGCCAGCTGTTGGGAGGTATATAACGGAAGCATGAATATAAACATTGTGAGAGGAAAGGAGAATGTCGGGCGTTTAGCTCAGTTGGTAGAGCGCACGCTTTGCACTTTGATATTTAATCGAAAGCATGCGTGAGGTCAGGATTTCGAGCATCCTATCGTCCAACTCTTTTTTTTCCCATTTACTCACGTCACAGTGAAATAAATTCCGGTTCTAAATCGGCGTTAATGGGTTTTCTGTTGGCGCCACCTTTCTTTCCCAGACACGACCATGGCCAAATTGTTCGACTGTCCACCAGAGGTCCTCGTCCACACCTTCGCAAACCTACCTTTGAGCTCGTTGCGCGCCCTGCTTGCGACGTCCAGAGCGTTGAACAATCTCATTTCTACATCTGCTCTTCTCCAGTATATCCTCCATTTGCAGTCCTCTGCCCACTCCCTTTATCCATCCGGGTCCTCCGTTTCCCTCATAGATCAATTAAAGGTCTTGGTAGATGCCGAGGAAAGGTGGAAAGATTGGGACTATAACAGTTTCAGCCGTCTTGAAGTCCAACACCAGCCCAGCGGCATATATGATCTCACTTCTGGGATCTTCATCCTCGGGGAAAGTTCCCCTCACGCAAGGCTCACTCAAGCACTGCATTGGGTGGATTTGAGGCTCGGAAAAGATCTTGTTTGGCATCGGTTTGACTTGCGAACCACAATCGTCGATCTCGGCCTGAATGTGCTGGAATGGGACCTTATCGCGGTTGTTTCCGTGTACGTTGACGTTTCCTTCTGTCACGATATGTGTGGCGTGCTGAAAGGAAGTTACAGGCGGAGAGTAAACCCATTGTTTTTCCAACTCGATCTGAACCTCCTGCAACTCTCAAAGTCCAAGGATTCCGTGGTCACCCACCATCCGAAGGCAAAGAAGCCTATAATCCCCATCATGCAGTACCCGTTCCGAGACGGACAAACTAGTATCGCGATCGAGATCGTAGGACCTTACCTCGCCCTTTTGGTCATCTTCCCAGCGAACCGCGGTTCACCGGACAGGCTGTGGGTCTTCGAGTGGCAGACCGGGGATGTGAAATTCGTAAGTCAGAAAACGATGTGTACTGCCCCGTCGGTTTATCCAACTCAGTTCTTGACATACAGGCACGCTCGTCACGATGGATGACGTACAACTCGCTCGCATTCCTGAACGAAGACACCCTCATCCTACCCAACATCCGAGATAATGCCGTCGAACTATGCTCTTTCACACAAAAACCCGCCTGGACTCCAGCTCCAGTCTCACTCCCCGGAGATAGCGGTATTGTGATGCTGGAGACGTCGACCGATTGTCTGCTTCCCACGAACAAAACGCTGAAACTACCCGCCACCCGTGAAGGGATGTCCATACTTCGGATGGCGTGTAGAGGCGAACCGAATCCGTTCGCTAGCGGTTCTATACCACAGCAAGTCGAAAATGGACCGTTTTTTCGGCCTGTTCCCGAGTCATCCATCGTGATTTTCAATCTCCTTGTTGGCAACGTATCCCATAGGTCGATCTCGTTCGTCGTTAACAGAGAGTCTCTCCTCCGCCTCCTTGAGGGCGACGACCTAGTCGGAGACGACGACTTAGACGGGGGCGACGAACCGACTCCGGCTGAACTGGAAGAAAATCCGTTTTTGACAAGCCCTAGTTACGCAGTCACGGACAACCGTATCGTTCCTTGGAGTAGGTGGGGGACACGCGCTGTTCGGTGGTTTATGACAGATGATATCCCGACGAGGTGGATTACCACGAGCTGTGGGTATCGTTGGGCAACGATCGCAGAGGAGCTTCCGAGTTCGATTTACATCCGAGATTTCAATCCGTGGCGCATCAAGCAGGCCAAGGCGAAACTTGGGGATAGGAAAACGTACGAGACCAAACGGACAATCGTGACGGTTGCGCGCCCTGGATCGCCTACTTTGGAAGAACAGTCGATCTTTGAGGATCCTGTGTCCTCTGACCTCGAGTATCTCGAGGTCAAGACAAAGAAAAAATATCATTATTCAAGCGTTTTCGTGGATGAAAATTGGATACTGGGCATTGTTGTGGGTATCTGTGTTATCCGCGAGCTAACAGCGGCTGAGAAAATCCTGCAGCTTGATGTACATTGGCAAGATATCATGGCGGTTGATATTTATTCCTTATGTGAAGGTACCGGTGCCCAGTCCGCCGGTCCGACGCGGTGAGTTTGTCATGGCATGGGCAATACCTGAAAGTAAGTATCACTTCACCAACACAGAGCGTTGTTACCGTAGCAAACGAGCAAATCTCATCATGTAGAGTGTGTAATTATGATATCTCTTCTTGGACTTCTACTTGACCAACTGTGCTGTTTACTGTACCTTTCCTCCGACCCTTGAAAAAGACTTCCACCTGTTACGGAGATCGCTCCGTGATGATATCATCAGATGGTGAAATGTTCCGGTCTGACGCGTCATCCATAAATACCTACACCAATTCTACATGGTCCTGGAAGAGGAGGGGTTCGATCACACGATACTGTGTCAGGGATATCTGACCCTTCCGCATTTCCATCTTCGTACCACTACGGAGGAAGCAACGGAGATCACATGAATATACCCGGAGGGGGTTAATCGAATAAAACTCACTCTGGGAGGTATATTGGTGGACAATCCTTCCGAGCGAGTACGAAAACGGGCTTCGTTGTATCTGGTGAGGTGACTGAGGTGGGGGTCAGGGACTGGTCGGTAGAATACGTGAGGATGGACAGACTCGTTGATGGTATGAACGTGATTTCATCGTCCAGGGACTGTTGGTCCTCAGGCAGTGCCTTCAATACCGATTCTCCAAAATGAGTAGTTAGCAGGTTGGCGTAGCTGTGTAGCTGTCAGCATGTGTGTGCGCTGAGGTAAGGCGTTATGTATTTCACCTACCTCTGAGCGTGCTTAAGTTCAGTTTCAGATAACCTCCCGCATCGCGAAGAATCCGACAAGATCCATCGCGCGTAGTCCTCTATCTATGAAAAATCGGTTATCGACCTCTCGTACAGAACCGGTGGCCGTGGGATACCTTGGAGAGCCTGGTTCGAACGTAAGATCTAACCACGAATTTTACCCGCTCGATCTCCGTTTGGGCAAGCATGATACGGAAATGTTCATCTTCCGAAGCATCCGGATCCGTTCGTAAAAGGTTGACGGTAGATGACTGTCCGCTTGTACGAGAAGGGGTCAGCATCCTCGATGTGCAACGGACTAATGGTTGAGAGACGACGCACCTGTTTGTGAATGTGATCCAAGATACCGGCAAGGAGTTCTGCTTGAATGGGCAGTATATCTGGGGCGTGTCGCTCGTTCATCCAATATCGGATGAGTTTCTGGAGAGGTAACTCTTGGGCATCATCAAGATCTGCGAACGCGAAATCTTCTCGAGGTGGTGGAGACGGCGAAGCGTTCCTTGCTCTATTTACAAAGTCCGTCTGGTTCAAGGAAGGAGATGTGTCCATGTCCCAGTCCGTGTCGAGACTGGACCCCATGATGTTTGTTTTTTGTCGGAAGGTTTGGGCGATTGCGGCCACTTGGGAAAGTCGATCGCAGACGATCACCGTGGCACAAGAGCCACCTCTGGGCTCACTCACCGTGTCCTTGTTCATCGACTATCGACTATCAAATTATGAAGAACAGGAACAAGCAAACAAAGTTTCCGGTGGTATGTCCGTCTGAACCGCACCGCAGAGTCCACAGTTGATCATTTCTATTCAAGGCGCGTATCAAACGGATAATGCAGAAGGATGAAGAAGTAGGCAAAGTTGCTCAAGCCACCCCGGTCGTCATCTGTTGCGTAGAGTCCCCACTGGAATCGCCCGAGTCGCTCTCTCTTACTGAACCTTCGACAGCCAAAGCGTTGGAGATGTTCCTCGCGATGTTGGTGGATGAGTCGAACAAGGTCACGGCTGCGAGGGGATCCAAGAAGGTGGAGGCATATCATCTGTGAGTTATTTGGCCACGACGTGGTTTCGGGCGCGTTTTGACGCGATTTTTGGATTTCCCAACAAGGAAACATGCGGTTGAGACGGTGGAAATTCTCGATTTCTTGAAGGAGATTGTTGAACCTGTGCCTGACCCTTCCGCTGGTGGCACGATCAATCTCGAGGCGGAGGATAATAACGGGGGTGGCGAGCAGAAGAAGAGACGGGCACCGAAGGGAAAGAAGCCTGCTGCGGGGGAGGAAGAAGAAGGGAGTGCTCCGGCTCCTAAACGAAGGAGAAGGAAAAAGAAGGAAGAGGAAGCGGAGGACGCTGTAATGGGAGGGACTGGCGGTGCTGAGGAAGACGAAGAGTGAAGATACAGACATATTGTACAATCAAAGGTTTAATGCCTCCCACTACCACCGTCGACGACACCAACAACCTCGGCGAGGGCGATAGTTACCTCGTTCTCAATTTGCTGCCCGAGGATGAAAACTGGATGGAGAAGCTGAAGCAAGAGGTTCAATTCAGGGTCATGCTACACAGAGGTGTTGTGGATATTTTCGTTTTTTTTTTGTCACGATGCTCATTTTTATTGGGTCTGTAGGGGGAGAGGTTCCCCGGCTGGTCGCAGTACAGGGGGAGATTAACAAAGATGGAAGGTTATCATGTCTTCGCTCTATCTGGCGGAAAACCCCTATATCTGACTCGTCCATGTGCTGCTACCCAACAGTTATCCAATCTATAGGCATCCAGCCGACGCCTCTCCTCCTCTTCTCCAGTTCTCCCCGACGGTGTCCAGGATCCGTGCCGCGGTCGAGGCGCACTTGAATCACCAAGTCAACCACGTCCTCATACAACACTACCGCTCTGGAAAGGACTACATCTCAGAACACTCCGATAAGACCATCGACGTCGCCGCAGGTTCCAAGATCGTGAACGTCAGTATCGGAGCGACCAGAAGCATGACCCTCCGAACCAAGAAGGACGCACCATCAGCTACAGGAGAGTCGGAAGAAGGCAATTCTCGAAAGCACCAAAAGTTCCGCCTGCCAGATAGGTCCATGTTCGTCATGGGCTTGGAGACGAACGCAAAGTGGCTGCATTCCGTCAGACACGACAACCGTCCATTCCATACCAAGTCCGAGGAGGAGAGGTACATGAATGGCGAGAGGATTAGCCTCACGTTCAGGAAAATTGGCACATTCCTCAGCGCAGACGGAACAAAGATTTGGGGCCAAGGAGCGGTCGCGAGGTCTGCGGAAGGCGCTCGCGAAGTGGTGACGGATCAAGAGGAGGTCGAGAAGCTAATCGACTGGTTTGGTAGAGAGAATCACCAGTCCGATTTTGACTGGCAAGGAGTATATGGTCAAGGTTCGGACGTGGTAAACTTTACGCAGCTGTGAAGGAGTACAAGAGACATTATTTCGGAACACTATATACACAAACAACAGCCGAAATCCTTCCAAGGAAACTAAGGAAACAAAGAAACGGTTTATTGGTAAAGCTACAAAAATGCGACGGCGGGATGGAAAGTCCTTGAGGGTGCGCGTGAATGACTGCGTGGGTGACAAGACGGATAAATAAAGGATAAACAGGTGGTCGTCTCTGGTGTCGTCAAAAGAGAGAAGCCAGAGTCTTGGTTCGAAGCAGGCCCTGACGTCGTGCATGCTTCATCAAAGGCTGGAGCTTTGGGGGGTCTGCGGCCATCTGAGCCAAGCGCGCCTCCTCCTGCTTTGCACGCTTCCGGCGGTGTTCGTTCTCGTCTTCCTCAGTGTAGCCGACCGACGAAAAGATCGACGACTCAGGGATATCCTGGGGCGCTGGGTAGTAGCGGGCCATCCAGTAGTCCCGTCGATCAAGGGGAGATGGTTGTTGGAGGCCCTTTGGCACCTTCCAAGGGTATTTGGCGCGTGGGCTGTTATCGTACACCTCCAACGCGTCGTTGTCGAATTTGGAAAAGTTCTTTTCCCGTTCTTCTACCGTGATCCACCCTAGGTCTAACAGTCTCCTTAGAACTTTGCCATGTCCACCGGTGGGACTGATCGCGAGTCCTCGAGTGTCGAATGGATAGAGGTGTCGCTTTCGCAGATAAGCATCGTAGTTGGCGAGGTCGAGGACCGCGTAGCGATAAACTTCGGCGACGGGGGGATTGGTAGGCTCGAAGACATAATCGCGAACCTTTACACCTTCCTGCTGAGCCCTTTCGGTTTTGACCGATTGTTCCTCGTCAACGACTAAAGTCGGGACGGGTGAAGGTTCGCGGGGATAGTGGGGTGGTTCTGGTTTCTTTTGCATCTCAGAGAGTTTGCGTTTGCGGGCTGTGGGAGGAGGTTGCTGGGGGGTGGACGTTCGGGGGATGGTGGTCGTGGTGCAGGTTGGTGTAGGAGCTAAATGAGGAAAACGACTTATTAATTCTCGAAGCGAACAAAGAGCACGGAGTTGAAAGCACGAACTAGATGCGGATGACGCCATGGATTGAGATCCGATTGTCTTTGACAGCCAAGAGGAGAAGTAGGACATGGTGGATTGGACAACGGGAGACCTTGAAAATGGGGTGGTGAGGAGGGATAGTGGTGGGGGAGGATGAAGGGGGAGGAACGTCTGGCACGGCGATTTATAGTGAGACTCTGTGGCCCAAAGAATCAAAGTTCCGTGGGAATACCACCCGCAGCAGAGGGAAACAAAGAATGACACGGCTTGACTTTTCGAGTCTCTGCGGATGCAAATATCTCGTGTTTCTCCTGTGTTCTGACTTTAGATCGTCCCAGTAGATGCGTCGATGTCGGGGTCGGGCAGAGAGTCGGTCGTTGCTGCGTCGGGAGTCGGTGGAAGAGGGAAGGTTAAGAGTCGGGTCATTATTCCTTTTTAGGAAAACAAAGTCATCGCATCACGTGACCTTGATTTATTCTTGACCCTTGGCACGAGGTGCTACTACACAACAAACGGACGGTTGACGATGGCTTCGACTCTGCTCGTGGACCGACATGTGGCTTACATCCAGTCTCTGGGAGATGTCCGTCTGCCATAAGTAAATCTTGATTTCTTGACTTATTTTTGACCGGGGAGAGAACAGAACAAAGACGATCTTGTCTATCATATGACTGCTCATCTGCGCCTGAATGCAGTCTACTGGGGTCTCACCGCCCTGTGCGTCATGAACAAGAAAGATGCCCTCGATAGAGATGAAACGATTGACTTCGTTATGAGCTGTTGGGACGAGGACGCAGGTTACACTTTTATGTCTCCTTGACTTCGTCTGCCCCTCGTTGACCCACTGCTCCCAGGCGCATTCGGAAGTCACCCCGACCACGATGTCCACCTACACTCAACCTTGAGCGCCATCCAAATCCTGATCATCCATGACGCATTAGACAGGTTAAACGTCCCCCGAGTCCTCGCCTGTGAGTGTCTGAGCTTCCGCAGGCCGACCTACATTGTGATCTATTTGCCTAGTTATCTTATCTCTCCAACAACCTTCGGGCGTTTTTGCTGGGGATAAGTTCGGAGAGACGGACACGAGGTTTCTGTTTTGTGGGGTGGCCGCCTTGTCGTTGCTCGGTCACCTGGACAAGCTCGATGTGGAACGAACGGTTTCTTATATCCGTCAGTGTAAAAATTTCGACGGGGGATATGGCAGCTGCATCGGCGCTGAGAGTCATGCTGCCCAAGGTAAGTACCCCTCGTGTTCCATCTCGGATCTCACTCCTGATACCGACAACTCCACAGTGTTTGTGTGCGTTGGAGCGTTGGCCATTTTGGATCGACTGGACGAGGTTGACCGCCAAACTCTCTGCTGGTGGCTGGCTGAGAGACAGCTCGCCAACGGGGGTCTGAATGGACGACCGGAGAAGAAGGAAGATGTTGGTTCGCGCTCCCTTCTCAAAACTTCTGATCGCTAGATGGCTTGCAGGTTTGCTATAGCTTCTGGGTTCTCTCAGCCTTATCCATCCTCAACAAGATCAGCTGGATCGATTCGGAAAAGCTTTCCGAGTTTATTCTCTCAGCTCAGGTTCGTCCTTCTCAGGTGAACTGCACTCTTTGAAGAGATTTGCCCCATGACCAATAGGATCCCGAAAACGGAGGCATATCTGATCGCCCTAACAACATGGCTGATGTTTTTCACACTCTGTTCGGGGTAGCAGGTCAGTTGGTCTAACGCCTCAGGAAGATGTAGACTTGTGACGTTCTTTTCTAGGGTTATCGCTCCTTGGCTATCCTGGACTTGATGATTTAGACCCTGTGTATTGTATGCCCAAGTCCGTGATCGAGAAGATGGGATTGAAGAAGGGATGGGTTGCATTGGAGAGGCGGAAAGCTCCGTAGTGCACCTTGTCTCGACGTTGGTTGGTTGGAGTCGAAAAAAAAAACATTTTCATCACCATCAAACGTTCACGAACAGTGGATTTAATACCCCAGCCGAATTTTTATACCGGGGCGCCAAAACGGACGGGATCAGAGAATGGGGACCTCTGAATGCTGCCTTGGCCTTGGGCCATGTGATGTTCAGGGTAATATATCGGTGAGACTGACGGAAATAGGGGCAACTATGTAGTAAACCGTCGCGCAGAAAACGGACAATGGATGTCACCGAGAAAATCTTCAGGTTCGGAAGCCTCGTTCCTCCAGGTAGTCCTTATGTTCAGCGACATGACCACTGATTTCCCTGTCCACGGTCATTCTCCAGATGGGCAATGCAATCTGTGGGGTTTTTATCGTTAGGTTAAGAAGTTGAAGATTCGTTTGCTTGGCTTACACATCCAAAGATATTCATGGCCCAATCTTTAAGGAAGAATCGGCCCGGGGAGGCCCCTTTTGTTGAGGCACGGAACACTGCGGTGATCCAGTCACCAGTTATGTGACTGTGGTTATTTGTGACCCCTGGGTTATGTCAGTGTTGAATTCAATGATGATCAGAAAAATGGGGATGCCAGACGGACCCGTGAGCATGGATTGGGCGGCTTGCTCAGCCGTCAACCCTGCATCAGATTCTTCTAGCTTGAGAGTGATCCTAGGTTTCGTCTTGTTCTCCTCCTCGTATCCTGGTGTGTACATGGTACATGGGAAGAAAATATGTACGCCTATGCTGTAGAGCTGGAGTTCGAAGCGGAGGGTGTCGGCGAGACCACGAAGAGCGTGCTTTGCGGGGGAGTAGGAGCCATAGCCAATCAAGGACATGTACCCGAGTGTCGATGAGACGAAGCAAATCTTGCCCTTTTTACGTGTCCTAGCCATCTCTTTACTCGCGGCCTGTCTTGCGATCATCAGGTTTGCCTGCCTAGAAACACGAGGACACTCACCCACGCGGTCCAAGCTTGCACCCAGTATCCCATGTCCATTCCCTGGAGGAGCTCCTCCTCGGACATTTCAACGAAGAACTTGGGTTTGGAGCCCCCTGCGCAAAGGAACACAGCATCCGGAGTTTCTCCGTTGTGGCCAGTAATCACCGCCTGAAGAGCCTCCTGGGATTCCTTTGCAGAAGTCAGGGAGTAAGAGTAATAGGCGAACTTTTGGTCATCAGATTGACGAGCGCTCTGGAGAGGTTTGGTGAACGACTGTCGGCCATTATTGAATGCATAACAACGCACCTTTATCCTCTCGATTGCAGCCTTGAGGTTTTTTTCATTGCGTGCAACGATTGACACGTCCGCTCCCTGTTGTGCGAGGAGGATTGAAAGTGCCAAGCCAAGCCCGGTGCTGCCACCGGTGACATAGCAGTGCTGAAGAAGATCGGTTTGTCCTTCTAGCCACCATCTCGAATTCCCGTGGGACAGCTTACCTTGCCCTTTGGATCCCATGCTCGTTTCCCGAAGCAAGACATTATGGTGGAGCGATGAGAACTCGCAGGCGGTCTCCCCCCCCGGACGTCCCTGTCGTATTTGCATCTGTTTTGCCGGCTGAATTGGGTTCCATAAACTGATCGGGAATTCGTTCCAGAGCCGCGCGCCATTCTCCGTCACAAGGTGTGGTGCTGCCGAGGTGGTATTCACTCTACTGCATTGTGATGTTTATTTCAGTCGCTGGCGGCTCGCTTGTGGACTGCTTCCCAGAGTAAGGAACTCAGATCATGCGAAACCTACGCTCCGGGTCGACCCCTGACAGGCCGCGAGGGTTTTACACGTTTCTTTATATTATTCCTGATGCACGGCTTCAACGCGCTTCGCGTACCCTCCTCCACATCGGACCCCGTCCATCACTTGGATGACTGACCTCAATGTCGAAGAGGCTATCGTGGTCCTCACTCGTCTCCAACGTGTCCGGGTGAGTCAGTCGTGCGAACGAGGCCTGCCCGACTCCCCCCAATGCTAAACCAAATTTCATCTTGGATCTCATATAGTACATTCACGGTGTGATTTCCTGACGTCTCGCTTTTCCTGGTCAAGCTAAATATCCACCTAGCTGCCAGCCTGGTGCTTCTTGTGAGCGAGTCGTCGTCCGCTGGTGGACTTTACCCTTGACCCCGTTACGTTGAAGGTTGCCGATTGGGCTTTCGTTTTTTTCGATGAGGTCGGTCAAGTTCAAACCGTCCCTGAGTGCCATCAAACTTACATACTTTCAGGTAAAGTATATCTGGAGGAGCAAGTGGAGTCTCATCAAGGTCCTCTACGTCCTCTCGAGGTTCGGCCCATATGTCGATACCCCTTTGAGTGTTACTAGTATGTCTGCAACTCAACGACCTCTGCCGCTGGCCCTGACCTCTGCTAGTGTACATTGGTCCCGACATCTCATTTGGGGTATGCTGTACCGAATTTCCACCCCTCCGATGCGGTAATAATATATTGCTTTCAGGTGTGCGAGAAGATGTACAAGGTTGCTAGTGGCAAGGCTCTCCATCCAAACGACTACCCCTCCATTTAACGTCCTGATATAGTTTCGACATTTTTTGGGATATTCGTCTCAGAAGGTCATTGGCATCCCCCGCGATCCACTATACTCCCACGTTGACCTTCGTTTTTCCCCAAGATAGCCATACTAATCCTCCGAACGACCGCCATCTACGGAAAATCCCACAGAATCTTGTACCCGCTCCTCGGCCTCTACGCTGTGAGTTATCCTTCCCCTTGGGTGCATCTTCCTCAGACCTAACAAAAATCACAGTCTATCGCAGTTGCGGGCTCGATCATTCTTTATCTCTTTCTCAACTCGATAGTTTGTGTGTCGCGGATATATCCCCACCCGAAAAACTTTGGCTCACGATATTACACAGACGGACCTCCTCCTGTACCTGGCCTTCCAGGATGTTATCTCGCTGATGGCAGCACGATAATTTTTTACGATTTCTTAATGTTACTTCTTTTTGAGCTCGGTAAGTTTCTCACACTCTAGAACCCAGGATTTACCATGCAAACCGCTTTCTGAAAGTTGTCGTCATTTTGACACTATGGAAATGTTTTCACACTTGTGAGTGAGATGCGCATCTCGTTCGAAACTGTTAGGAAAAGACGTGCCACGCTCTAGTTCGGGCGAGTGCCCCGGTGGTGCGAACATTATATCGAGACAGTGAGGTTTTCCGCCGATGTCGAGAACCCGCCCTGCTGACTTGCCATTGCTAGGTATTATCTTCTTCATAGTTTTATTTGGTGGGAGAGGAGGTTTATCGTCGCCCAAGCAAGCATTGAAGATTTTACAGGACTTTCACTGGGAAACCTTCTCGTATTGGCGACTGCTCCGGTATTTATGATAACTCAGAGAACCCGTCGTTACCCAGGACTCACAATGATCCTCGTAGCCGGAATACCTCGATTTACTCGACACGTGAGTTCTACCTATGATTTATCCGTCGGACATTCCTCTAAGTTATTCCCAAAGAATCACCCGGGTTTTTCACAGCCTGATCTGCTGTCGGATCCTTTTGAATATCCGAGGCGCATCCGCGCATTCCGGCAACGTTCAAGGCTCAGATGAGACATCACGAGTGTCCCGCTTTCAAGGAGTGATTACTCACTGGTCAACGCGATCGCGCCAAATGATATTTTGGAGGAAAAAAGTCGACACGAACACAACGGAAGATATTTCCCTGCAGACGTTTAGGTCTTCGCAGCAGTCGAGAGGTGCGGTAGCCTAGTCGTATATTTAAAGTTGTCACATTGCACCAGACCTTGAGCGTGGATCTGTTCGTCTGCTCATTGCATACCGTAGTAGGCGTGTTCACTATCGTGTCGACTTGGAGGACACGTAGGGGGGTAACAAGCAATGCTCGCAACACGGATGCGGATAGTCTATTGTTTCCACGGAACCCCTTGACGCTTTGTTTGTCTACCGTCTTGGTAACCCGCTACTGGAATTGCTCGCATAGCGATCATAAAATGCGATGAACATAAACGCCGTGCAAACGCGCAAGGGAGAACTGTCCCCCAAGCCGTGCGCTAAGGCCCTGGTCAGTTCCGCCGGTTTCAAAACCGCCGCCTGCCAAATTGAAACCCTGCGGATTTTGAGATCCGCACCGGCAAGTTCCAGTAACTGGTGGACTGGTCAGTTCCGTGGAAACCCTCTCGGCGGTTTCGGTGTTTGTCACATTTGCGCAGTAGCACTTAGCAAAATACTCGTAAAATTATCTACCTAGCTGTCCCTCACGCCAGAACCCCAACTTGTCACGGTAACTGTACAAAATCCAACCAAGCCCTGGAAAATAAAAATGTACGATGGTCGCAGGAGGATAATGCAGTCACCATTGGTTTACTAAGGAGCCATCAGCTGAAAGGTCCTCAATCGATAGTGGATGGAAGAACATCGTCCGGATTGCATGCGATATGACTCTACGCGATAGCGAGAAACAGAGCGGGGGTGACCCCAGTACTGCGAACGGATGTAAGGGACACCGGCTCTCGGGCGGGTCGGGCGTGTTTATCATTCCATGACATTCGCAGTCTCTAGATTGACATCCACTACGAGTTCTGCGCACTTGCTGCAGGGAGGCACGCAACCGGGGAATATGCGTATCGAGTGTCAGTGTCACTTGTGAGTTATAGAGAACCCAATGGTTCAACGTTCAACGTTCGACCTCAACCGGAGACCTTCGAGATGTGTGTAACAACATCAACACTCACGCGCACAGTTGACTAACACTACAAGTCAGGTAAGCTAGGATTCTCAACGCCTCGCTGTATGTTCGACTCGCATCACACAAGCCATTGGAACCGACTCCGTCTCATCCTAGGGCTCCCATTGCAAATGGGCCGCATCCTCATCGCCGTCACCCCTTCCATTGTCGAAGCGATCGCGAAAGCTGTCTTACATAACGTGAATCCATGAGCACAGCTGCTTCCCTTTGACGGCGTAAACCGTCGGTCTCTGAAACAGCCCTATATTTTCTTGATAGTTATTGCCTTTAGCACGGCAGTGGGGTTGGAGAGAATGATATATTTATTTTTCTCGTTAAGCTCGAATGATTAAGTACTAGGCTACGGGTTTGTGACGTGGGTGTGACGGGCGGGTAGAAACCGTTGGGAAACCGGCAGGCGGTTTTCGGACCTTGCCGGAGGGCAAACCATCCCCGCAGGTTTTGAAACCGGCGGAACTGACCAGGGCCTAAGATTTTTCCAGTGAGTACCGGAAGATTTGGTGCCGGCAAGCGGATGTCTCTACCCACAACCCCTAGGGTCCTATTACTCGCCAGGTTATCGCATCAAGCGGTCCCGTTTGCCGGGTTGATCGATCTTAGATATGACCGCCGATGTTTTCGGTTCATTCAGTATTTCTTTGGCTGTGTCCGAGCTACGCGCGTGGCGTGAGAGTGTAGCGAAGCGTGGAGTGGGGAATGGGGAATGGGCGGAAGCGAAATTTTCATCGCCATGGTGGCCTAGGCACGGATTATGATGAAGAGCAGGGGGGTAGTGCTTCCGTTCGCGCAGTTTGAGGGACGTCAGCAACCCGAGGATGAATCCACTTAATGTCAAATCGTTGGGATCGGGGGGGGTTATAAGTTTATGCAGCCTACCGACACAGTGTACGATAGCAGCCACACACAGGACTACCAGTGGGAGGAGTCTACAGGGGCACTGCGAAGGTACGGAACGCGGTCGATCGAAATTGATCCTCGTTTTCATTCGGGCCAATGCCATGGAGTATAGGGCAACCATGAACGCCGAGCTAAGGTTCGGGGTTTCCGCGAGTGTATGACGATCTCGGCTTTCACCCTTTGAATCGTCGCCAGGACAGCCACGATGAAAGGCGAACGGATGCCATCGGGCATCGTGCCTCCGAGCCCATCGCACAGGTTCATAGACTCTGGTTGTTGGACGACGTTTGCTCGTGTACAGAGGTCAGACGCTAACAAGATTGGAGGAACCACCGAAGGTACTAGATGACACCATGTCGAGGATTAATATTACAAACCTAATCTTAAAAAGCTTCACACTGCTAAGGGGTGGCAGTATGTGCTTCATATCTGCAGCTCTAAGTAAATCGTCGCACGGCATAAAATCGGTAAAAAAAACCATTATCCACCAACCCCCCATACCTCCAGTCCAACACACTCAAATGTAACGGTATCGCCTTGCTTATGGCCTAAATCTGAGCATAGCGGCTCATTCGCGAATGTGGGACAACAGGCGGAAGAACCATCAAGGAGTGTGTCGTCCAAGTATAACCCATATTTTCCATCACTGAAACGATGAATAAGTAAGAAGTCCGCACTTCAGCAGTTCGATGACTTGCCCTCCACCGAAAGACAGAAACTCGGGTTCACAGAGTGCCACGTAGTCATTCTTTCCTGTCCATTTGTAAACACGCATGGTGTCTTTGAATTTCCACAGGAAGCTGAAATAGGATATATGCTGTAAATTCCCGGATTTAGAATGTTCCTTTCAACACGCACGATTCTCCTGAGCCATAATAAGCGCCCTTGGATTGGTGAACGCTCTCGCCGAGCCAAGCACCAAACAGAACATCCTCTGAATCTTTTACGACAACCAGCGAACCACCGAGGTGGGTCGAGGAACGGGTGTAGAGGGTGTTGAGTGAAATTCCGTGTTGGTCGAGACTGTACAGCAAGGACCATGACCCCGACAGTCGGGGTATTGGTGGCAGGTAAGGTCGGATCTACGAGTATCAAGGTTCAGATATTTCTGGACCTGGTAGCGACCAGCTTACTAGATCTGCAAGGGAGTTTGTCAGGACAACGGAAGTAATATCCTTCCTGCCTTTCAGGATGACGCCTCTTCGTGATACCTTACTCTCCGGGTCGAACTCAAAATGGGATTTGTTCCAAGTTCGATCTCCTTCAAACCCGGGGGCGCCAGTCGGAGGCATATATGTCTGGGAAGCGAAGGGAGTCCCGTGAGTTAGCTCAGGGAGAGGTCTCGATCGAGCGTTTTGTGGGGAAGACTGGACCGAAGAAGGTACAGAGGTTTGACGAGGGGGGTGGAACGGACCAGGGGGCTCGAAGAAACCGGTGACGGAAGTAGCGTCCGTAAAAGATAACTTTCGATTGAGTGGACGAAGAGAGGAGAGCAAACGGGAAGTCAAGGAGCCGGATATTGTGTTCCACGAGGCAGAAGCATCGGGGTCTGGAGTTGTGCGGTTCTTGTTACGTATGGGGACTGCGGACGATGGGGCTGTATGCTCTGGAGGCGTACTGAAATCGATGAGTGTCAGAGTAGATTAGCATTGAAAACTTGGTCGCATACCTATCTGATACTCCCCCAGCCCCTTGACAGTCTGATGAGCTGGGTTCCTCAGGGATCGGAGGGACCGGTGAGTGGGACAATCGCAGTTGCTTCGTGTCGGTCTCGAGAGGGTCCGAATCCGGAGCAGTGGGTTCACATGTGTCGTTCGCCAAGTACAACGGATCATCTTCGTGCAGAAGGAGTTCATCCAAAACCTGTCTCCTTTCAGCGTTGGACTTTGCGGCGTGGTCTGTGAACTGATCAAAGAATTCGAGGCTGCTCATGGGCGAAATGGGAGAGAGCGCGGCCTGTTGGTTGGTGTGTAGTGGATCGTCTGCCGCTGGAACGGATATAAAAGACCCGAACTCGCCAGATGAGGTGGAAAAGCTTCTGGAGTGCCTTGATGGCTTCAGTTTCGTGCTTGAAGTTGCTGCCACGGCACCAAACGCTGGTGCAGGGAGCGGTGAAGCGGGTGGTGTGGGCGGCGAGAAGAGGGGGGCGAACAAATCTTCTTTTCCATCTTGCACGTCTACCTGCGACTGGGTTTGGTCGAACGGTGGTTGAGATGAAGCGGGCGACATCAACAATACACGATCACCGCAATTGGGTGGAGCGAAGATGGGAGTGCTATCTACAGTGTGCACAACCGAAAACGTGCCCGAAGCCGCGCAAAGGATACTCATTACACCTCATCCTCGTTCACCAACCTCCCACAAACAGTGTACTTACTGCTGAAGTGGTCAATCCACCCTGGAGGAACGTTAGAAATGAGAAACCACGGATGGAACAACCATCAGACTGACCGTTCATGTTCTCTCTGTCAAAGGCGCGACGTATGAGCATGGGGAATCGCTGAGGGTCAGAGCACCTACATCTCTGGGGGTGTCAAGTCTTCTAGTTTGTCCAGGGGTTGGTCAATGTCTGTTAGCATCTCTGAAAGCTAACCATCAGCACGAAATCACCCCAGCGAACCCAAACAGACCTTCATCGAACGACTGTTTGGCCATTCCGCGCGAGGCGTCTCTGCCAGCAAAATTTGCGTACATTCCCTCTTGAACCGACGTAAGCAGGCCTTTCCTTGGACAGGGGTGGTCACGTACCCGGTCCGTAGAAGTTACGGCCTCGGCTGACGTCGAAGACGATCCCGTTTATGGCGAGAAGTATTCTTTGTCCATTCGTTCCGTTAAATGGTGTCAAAGTCTTTGGCGTGTACGTCTAATGTAGGGCTGTAAATGCAACGAGATGGAGAGAGGTAAATGTAAGTGCCTTGTAAAGCATAGTCGGTGGATGTGATTTTGGTATCCACGAATAACCATCTCGAAAGTCGTGCGGGATTGTAGTTGGCGGGTTTATGGAGGGAAACAGAATGGAATTCACGCGATAGATGATATAAAGCACTAGGGCCGTGTTTACTGGGTTTCCGACGGAGAAGGCCATGGTGGTGAGACGTAGCAAACGTGGGTAAATCTCGGTGACCGGAAGGCGAGTGAGATTTGGGGCACTCTGACTCGGTTCTCACGAACCAAGATGGCTGGGATAGCAGAGGAACGCTACGAACTTATTACCCGAAGGCTCCAGGAAGTCCTTGGTGCAGATATTATCAAGACCATCCTCACAGAGGGTATGACACCAAAATGCTACTGGGGTCAGTCATCCGATCGGCAGTCTGTGACGGTCAAATCCTGACAAGCGTTGCAGGAACCGCACCCACCGGAAAACGTTCGTACTCCCTTGCTGTAACAGTCAATTGCGGTCAATGAATGCTTTGCGCTTAGCCCATATTGGATATTTTGTGCCCTTGACAAAGATTGCCGACTTTTTAAGGGCAGGCGTCGAGGTGGGTCCCGCGATTTCATTCACTATGCAGATCGTCGTCAGCTGAATTACATATAGGTAACCATCCTGCTCGCAGGCATGTACCAACCACTTCCCGGAATGTGACAGAGCTAAAGACGTGTACGATCAGATATACATGCATTCCTGGACAATCTCAAGGCTCCGTTGGATCTCGTCGCGCAGCGCACGAAATACTATAAGCACATCCTCATTGCAGTCTTCAACTCGATTGGAATACCCACCAGTAACCTAAAGTTCGTGGAGGGATCTTCATACCAGTTAACGAAGGAATACTCCCTCGACAACTTCAAGCTCTGCTCGATCGTCAACGAGCACGACGCGAAGAGGGCTGGCGCTGAGGTCGTAAAACAAGTGGATAGTCCCCTTTTAAGTGGACTTTTATACCCTGGGATGCAAGCATTGGATGAGCAATACCTGGGTTGCGACTTCCAGTTCGGGGGTGTGGATCAGGTACTCTCGTCGTTCATGAGCTCGTTACACCTCTGATCGCAGCCACAGCGTAAGATCTTCATATTCGCAGAGGAATTCCTCCCAAGATTAGGTTATGCGAAACGCGCTCATCTCATGAACACCATGGTCCCTGGTCTCGGAGGAGGGAAGATGTCCGCATCAGACCCCAACTCTAAGATCGACTTCCTGGATCCACCAGAGGTCGTCCGCAAGAAAATCAAGTCTGCGTTCTGTGAGGAAGGAAACCCAGACAACGGTGTTTTGGCCTTCGTGAAAGCAGTTCTCATGCCCATCAGCCAGCTACGCCTAGAAAGGAGACAAGGGTTGGATGGAGAAGAGATGAAGCAAGCAACTGCGAACCAGCTTCCGCTTGCACCTGAAGACGCCCCGGAGGGTACGCTGTTTAGCGTAGTTCGTCCTGAAAAATTTGGTGGCCCGTTGCACTACAAGACTTACCAGGAGATCGAAGACGACTTCTCAAAGAAGGAATTGCACCCAAAGGATTTGAAGGGGGCGGTGGCAGATGCCATTGTCAGTCTGTTGGTCCCAATCCAGGATGCCTACAGGAACGATCCTGAGTGGCAGGCGGTGACGGCCGCGGCGTACCCAGATCCCAACGCGAGACCGGAGGCCAAGAAGAAGAAGAAGAAGGTACGACGTAACCCTCGAGTTATCCTACAGAAACTGACACGATTGTCCTCAGGAGAAGGTGTACCATCCACCTCCGCTTGGAAAGGGGCCAAACGTACAGCAGGTTAACTCTGACGTTGGCGCATCCTCACAACAAGCTGAGGCTGATAAAGCCACCGAGAGACAGTAGGAGTAGATCCTGATCCCTGTATTGTGCGTAAGTACAGTAGATGAAGTGTAATCACCGAAAGACGCCCAGAGGGGGTCACATGACCGTAGCGAAGTGCCTGCCAAAAGTGGCTGAGTCTCGATTCATCTTCGCTCTCCTCCAGACTTACCTTCGCGGAAAGATCTGCGCAGGCACCGACAGCGACAATAACGACGGAAACAGCGACAACGATTCAGGCAACGAGACTCGTATAGTCCCCCCGGTCGTTGTCCTCCTCGACCATGTCAAACCCAAGTTCGACGCCCTCATTGACACCCTCTCGGTCTGCATCACCAGCTCCCGTCATTGTGCAGCCCGACCATTTCTACGGCCTCGACAACGCCCACCATTCCCCAAACACCCACGGACGAAACTACTTTGACCCCAACGATGATCCACTCGCTCAACGGGGCATACCTGTCTTTAAGCCAACTATGGAAGAATTCCAGGATTTCGAGGGCTACATGAATAGCATCGAAGCTTGGGGAACGCGAAGCGGTATAGTTAAGATTATACCTCCAGCTGAGTGGTAATCTACCCATCTCGGACGATCAGACAAACGCAACTCACGTCCCGCAAGGACAAATGCCCTCCCATCTTTCAAGGAGAACTTGGCAAAAGTCAACGTCAAGAACCCTATCGAACAACAAATGGTCGGCCGTGCCGGACTCTTTCGACAGCAGAACGTGGAGAAACGCAAGACCATGAGCATGCGCGATTGGGCTGAGTTGTGCGCACGAGACGAGTTCCGCGCCCCAAGTGCCAAGGGAACCGGACTGTATCATCCACGCGGTGAGGCAAGAGCAAAATCTTCACGCAAGACAAGGCAAAAGTCCGCTCTTCGGGAACCCACAACCCCTCGCGACGTCACACCTATCGTAAGTCATAATCACGATCGCGATGACCCCATGCTTCAGGATGGAATCTCGGATGCCGTTCGCGACTTGTTACAACCAGGGGATCTCTCTAATCCAGGGAGCACACCTGCCCCAGGAGACCACGAGCATAAGAAAGGGGGACGACGTGTTCGAACTCGAGAGGAGAAGGAGGCTAATATGGCGGAGAAGATGGCGCAAGATGCGGCCTTCCTTGAGTCTTTTGATATGAAGACAAGTTGGCTGCCTCCGAACACCCTGTCGGAAGATTACACCCCGGAGTTCTGCAAGGAACTGGAACGGCAATACTGGCGCAACTGTGGGTTGGGAAAACCCGCGTGGTATGGGGCTGACATGCAAGGTACCTCAATTCACAACATTTACTGTGACCACATTTGAAACCCTGTTGTAGGGACACTCTTTGGCGATACCAACACATGTTGGAACGTTGGGCACCTTCCTTCGGCTTTATCACGGCTTCTACCCAGCTCAGATAAAGGTATACCAGGCGTCAACACGCCGTATCTCTACTTTGGGATGTGGAGGGCGACATTCGCTTGGCATGTCGAAGATATGGACCTCTTCAGCATCAATTACATCCACTTTGGCGCCCCCAAATTCTGGTATGCAGTCCCACAGGGCAGGGCGAGTGCCTTGGAACAGACCTTCAGAAGTCCGTGTTTCATCTGTTACCAGTCTGGCTATGCTCCTCATTGCAATGCCAGGTTACTTCCCCAAGGATGCGTCATCTTGCCCCCAATTTCTAAGACATAAGTCATACTTTGCCTCTCCAAGTGTTCTATCACAGTCATCGTGTCGCCCCAACACTCTCGTTCAGCGTGCCGGCGAATTCGTGGTTACGTTTCCGCGTGGATATCACGCTGGTTTTAACCTTGGTCTCAATTGTGCTGAGAGTGTCAACTTTGCACTTGAAAGTTGGATAGAACTCGGTCGCAAAGCGAAAGCATGTAAATGTGTTGACTTTAGGTTCGTCTTGAAGTACAACCTGGGGGCCTCTTTTCACAAGTCCCGTAGCGTGCGCATTGACGTCGACCAGTTACTGTCGGATCGCGAGCGCGAGCGCCTCGAACAGTTGCAGGCAATCCCGGATACTGTCGCCATAGACAACCGGAAATTGACGGCCCGGAAACGCAAGCACGAAGAAACTACCATCGAATCAAAGGGAAAGAAGTTGAAGGTTTCGAAAGACAAGAGTACTCCCATCGCATCAACGTCAAAGTCCAGCATTCCCAAGTTATCTATAACGTTGAAACTTGGGCCAATGCCGAGGGAGACCTTCCCTTGTTGCTTATGTGTATCTGAAGATACGAGCGGCTTATTGCCTGTCTATGATCCCATACCAACAGGTTCCACGCCAAAAATGGCTCACGAACATTGTGCTAGCGTCATTCCGGAAACTTGGGTTGATGATTACGAGGTCAGCAATCCGTCATCAGGGACTTCTCTCCCAAAAGCAAGGGCGGTTTTTGGTGTGGATGGTATCGTGAAAGATAGGTGGAACTTGGTAGGACTCACGAAGCATTCTCAGCCATCGTGCTAATGGGGATGTTATCCTAGAAATGTTCCGCTTGTTCGAAACCACGCCACAAGGCACACGGCGCGCCCATCCAGTGCACCAAGGGCAAGTGTTCCAAGGCCTTTCACATCACCTGTGCTAGGGACGGAGCGGAACAGGGTATAAGCTACGAGATCTTGCAGGAGGTTGAAAAGGAGGTCATTCTGGTGCAATCTACGGATGGGGATGGTGATCCCGGCTCCACAAACAATCCTGAGGTCCTGAAAACTATCCGCAAATTAGATGTCCAGCTTTTATGCCCCCAGCATAATCCTGTCAGTTCCCGCGCATCTTCTAACTGTCATTCCACTCACCGCCTCTGCAGGCTGTAATCGAGGCGAAGAAGGCCAACAAACAAGACAAAATTCGCAACGAACTTCACCTTCTCCCCATGATGTCCAGAATCAAAGTTCGAGTGAGCTCTGGGGTCTTTGAAGTGTCATTACTGCGAGTAATCGACGACACCAAGTCCGTTGAGGTTCTGTGGGACCGGGGTGTCAAGAGGGAATTCAAATGGGGTGCGATAGTTTTCGGCAACACGGATCGGGCCGTAGGTCAAAAGCCGGCTGAGCCTGAAACCTCGTGTGCGTTCATCCAGCCAACTCGCGTGTACGATGGAGACCTGACAAATCGCAGCTCTATTATCACAGGCTGTCGTGAACTCCGGCGATGTCCCGTCCGCGTCCGGTAGTCCAGCTCCTGTGCCTGTCCCCGTGGCGGCTCAACCATCCACCGTCGTCCAGCCGACTGGACTTCCTTATGTGCCTCCCCCGATCAATCCCTACAGCGCGGGAGCGTACTCGTACCAATATCAGTCACACGTCTCTCCTTACCCCTACGCGGGATACCTTGCACAGGCACTCCCGGTTTACCAAACGCCAGGTTTTGTGCCTAATCCATCGCACTATCGCGCACCGCTCCAATGGCAGCAGCCATATCAAGGACCGGCTCATCCACTCCAATCTGAGGAGGAACCAGAAGAAACCCAGCAACCACCGGAATCTTAGTCACTCCTGTAATTCATTATGTTATGTGTATTTTATACTGGGCATAACCTTATTGAGCCGACCATCGTTATTGTGAGCGTGATCTCATTAATAGTGCTGCTCCCGAACGCGCGCGTCACGCGTCTGTGACTAGACGTGTCTCAAACACTCATGTGGGTTGTAAGAGGGCCATTTGACGCAGACGAAGGACAAGCCTCTAGCAGTGAAAGTGAGTTGGGAGATCCGTATACCTTGTATCTCATCCATTGGCTGCTATCTAGAGTCCAAGCTTTTGAAGCCCGGGAAGCGCTATGTACTGGGGAGGAAAGATGCAGACCTCCTCATCTCAAGCAAGAAGATTTCTAGAGAGCACGTATCGTTCACTCTTTCCGAATTTCCTATCTCCCATGTCGTGAGTCGACCCGCGCTTCTTGCCCTTAACGTTCATACTAATCTTGGTTAAGGACGATCCAACGTTTATACCGAAGGCACGACTACAAAATCCACGCAACAAGCCTATCACAGTACGAAGGGGAGACAATCTCATCACACTCGATCCTTCGTCAAGCACCGAGCTTTCGGACGGGGACGCGATTCACTTGGTTGGGGGTATCACCGTTGTGTTCGTCACCAAGGAACCTCGAAAAACGATCGCGATTGAGTATGCCTTTCCTATAGGATTTCTTGGTGTCCGCTTTGTTGCAGGAACCCTATAACCTTTGCTGTGGGGAAGGAGTCCTGCGCGAACATTGGTGTGCATTGTGGTTTGGTTTGGATCATTTATCATTTATCAACTTCTACTAAGGTATCCACGTGGTCCACTCATACCGCCCCGAAGTGACACATAACGTCGTTCAAGAACTCACCCTCACACCCACCTGTGTCCTCTCTTCGCTTAATTCAAAAGTGGTCTCCCCCGAGTGGCTCGCGGAAGTGATCCGCCGAGGAATCGATGGTAGCCCGAGCTCCGTCCTGGAACAAAACTTCGAACTACCTGATACCTCCTCTTACTTACCAGCGGTCTCGACTACCCTCCCAGCCGCCCTAAGCTCGTCCGATTTCTGGATCACTGGTGTCACGCGGCGCGGAATCCTCGATGACTATCGCTTCGTTATTGTCACTCGTAATCCCGAAAATGTGGAAGACTTACAGTCTGTTATCTCAGTGTCTGGTGGCGGATACGAACTCTTTCCGGTGGACTCAGGAAGGTTACGGCTCCATCGTAGACTATCCGTAGACAAAGACAAGAGGCAGAAGGTTATCGTCGTCGACGACGAAGTCAAAGCGAGTGTTGATCCAGACACTTGGAATGAACTAATCGATGAAGCAAAATCGTCCGTATCATCTCACCCCCTTTTGTTTCTCCCACTGAATGACCTCAAAAGGTTCGAGTTGACGTTTTGCAGCCGCGAAAGGGTTCTAGAAATCGTCGTCGTTGGAGATCCCTCCATTTTAAGCCATCATACAGGTTTGCACAAATTCAGTTGATATATCCTTGTAGTTTGATGTATACATATTGCAGCACCACGAGTACCTGAAGTTCTACCTGGGTCCCATCAAAGGGACTCACTCCATGGGCATGAAGAAAGTTCCCTGAGGCTTAAGAGGCCAATTCGACGTACGACACCATCCACCCATCCATCAGATGATCGAGAACGTTCCTTAGAGGTCGATCCACCACAAGTCCGACGTGTGGGTTCAGTTATCTGCATCATGAACTGTAGTAACTCTTGTGTTTCAGGTACTCACTCGCAGAGTCAAAGGCGGGTCAGTGCCACCGGAAGCAGACGATTCGGGTACTCTACTTCGGAACCATTGCGCTGGGGAAGATTCTGCGCTGCCCATCGGCATCGACGTGAACGTATGTAGGAATGCATTCACGTTTTTTGATCATCACCTCACACCAGGTATTCCCAGGTTCCGCTTCTACCACGCCCTTCACGCCCCCTGAAAAGGAGAGCTGGGACAGCCGCACCGGAGTCCGTGTTGCAATCGATAGACGAACTGGGCACTCCCAGCGTGGAGCCCCCCTTGAAGAAGTTCAAGGCCCTTTTTGAAGAAAGTGACCCGGATCGCCTTGTCTCGAATCTACCTTCAGAAAGCTTGGATGACACACAAGAATATCATACTCAGCCTTCACCGGTGCAGACTGACGGTTCGCTGGGTCAAGAGGAACATCTGCATGACGCTAACGCAGACGGAGCGAGCCAGAGTGGTGCAGTCGTGGAGGGTCGGGGAAAAAAAAGGCGGGCGGTTACAGAGGACGCTGGGGATGGCCCTGGAACCGCAATTTCAACGGAACATGAAGACTCTGCCCGACCGTTGAAACGGCGCGCGGTGGAAAGAGCCCCTACGACCACTGCCGAGACTCAATCGCGACCTTCACAAATACATGGAGGGGCCAAATTTGGGGAGCCGGATACAGATAAACTGTTCTTAACCGCACTTGCCTCGATGAAAAAAGGGAAAAAGAGCGAAGACTCATTCGATCGGGAGTTCAACAATCTGAGAATCTCGAAGCCGGATATCCAACAAGAAGTTAGAGAACAGGAATGGGACCTACTTGAGGGGCTTGACGACGAACACAACGTGAGGGGGAACTTCATGCTTGTGATGGAGCTGGGTGTTTACAAGAAGGGTGGATCAGTTGGAAAAGGAACGCTGAGAACCGGTAGAATCGATTGGGAAGGAAAGCCAGATTTCAAAAAGTTTCGCAGGGTATGTTCCTTTTGCCTTTCGCGGCTATTCGGCCATTGGGCTGATATCCAATAATAGAAAAACGACTCTCATCGACGGGCCGCCGTCGAATTAGTGATGAATCTTGGGAATGATTATGGAGTAGGGTCTGGTACGAAAATTATGCTCGTCCAAAAGCCTACGAATCAGTCACTGATTCTTCCCACAGCATACTGGAATGATGATCCAGACTCGGCACAGACCGACGGGTTCTTGGGGCACTCCCAAGGGTCTTCTAAAGCCCGCGCACTACAACTACCGATTGAGGATTCGGATGAAGATCAGTTCCCGGCTAAAACTCCGGCGAGGACGTCCACGCGGACCATGAAGGCGAAGGATCAGGGTTCAGGACACGAGGAGGTCTTCGAGCCACTATTCCTTAGCTCGGAAGACGAGGAAGCTGCCGAAGTAACTAAACGCGGTGAACGGGACGATCGGGACGAAGGCACGGAAACATTACGGTCCGCCGGCAGCTCAAGAAAGTCTAGGGTCCAACGAAGCCAAGCAAAACGAGTAGCTGTGGTAGTTGACGACGATGGTTCGGATGATGGAACGACCTTTAAGGGTTTTGGAACCAGACCCAAGTCCGGACGGAGGTGACACGAGAATTTGTTATTTCATCTATATGCGTAACAGAAAACGCTTGGTAGGAGTGCTTGAGTATAGCCATTGCTGTGTACAACCTTATTTCTCCCCTTCATCATCATCGTGGTAATCAACATTCTGGAGGGCAGCGTCCGCCTTTCTCAGATCAACTTCGCTCAAGGTGTTAAACTTGCCACCGCCAGGGGTGCTTGCACCAGACATCACGGAACTGGCCCTGGAACGAACCTTCATAACCAGTGGGCTAAAAAACAACAAGTGAATAGAAGGCCAGCGCAGAAGGGAACAAAAATGCGGACAATGGATAACCATCTTCCTCGTCTTCTGCCGTGCCCGGCCATTGGTATCCTCCACGGTAATCATTTGTAGCAAGGGCTTGCATCTGTGCAAGAGTGGTTACGGCCGGGTTCGGAACAGGGATCTTCACTTACCTCTTCTGTCAAAGTGCCAATGTCACCGGGAGTGGCAGTACCTCTGAACCTTGGGCTGGCGGGGACACTAGGGAGACCCATACGCTCCACACCGAGGCCCAAGCTAGACCCCCCAAATTCCCAGTCCTCCTCCACACCGTTAGTCCCATCAGGCCCATAGAATGCATCCGGATAAGCCCTCCGGATCGCCAGTTGCCTTGCTTTGGAGTATTCAATCCCGAGGTTCTTCCAATCCAATAGTGGACTCAGCCGTTCTACTCGATTGCGTTGGTTGATTCGCTGTCTCCGGGTTTTGTTGCAAAAGGCAAAGAGATGGTCCGTCAGTTGGTTGACTGATTCTTCGACGGATTGGCTGCGACGATCGACGATGTAGCACCCCTCATCCTGTGGCCGTTCGATCAAATCTTGCATGAAACATCCAAATCCGGAAAGGTTTGTGGTCACGGAGGGAATACCCATCTAATAGGACCTTTGGTTGAGGTTCCAGGGCTAAAACATGGAAAATACTCACAACCGTGCATTCTGCAGGGGTATAGCCCCATGGTTCATAGTAACTGGGGAAGACACCGAGATGACAGCCACGAACAAACTCTTCGTAATCGAGACCAAGGATGGGGTTGTTCGAGTTCAGGAAGTCGGGATGGAACACTATCTTTACGCGATCATTGTGGTTATTGAAGAGTTGGACCCTGCGGATTTGGTTGAGAATAGGATCGGTATGGTCTTCAGACATATTGTGGGTGGTGACTGGCGGAAGCGTGTTCCGTTTCAGAGCCAAGATACGACGCTTCAAAAGGACATTGTCTTCTTCTGTCAGGAGTTGGTCTGGACTCGGCAGTGTACCATATTCTCTGTGTGCAAACATGAAATAAGTTATCGTCAGATGAGAGTGAGGATCCACGAACCCATTGGAACGGATGGCGTGATCGAAAAGCCTAGCACCGACTCTATTCTGGATCTCTGTGACTGTGTCTCGGAGCTGTTTCGTGACAGCTTGGCCCTTCAGGGCATCGACGGTATATGAGTGGGTGGAGGCCGGCATGATGATGAATGCAACCACGGAGGTTTTCGACTGGGATTTCAGTAGACGGTAGTTCAGGCCTAAGTGGTTATCAGAGGACAGAAAGTGTGAAAGCTGAGAGGTACGGACGAGCCATCGACTCAATGAACATGTCCACCCCCTTGTTACGAAACTCGTATCGGCCCGCAATAAACATCTAGACAGACGGGGCATATCAGGGTGCGATCGGAAAAGAGAGCAGGGAAGAGCCCACATAAAGAGTCTTCTCTAGGTCAAAGTTGTAATGTCCATAGAAGTGTCCACGGACGAATTCATTGATCTTCGCCTTTGCGGTTGCGTGGAGGTTCTGGAACTCATGCATTGCTTGGAATTTGATGACGTTCAACCCATTGGGAAGTACGCCATCCGGTTTGCGTTTCAGTAAATGTTCCGACTCGTAAGCGGTTATGTGAGAGACGGTTGTGAACACGTCGGCGCAATGAGCTGAAGATCGTTCGATGCAGTATCTGTGGTAAATGCCGCGTTTGCCCGCCTCGTGGTCGACGTCGAAGTATTGAAGGTTGTTGTAGAAGTCAACACTGCCCGCGCAAAGATAGCGGCCCAAAAGTGTCGCGTGCGTGGTGAATACGGTGGTGACATCGATGTGGCGCTTCCTGCAGAGAGATATGGCCACCCCAACCTGCCATTCGTGGAAATGAGCGATTACGGCCTTGGAAAGCTGCCTAGAGACGTACTGCACGAAAACAGAGATCAGCACAGTATCAAAGGTGAACGGCGGGTGCAACTCACTTCTCCCAAGAACCACGCGACGATGTAGCCGAAGATGATGGCCTCGTTAGTCTCATGGTCGTTGGGAGGGGTTGGAATACCAGCGAGGTTCCAAAGGTCGCCCTTCCATTCATCCAACCTCGAGTATTGGCTTCCGGTGTCGAACAAGAGGACCTTCGGGGCGCCTTCGACTAACCATCTCCCATAGAGCAAGATCACGCCTTTAGCGCGCATGGACTCTATGGCTTCGCGTAAGAAGGGGTCAGTTGGTTCCTCTGGCTCGACCTCCATTGGCGCGGACTTGTAAGAGAGAGGACCGATAAGGCAGTATCTGTCTCCATATTCCGAGACAGTGACTGGGATCTTGGTCTTGATGACGGTGTAGATTCCGCCTACTTTGTTGGCGACCTCCCATGCGCACTCGAACAACAGCGGATTGCGGACATCGCGGGTTGGCTGAGACATATCAGGAGGGCCGCCGGACGTAGGAGAGGAAACAACCAAGGAATATCTCAATTTTTCGTTCAGACCTGTCGAAAGAAGTAGTCAGAAAGGGTTCAATACGTCATTAATTCACACGCTCGGTCCACGGTATCTTCCGTCCGGGGAACGGGTCCATTACGTATGCAAGGTCTGGTCCCTGGACTTCGGGATTCCGGAGTCGGATGATCGATGATGATCAGCGTCGCGTTGTGCAGGGAAAAAGTTTTTCTATTCTCCCACAATCGTACAGTGCCCGCTCTCTTCAGCTTCCATTATTTATGCCTCAACGACTACGGAGGCGACAGCACTGAAAGTTCCCCCCTTCGCCCCATTTGCGCCGGGGGCCACCGTTCTCCCACTACATGACCGCCAATCATGAACCTCTCAATACTTTACTGTTGGCCTGTCTGACTCTACTGGTACCTTTGATTACCTGTCAGCTGGTGGCAACGTCGATTCATTTCCGTTGACAGGTTTACGATTATGCTCTCACCTTCCAACGGGAGGTCAGTCCACTTCCGTCTATCCTCCATCCCTCACCTAATGTACCCTAGGTCGAGCTGGTGTGGAAGCGCCAGTGGGGATTTGGAACTGTCCTCTTCGTGTTCAACAGATACAGCCCCTTCGTTGAGAACATCGTATCCCTCTCCAGTAAGTCAGCGACTTGCACCAGTCAACCCCGCCTAACATGCATAATAGTCCGGTTTCTCTTTCTCAGTCCACAGGTCTATGCTTGTCTCAGGTGCCCGTCATGACCCGGTCGCTCATACAATTAATAGATGTGCGGCAAACTTACAGCAGTTCTCACATGTAAGCACTTTGGGGGATATCCATCCAGATTCCGGCCCATTGAACCGCTTCCCCCTCCACAGGGTTTATCGTATTTGGGCTGTTAACTTCGGAGTTCATACTGATGCTCCGAACATACGCCATTTGGGATCGAAGCCGCATGGCATTCTATATTCTTCTTGTGACAGGGATCGTTCGTACCCTTCCAAACGAGTGAGATCATCCATCTCACTTTCCAATTCTAGCTTGCATCGGTACTGGGTGTTGTCTCCACGGAGATGGAACTACGATCCATCAAATGTATGGGCTCCGGATTTCCCCGCGCCTAACTTCAATGGAATCATCTGACTTCCCGACTACAGGGACAGATGTACCCGGCGGAGGTGTGGGCTGCTACTTCTCCGAAGCCAGTACCATAATTTTCCTGGCGTACATCTCACTTTTGGTCTGCGAAACAAGTGGGTATTCTTGATGGTGTGATCAGGCGTAATCTCACATTCACCCAGCGATAGCTGTTATGACTGTCATGAAGGCGCTGTCACATCGTGCGTATATATGCTGTGACAAGCTCAGAATCACAGCTGAGGGTGTTTATACTCTACAGTGCGCCGGTCACATTCCAACTTTGTCGTCACCCTCTACCGAGATGGTTCGTGGTACTTTGACCTTGTGATTGGTTCTTCGTTGATCTAGTCGTTCCAGGATTTTTGTTCTACCTCTATTGCATTGGTAGTGCACTTCTCCTGGGTTGGCTATAGGGTTGCACTAAATTCATTATCTCAACAGCTATCTCCTTGTTGAACATAATTTTAACGGTCGCTGGTCCTGTGAGTATAAATCACCCATCGGTGTGAGAAAGGAACTCATTTGTTTCTGTCAGAGACTGGTAAATTGGCTCGTAACGTACGTGAATGTCGCGTTTACGATTAACGTGGCCCTTAACCGCCTTCCCCAGACTACAGCATATAATCCACTCTATTTGTTGTTCTCGTGTGCTATTCTTCATCTTCAAATCTCAACGTCTGATGGAGACTTGGAACTTGGAAAGCAGCGGGCCATCGGCATCCACATCCTCCAACTACTTCACTTCCATCCTCCCGCCGCCACCCACTGTGCAGAACGAGGAAATCCGGATGAAAGACACGGACCACACTGGTGGAATAAACGGGGTGGAGATCGTTCAATCAGGTCGTGACCATAGTAGATACGGAGAGCCACTATCAACTGTATCGACTCAGTCGAGGAACGAAGGGATCGCTTTGTAGAGAGGTTGTATCAACGACTACCTATCCACTTTTTTGTCCAGATACATTTTCGGCTGCAGAAAGGTCCCATTTACCAAACAGCAAACTTTAGGGTAATCAGTACAGGTGTCAGCGAGTGCATGTACAGACTTACTCAAACAGCGCCATGATGGTCCACTTCCTATTGTCGGACTCTGGAAAGACCAGCGACCTGGGCCCATAGAACACCTGATGGTCTCTCTGTAAGCGGATGCGAGAGAAGGGGATGAGATGTATCGCTGACCTCGTCATCGACCTCATTTTCTTTTCTAGGAAGACAATGTAAGAACCTCCAGCGGGCGTTTGCACCTCCTTCGCGACAGAGTGCCTCAGTAACTTGATACCCTTTGAAGGCCTTGAGCCTTTCTTCCTTCTCCGCTTCTTGGCCCATCGAAATCCTGAGATCAAGTTAAGATAATGAGTCAGAATTGGGTCGGCACGAGCGACAAGAAGGGAAGTACCATGTATCAGTGATAACCAAATCGGCACCTCGAACCGCTTCTCGTGGATCCGTGCCCCACCAGATACTAGTATCGCAACCAAGTTCCAGCACACGGTCCCACACGGGCTTGGGGGCCCGATACTTTGGATCATCGGGGGAAGCAATGCGAAGCTTGTGTCCGAGGCGAGGATACGTTACGAGCATATCGTGCAAAACGTTTGCTGAATCTCCAACGTAGGCAACCGTGAGTGGTTTCAATGGTGGTAGTTGGGGTAATCGTTTTGGGCTATGGTTCTGTGGACTTTCTTCAGAGAACAGAGAAGCATGTTCATGAAGAGTTAACAAGTCGGCAAGGATTTGGGTTGGGTGCCACAATGAAGAAAGGGCGTTCAGGACAGGGACAGGAGAATGTTCTGCGAGTTCCTACATGATCCGTTCGGCACTGGGATGTGGAATGTATTCAGGCGTATTATACTCACCTCTATCTCACTGTGCTCTCCAACTCGAGCAAAAATCCCCTGACACATCCCACCTATGACCCGTGCGGTGTCTCTTGTGCTTTCGTTGACTCCCAATTGGATGTCATCTTTTCCTAAAAACAGTGCCTTGCCACCGAGGAGTACAGCGGCCGTTTCGGCACTCAGTCGGGTGCGCGTGCTCCTCTTCGAGAATAGTAGGGCGATAGATTTGCTAAAGAGAGACTGTGAGGGCATGCGGAGTTTTGACGTCTTCACGCTCCGTTGTTGAGGAGAAAGCCATGGAAGGGAAATGTGCTTGAGATAGTGCGCATGGGATATTATGCCGTTTATCTGGGACGGCGATAGGTCCGCCAGAGTCATCAAGTGGGGGACCCTCTTTGCCACTCGACCGGCCATTCGAAACAAGTTGATGAGCGACTGTGGCTTGGTGGAGAGGAAGAAGAAAAGATGGTCACGTTCCCGAAGAGTGGATGTGTGTTCATGTACAAACTTTACAAAGTGGGGTTCTCACCTTGCCCTCACCTACGACAGAATATGCTAGGTAACTCGCGACGGGTAGAGGTTGCGGGAACAATATGTACGCCACGATATGCAGTTTTCTTTCGTTTCACGGTTGTGATTAGGATAGAGGATGCAACTACCTCGATGTTGGCACAATCTCCATTTTCTAGAGTGGGCTGCAAATTTCTTATCAATCGGTGGCGAAAGGCCAGCCCCAAAACACCCTAACGTCCTGCTCCCGGTAACAGAATCCCGCGAGTCGGAATAACAAAGTAAACAACAGAGTAAAAAAAAAAGCACGCCTAACGGTAAGACTTTACGAAAGACGCTCAACTTCTTCGTAAATAGAGAAACCTAACCGTCGTTGGGTTTTAGTTGCGCTACGACCCCCAGTGGATCTGCGCAGAGTAGGTGTGAGTTCATTTCGTATCCACCAGAATACCGTCGACAACGTACTTTTGTTCCTGACACACGAAACTTTCGGGCGCGCCCTCCCAGTCGTCCAGGGTGTACTTTCCGTCTCCGTTCTCCAATAAGGACTCTTCCTCGCCCTTCTTTGGACCAAATAAGTCCAGGGCTAGTTGGGTGTGACTAACCCCTGCGTAAGTCGTTACGCACCGGGGGTTGATGAGGATGCGTGCTGGCTGGAAGACAGAATTTGGGACCGAAAGCCGTCTGGTTGGGACCACGGTAAGTCCGTCGTCGGTGTCTGGCATGGCGTCGAAATCAGAGCCCACGTTGGCATCCGAATCTTCCTTGTGCTGTCTACGGGCGCGGTGACTATCGCTATCAGCGATTGGGGCGAACAGAGGATTGAAATCGTTCGGCTGCATATCTTGTTTAACATGTCGCTTGTTCACAGGTTTACGGCTGTCCATGGTCTCGACCTCCCTGACACCTTCCCTGGCTCTGTGGATCCATAGGTCACGACAGAACCATGTTTGGCTACTATCCAAACAAGCGGCGTCGGGGGGTCTGTTGGGAACACCGTCGACCGAAGAGAGGTTGTGGTAGTCTGTCCCTGCACGGTAATTGATACCTTGGTAATAGGACTGTACAGGATCAACGACGTGTGTGCCAGATTCACAACAGAAAACTTGGAATGGTAGGTGTTTTGAATAACGTGATGCTCCCACGGGGTCTCGAGGGGGGGCTGCATCTTGTTTAGATGAGGATTTAGACTGTCTGAATTGGTCTCCGTTGATGTCGCGTGTGCGCCAACTAGTGGGGAGGATCAGTACATGCATTGCAAGAGACAAGAGGTAAGAGTGTACCGGTCGGAAAATATGAAGAAACCACTGTACTCTGCCCAGTCCATGCCACAGACCATAGCCGCTTCATTGGTAAGGCTGATTTTGATGTTCTCAAGGATGTCGTTCGGACACGTAAAACCCTTCAACCAGATGACCCTATCGAATTTGATCTTCCGCTTCAGGTGGAGCTCCTTCAATGGTTCCAAGGCGAGGTTACGCATGTGGGCCTCTTCTAGGGGGTAATAAGCCGCTGCAGGGTCTCCAGTCATTCGTGGAACCCTGCGTATTCGGAATGGGACGCCGAGGAGAGTCAAGACGGCCTCACAAAGGTCAACGAGGGTCTCTGTGGAATCGGTGGAATCATAGTCAAGCATAGATACGAAAATGCTGGAAGAACCGAGCCGACGCGCCATTTGGACGATTACGGCCAGTTGATCGACAAGAAAATGGTCAGCTGAATGTATGACGATGGCGAAGTAGTAGAGACGTCGCTGTTGAACAAGGTCGTCGTAGGTGTCATGTTTGTTTTGGCTGAACGGACGTGTTAGGGTAGGACACATCGCCGCAACCCAACCGTTCAAAGATAAGAGCTGGTCTACTGAGGCAAGCATTGATTGTGTGTCCATATGTGATGTGTCGACGTTCGAAATGCTGGACTCCAGGTCATTAGTATGTATAGGTCAAGGAAAATGCGCGCCACTTACAATGGTTTCTGAAACCTTGTCCAGTAATCCAACAGCCCATTTGAAATTGTGTCGGAGAACATGTCGGGTTGCTCATCGCGGCCAATCCGAACCTGGAGGAATTTGTGTTTTCGAGCGTCGAGAAGGTCTCCCGAACCGGTGACGATGTCGAGAACGTTATTCTCTTGGATTTCTGAGGGATCGGTGGTTTTGTACCATGAAGACTTCAGGTAGAAATGGAGGCCAAGCGGAACGAGGAGGATGATGAAGATGCGGCTTAAACTTCTTCGACGAAGGAACATTTAGGCAGTCCGCTGTCGATCATTCAACTAAGCTCATCCCATGTGAGAGATGCGTGGTTACGTAAACTTGCACAGATGGCCGACGACGACGAAAACTTGGATTTAGGTTCTACATTTACAGTGCGTGGCCCAGTCAGTTCTGCTTAGACCTTCCAGTTATACCCAATGCATCAAGGAAGAACCTCGGCCCCCGTCTCCGAGTCCTTCCTTCGATTGCTATCATCGAGAAACCGAAAATCGCACCGGGAACTGGTCGTCAATCGAAATACGACTGGTTGGATCTCACCCACTTTGGGGACACTATTTGTATACTTTCAGTACCCATATCGAGTCACATCAGCAGCTGATTGGTTCCATGCAAGGTGGAACGCCGCCAGAGCCTTTGCGACGTATCTCGACGCCCACCCCGAAGTCTACCAGAATCGAAATGTAATCGAACTCGGCGCTGGAGGTGGGTTGCCAGGGATCGTTACTGCTCTCAATGGGGCGAACATAGTGTGTCCACGAGGTTTGGTTGTAATTTGTGTCATTGCTGATCTCCTTAGGTTGTATCGACCGACTACCCAGACACGGCACTTCTAGAGAACCTGCAACACAACGTCAACGTCAACTTACCACACAGCTCAAGGTCGAAAGTGTTTGTCAAGGTATTTGTCTCTTCGACCTACCTATCTGCTGTGGCTTTGACAAGGGCAGGGGTACATCTGGGGAAAACCAGTTAGTCACCTGCTTGAGGTGTTGCCGGATCAAAGTACAGGATTTGATGTGGTGTTGATGTCGGATATAATTTTCAACCACTCACAGGTTTGCATTTGTCCTGTTGGTTTCAAGTGATGATATATTCTCAGACACCCATAGCATGATGCTCTCTTGAAGAGTTGTGTGCAATTAATTGCAACGGCTGCACACCGCCCTCCCCCAACCTTGCTTGTATTCTTCACACACCACCGCCCACACCTGGCAACAAGGGACATGGTTTTCTTTGAGAAAGCAAAAGCTGGTTGGATTGCAGAGGAAGTGGTTCAGAGGGCTTATAAGGTATGTGAATCACCCCAGTCCCCTCCCCTGATAAACTTCACTCAAAAATGCAGCCAATGTTTGAGGATGATCCAGGAGATAAGAGAACTAGGGGTATGGTTCATGGATGGAAACTCATTAAAGTTGCTTTATAGCTTTATCTCTGATAGAGAATGGTTGTAACTCCCCATTACTTCTCCTGAGACAGAAAGTGGCCAAGTATTGTTAAATGCAGTAAATAGCAGGGTTCTAAATGTAGATCAGGAATTCACTCATCATTGCTACTGTTTCATGATTAGGCCCCTAAGCATCAAATGTTATATTCATTTACTTCTTTTATTTAACTTCACTGTCCTCATTTACAATATGTTTTGTATGATCTTTACTAGTACTGGCTTTAATATTTTTCTACGATAGGCCTGTCAGGGTTGTTAAGCATGGACTTACTATTCGTATACCAGAGGCTGTTGAGATACATGATCAGGGAGAAAGGCAAAGATTGATTGATGGGATCACTACTACTATATACTACAACAAAATTCCCACAGTCAGATGATCTGATCACATGACTGGCTGACACAGACACATTCAACATCCTGAGATATTAAGACTAAGGAGCTGTCAGGGCCACTCTTTTCCCTATAACTTCAGTGCTACGTCTCAATACGATAGCGGTGTCCTAGGCTGGGGAATCGACAATGTTCTCTGATCCACAGGATAGAGACTCGAACGACTTAGAGACTTATCAAAGTGGATCACTTACTTAGTAATCTTGATAGGGCGGTTTGAATGCAATGTTGTAGACGAAGGATAATACCCAGACTAGTTGTGACTTTGGCTGACTCTAGCTTGTCCTAGGGATATATCGCAACCGATAGGGTAGAGGTGTAAAGTCCGATTATTGTCAAGCTTGTCGTCTTACAGTAGGAAACCTGGTCCTTAAGTACTATCCATGACGGTAAATGCTAGAGGAGTGACTAAAGGTATCCACTATAGTAAAGTTGTGAGAATAGCGCAATATGAACAAAGAATGACGTGTCATGAGAAACATAAGAGACCATTAAGGTGTGCTATGACACCATAGATAACAAATGAATGTCGGGGAAAGAGGGGTGTTGACATAGAAGTTGGAAATAAAATATCACCGGTGGAGTAACGGAGTTGCGAATAATATAAAACTAAGGGAAATGAAAGAACATGTGAAAGGAACAATAACAACCACCAAGGTCTAGAACTGGGGATGATAGGATAGGGTGGGAATGATGAATAATGTGAGCGTCATAGGTGATGTCAGAATTTCAGATCCAGACCAAGGATAGATTGATGGTCTGGACTTGTAATGCTGAAGGATGCCGGGGCCAATGGGAGTTGGTATATAAGCTGACCGGCCTGACTGTTGATCTTCAGTAACTCTTGTCGCTAATCCTTTCTTGTCCTCATCATGTCGCACACCACTGCCAACACCATCGCCCGTTCTCTCTACGATCCCTACCAATCCATCTCGCGCTGTAACGTGGTTGCCAACCGCTTTACTGGTAGGATGTTTTTGGGTCGCAGGGAGGCGTACCCTTCCAACCAGGATATCCAAAACTTCTCTCGTCACCCTAACGCTCGTAACGAATCCCTAGGCACAGGGTGCACAAAAGGATTTTCTGATGTAGAAAACTATGAAGAAAATGCTTATAAAATGACAAATTCCATTACAGTTTTCTATGCTTTGAAAATTGCACAGAAATTTAAAATTTCCTGAGTTTATGAAAGGCCGAAACAAGAAAATTACAAGAAAAGTTTGAATTTTCCACAATTTTCAGAGCGTGGAAAATTGTAAGGGAATTTGTCATTTTATAAGCATTTTCTTCATAGTTTTCTACATTAGAAAATCCTTTTGTGCACCCTGTGATTCGTCCTCAAGCCTTCAACGTTTGGAAGAAGCAATCTCCCATCGGAAATACGTCGGAGGAGATCTTGAATCTGGAGTGGCTAGATAAGGGAAGACATGTCGATGGAACTTGTGAGGACCCTTGACTCGACCACCATGCTGTTGAGATACATGATGGGGGAGAAAGGCAAGGATTGATTGATGGGATCATCAACTATATATATACAAAAGAAAATTCCCACACTTGCTACTCCTAGCTACACTGACTTTGAACAACAAACTCCAACAGAACCTAGACCGAATTCTGCGACAATCAAGACTGGATGAACAAACTCATGAATCGTTTGCACCTTCATTGCAATGACAAGAGTGAATCCAAGTCATCCATGTCTGCTGATTTTCAATGATCCCCTCCGATGTGTCAACGGTATCCTTCTGTTCCCAGACCTTCTTCTCGAGCCAGTCAAGATGTTTCAATACCAGTCACATATCAACACTGATCTCGTTGATATCCTTGCGATGACGATTGACACACCCCGTGGTGTGTTCAATCTCTCATTTGTGATTGTCAAAAGCCTCCTGCTTCACAACGATATCGGCCCTGAAGTCTGCCTCCAACCGATCGCGCTAAAAGGATGATCAATTCGTGGCTCAAAAGCACGAAAAGGTCGCCCTCACCTTGGCCTCCAAATCAAGGTGTTTGGCAAGCATCCTCATGTCCATAGCGGTCAAGTGACGCATGGCCAGTGTCATCTGGTTGAGACATTTGTTTGGTGCACTCCAATCCAGGACTCCCATCTTCAAGAGATCAAAAAAAACCTCGTCGTTCAGCCTGTTCCAATCCAACACCAGGAGATCTTTGTGTGAGCGAATCATATTCGCCCAAAGGACATCATCATATTGAAGATCAAGGAAGTGGTCCCGCCTCCTCCTCTCCTCAATCACGAATCGGTCCTGTCCTTCTTCTCCTGGGAGGCGAACACCATAGGTGCAACGATCGAAAACCTAGAAGTATTGAATGAGTCGTCTGTTGAATGTGTCTGTGTCAGCCAGTCATGTGATCAGATCATCTGACTGTGGGAATTTTTCTGTAGTATATAGTAGTAGTGATCCCATCAATCAAACTTGCCTTTCTCCCCCATCATGTATCTCAACACTTGTTTCATGATAAGGACTTATCACACCATTGTCGCACAAGATCGCAACATATCATGACATCATCACACCCTATGCGCAGCCAATGCTGTACTCTTTCCCATGCCTTTATTCGTATGCTTTCCATTTCGGCTTACGAGGCTCGCCAATCCTGTTGAAGTGTGACTCCATGTCACATGACCTCACTATGTTTTCTCTGAGATTTTGCCTATCATTTGGTAGGTCACATGACCTGCTTACCTAATCCATTATTTGCTTATTTGGTTTCCCATCATGATTATGTCATCCTTCCTTTTTAGTAGATCACATGACTTGTGGTCACATGACCAAGTGGTCATGTGACTTTTCCCACACTCCAGATAGTATATATACCTGCAGGGGTGGGGTTTTGCTCTTTGTCTTTTTCCCCCATCACCTGTAGGTAAGTGTCTCTCATGTATTAGATACTTTCAACTAAGTCTTTTTCCCCCATCACCTGCAGTGATTTGACAGATCCAGCCCTTGTGACTTCGGTCTTGACCAATCAGATGCAGTACCGACCCTACGGTTCTCCATGAAGCCAATCCATCTGGTCAGGTATCATTCTTTGATTGTTTCATGTTTGTATTACCATTCATTCGACCCGTGAGAATTCCGAAAATGCTGACGCATTCTTCTCACACCCTTGTTCTTATTGTTCTTGCCCAATGTGGAACAAGTTTCCCTTTTGAGTAGTTATCTCTGAGTCATCGTCACGGCCACTCTAGTATATATATTAGGTAGTGATGTGTAGATAGCTCCTCAGTCTTTATATCTCAGGAAATCCTCTCCCCTCTTTGATCACTCTATATTGTCGCGGCCAAGTGAGATTATTTCCTTTGAGAGAACTTTAGGCAACCCCATTCGCTCTCCTCTGCTCTAGACCCTTCATTGCATTGGACGCCTTATTAGTCCGCTCACCCTGAAGGCACTGGCTAAGGAGCTCACTGACCCATAGCGTTGTTCGAGATCTCTCGATTGGAAAGGAAGCCTACCGGAAGCACACCCTCTTGACTTTGTGTAGGAGTGGGTGTACTCAAGACGAGACCCCCATAGTGTCCCCTCAGATCGCCGATTAGAGGCATGTCATCGCCCCAGTTTTTCGACGTTACTTTTTCCTTCTTCTGGACTATCTTTCATCAACAAACACACTCATTCGATTATTCTTATCCCCCATCTTTACTTTCGAACGGGCACAACAAAAGGTTCTATTGGCAACATGGGGCAGACTACCCAGGAACTACTCTTCACA